>JAESFU010000385.1_pt1 | contig 27769 bp, 21 predicted proteins | sample 9269461 | NCBI WGS metagenome assembly JAESFU01 (sample SAMN14502556, study PRJNA617107) | algae metagenome | isolation source: Stenomitos rutilans HA7619-LM2 and co-occurring heterotrophs from cave walls | place: USA: Waikapalae cave, Hawaii | collected 2009-07-28
CAACGCGGTGGTGGCCTGGGTGCTGATTTTCGGCCACTTCGGCTTCCCGCGCCTCGAACTGCGCGGCGCCGCCATCGCGACTGGCCTGGTGAACCTCTTCATGTTCCTCGCGCTGCTCGGCTACGTCGTGACGCACAGAAAGCTCAAGCGCTTCCACGTGCTCGCCCGGTTCCTGAAGCCCGACTGGCCGCGCTTCTTCGAGATCATCCGCATCGGCCTGCCGATCGGCCTCACGGTGCTCGCCGAAGTCGGCCTGTTCTCGGTGGCGGCACTGCTGATGGGCCGGCTGGGGACCAACGAGGTCGCGGCACACGCCGTGGCGCTGCAGCTTGCCTCGATGGCCTTCATGGTCCCGCTCGGGCTGGGCATGGCCGCCACCGTGCGCGTCGGCCTTGCCGCCGGTCGTGGCGATGCCGAAGGCGTCCGGCTTGCCGGCTGGACCAACCTCGCCATGGGCGTCGGCTTCATGGCGCTGGCGGCGACGCTCTTCATCGTCGCCCCGCATGCGCTGGTCGGCATCTTCCTCGATGGCTCCGACCCGGCAAATGCCACCGCGCTTGGCCTCGCGGCGACCTATCTCGCTATTGCCGGCATGTTCCAGCTCGTCGATGGCGCGCAGGTCGTCGCTGCGCACTCGCTACGTGGTCTCTCCGACACCCGAACGCCGATGCTGCTTGCCATCTTCGGCTACTGGTTCGTCGGCCTGCCCACCGCCTACGTCCTCGGCTTCGTGCTCGATTGGCGCGGCGTCGGAGTCTGGACCGGCCTCGCCGTCGGCCTCGGCTTCGTCGCCCTGCTGCTTGTCACGCGCTTTGCGCTGCGCGAGCGTCTGGGGCTGCTGCGGAAACTGGCGACGGCCTAGACAGCGATCCTGTTCCAGTCCGTCATGCGGTTGCGGAACCAGGTTCGCTGCCGCTTGGCATATTGCCGCGTCGCCGTCACCGCCCGCTCGATCGCCTCGTCTTCCTGGATCTCGCCAGCGAGCAGCGCCGCGATCTCGGGCACGCCGATCGCCTTCATCGCCGGCAGGCTCGGGTCGAGCTCTAGCGCGAGAAGGGCCTGCACCTCCTCGATCGCTCCGCTCGACATCATCCCCGCAAAGCGCGCCGCGATCCGCGCCCGCAGCACTTCGCGATCGGGATCGAGCACCATTCGCTCGACCTCGAAACCGTCAAGGAGGCCGGTGTGTACCTCGTCCTGGAACGTCGCCAACGACCGCCCGGTGGCCTTTAGCACCGCCAGCGCCCGTGTGACCCGCTGCGGGTCTGGCGCCTTGAGCCGCGCCGCAATCACCGGGTCACGGGCCGCGATCAGCCGCCATCGCGCCTCGCCATCGAGTCCCGCGATCTCGGCCTCGACCTCGCGCACGATCTCCGGCGGCACTTCCGGCACATCGGCAAAGCCGCTGATCAGGGCCTCGAAATAGAGCCCAGTGCCGCCCACGAAGATCAGCGGGCGCCCGGCCTCCTCGTCGATCACCCGCATCGCCGCCCGCGCCCAGTCGCCGGTCGAGAACCGCACCGACGGGTGTACATCGCCATAGAGCCGGTGCGGCGCCAGCTCGGTCTCGATCGCCGATGGCCGTGCCGTCACCAGTCGCAGCACGCCATAGACCTGCAGCGCGTCCGTATTGACGATCACCCCGCCCTGCTCGCGCGCCATTTCGAGCGCCAGCGCCGACTTGCCGCTGGCAGTCGGACCCGCTATCAACACCGCGCGTCTTTGCGGGCTAGCGCCCATATTCTCCGGCCCCAATACAGCCCATGACGGTCCTCTGCCTCATCGCCAATCCCGCCGATCCGGCGCTCGATTCCGCTTTGGTGGCGGCGATCCAGCACGAGACCAAGGGCGAGATCAACTGGCTGCACCAACGCATCGCCTGCGAGATCGAAGGCCCCAAGGGCACTGACCCGGTCGCCGCCGCCCGCGCCGTCATCGGCAACAAGCCGGTCGATGCCGCCCTCGTCCCGGCCGCCAACCGTCGAAAGCTCGTCCTCGTCGCCGACATGGATTCGACCATGATCGAGCAGGAATGCATCGACGAGCTGGCCGACGCCGTCGGCATCAAGGCGGAAGTCGCCGCGATCACCGAGCGGGCCATGAACGGTGAGCTCGATTTCGAGCAGGCGCTGCGCACCCGTGTCGCCCTGATCAAGGGGCTCGAGCGCCGTGTCATCGAGGAGATCCGCCGCGAGCGCATCACGCTGGCGCCCGGCGGCCGGGCGCTGATCCATACGATGAAGGCCTACGGCGCCTATACTTCGCTGGTCTCGGGCGGCTTCACCTTCTTCGCCGACTATTTCGCCAAGCGCATCGGCTTCGATGAGGCCATCGCCAACGTGCTCGAGTTCGATGGCGACCGCCTGACCGGCACGGTCGCGAGCCCGATCGTCGACAAGTCGACGAAGCGCAACCGCATCGAGGCTCTGGCCGCCGAGCGCAACCTGTCGATGGACCTCACCATGGCGGTCGGCGACGGCGCCAACGACCTCGACATGATCAAGGCCGCCGGCGTGGGCGTGGCATTGCACGCCAAGCCGCATGTCGCAGCCGAGGCCAAGGTCCGCATCGACCACGGCGATCTCACCGCCCTGCTCTACCTGCAGGGCTATACGGACGAAGACATCGTCCGCTAGGAGCGCACCTATCCCAGGCGCACCGCGATGAAGCGGGTCGTGCCGGCCGGATCGGTCACCTTGAACAGCACGGCGGGCCGGCCGGCTTCGCGCGCCTCCGCCACCAGCGCGCTGAGTTCATCGACCGAACCCACCTGACGCTGGTTCACTTCGGTGACGATCAGTCCCGGGATGAAGCCCTTGTCCTCGGCGTCGGAACCGCTCCGCACAGTGGTCACGACGATGCCGTCCTCGCTCTCGGCGATGCCGAACTCGCTGCGCCGCGCCTCGTCGACCGGGGCCACATCGAAGCCGACAAGGTCGGACAATCCTTCCGGTGCCGGAACGACTTCCGGCTCGGGCGCGAGGTCGGGCGGCGTGGAAGCCGGCGGCGTCACCCCGGCGATCAACTGCTCGCCCAGCTCCAGCCGCCCCAGCGTGATATCCAGCGTCATTTCCGCACCGTTGCGCAGCACCTTCACCGGCACGGCTTTGCCGACCTCGGTCTCGGCGACAACGCGCGGCAGGTCGCGCATGCGCGCGATGGCCTTGCCATCGAACTCGAGGATGATGTCGCCTTCCTGGACCAGCGTCTCCGAGGGGCCGCCCTTGGTCACGTCGATCACCAGCGCCCCGGCCGTGCTCGTGAGCCCGAGGCTGTCGGCGATATCCTCGCTGACTTCCTGGATACCGACACCCAGCCAGCCGCGGCGCGTCTCGCCGAACTCGGCCAGCTGCGTAATCACGGGCTCGGCGAGATTCCCCGGCACGGCAAAGCCGATGCCCAGCGAGGAGCCGCCGCGTGCAATGATGGCGGTGTTGATGCCGATGACCTTGCCGTTCATGTCGAACAATGGGCCACCGGAATTGCCCTGGTTGATGGCAGCATCGGTCTGGATGAACTGGTCATAGGGACCCGACTGGATGTCCCGGTTGCGGGCCGAGACAATTCCCAGTGTCACCGACCCGCCCAGCCCGAACGGGTTGCCGATCGCCATCACCCAGTCGCCGACCACGGCCGTGTCGCTGTCGCCGAACTCGACGAACGGCAGGTCGCGCCCGGCGTCGACCTTGAGCAGCGCCAGGTCCGTCTTGTCGTCGCGGCCGATGATGGTCGCCGGCAGGCGCGTGCCATCGGTCAGGTAGACCGAGATCTCCTCGGCCCCTTCGATGACGTGATTGTTGGTGACGACTATGCCTTCGGCCGCAATGATGAAGCCCGAGCCGAGGCTGCGCGCCTCCTGCATCTGCTCTTCGCCCAGGCCATTGTTCGGGTTGTTCTCGTCGAAGAATTCTTCGAGCGGCGAGCCGTCCGGCAGGTCCGGAAACGGTACGCCGGGTCCGCCCAGCACATGTCGCGAGGTGCCGATATTGACGACCGCGGGGGAAAGCTGCTCGGCAAGCGCGGCAACCGAGGCCGGCCCCTGCGTCTGCGCAAGCACCGCCTGCGGCAGTGCCAGGCCGGCGGCAAGAGCCAGCATTCCGAACGCACGCCCCACTCGACGCATGGACTTCTCCCGATTCAACCGCAGGTCGCGGATCGTGAGCTTAGCCGCGAAGGCGCCACAAGAAAATAAGTCCGGAGCCCGCACAAGACCGCCGGGCCGCACGAATGGTTGATCCGCAACACCCGGCGCCGCCGGAAACGAAAAGCCCCGGCGCTGGGCCGGGGCTGTGCTTGTCAGGGTGTCGTCGCCGGCGCGGCTTCGACTGGAGCTGGCGTCGCCTCTGCGGGGGCCGGCGTCACCTCGGCCGGAGCGACCGGCGCAGGCTCCGGCGCCGGGGCCGGCAGCGTGGTCGCTGCCGGATCGGTGCTCGGCGGGAACTCCGTCGGCGGCACGTCGGGCACGATCGGCTCGATCACCGGCGTCTCCGGCGGCGGCAGCGGCTGACCCGGCGTACCGGTGCCTTCGCTGGCGAAGTACTGGAAGAACTCCGAGTCTGGCGACAGCACCATGGTGGTGCCGTTGCTGCCCAGCGCCGACCGGTAGGACTGCATCGAGCGGTAGAACTGGAAGAACTCCGGATCGGCATTGTAGGCCGATGCAAAGATCCGGTTCCGTTCGGCGTCGCCTTCACCGCGCAGGATGTCCGCATCGCGCTGCGCTTCGGCGAGGAACTCGACGCGCTGGCGATCGGCCACGGCCTGGATCGACTGCGCCACTTCCTGTCCACGCGCACGCAGCAGCGCCGCTTCGGCCTGACGCTCGGCGCGCATGCGCTGATAGGTCTGGTCGGACACCTGCGCCGACAGGTCCGTACGCAGGATGCGCACGTCGACGATCTCGATGCCCAGATCAGCCATTTCCGGGCGGATCAGGTCACGGGCCTCGGTCATCATCTCCTGGCGCTGCGCCGAAAGCGCGGCGTTGAACGTGCGGGCGCCATAGACCTGACGAAGCGCAGTCGTGGAGCGCGTGGCGATACGGGCCTCGACAGTGCGCAGGTCACCCTGGGCGAACTGCCGGAACCGGCGCGGGTCGGAAATGCGATAGGTGAGGAACGCGTCGACTTCGTAGAACGCGCCGCCCTGGACCTGCACGGTCATGTTGGCGACGTCGTAGCGAAGCAGGCGCTTCTCGATGATCTGCACGTTGTCGACGAAGTCGGTCGGGATCTTGAAGTAGAGCCCGGGCTCGTTCTTCACGTCGACGATGGCGCCGAAGCGCGTGACGATAGCCTGTTCGCGCTCGTTGACGATGTAGAGCGAGGAAACCAGCACGTAGAGGGCAGCAAGGGCAGCAACGACTGCAATGATGATGCGGTTCATGGCTTAGTTGCTCCCGGCGGTGTTGCTGGTACCGGTGGTACCGGCGTTTCCGCTGTTCGTGGCGCCCGGCTGGATTGCCGGCAGCGGCAGGTACGGGATGACGCCCGAACCGGCCGAGCCCTCGTCCATGATGACCTTGTTGGCGCCGCCCAGGACCAGTTCCATGGTCTCGAGATAGAGCCGCTTGCGCGTCACGTCGGGATTGTTGACGTACTCGTTGTAGACCGAGATGAAGCGTGCCGCCTCACCCTGTGCTTCCAGCGTCACCTGCTGCTTGTAGGCGGCAGCGTCTTCGCGGATGCGCGCCGCTTCGCCTCGGGCATTACCGAGCAGCGTGTTGGCGTAGGTGCGGGCCTCTTCCTGCAGGCGGTCTTCGTCCTGTTCGGCGCGCTGCACCTCGTTGAACGCGTCGGCGACCTCAGCCGGCGGCTGGGCGTTGTCGAAGGTCACCTGATTGACGGTGACGCCCGCGCCATAGCTGTCCAGCACCTGCTGGCTGATCTGCTGCACCTCGGCGAGGATGCCGGCCTGATCGTCGCGGAAGATGTCCTGCACCGGACGACGACCGACCACTTCGCGCATGGCGCTCTCGGCCGTGCGCTGCACCAGGTCTTCCGGATTGCGGACGTTGTAGAGGAAGTCGATCGGGTTCGCGACCTGCCACAGCACCGAGAAGCGGACATCGGCGATGTTGCTGTCGCCCGACAGCATCAGCCCGTCCTGCTGGCCCTGTGCACGACCATTGGTCGAGCCGATCACGATCTGGTTTTCGGTACGCGGCACGCGCTCGACCTGCTCGATCGGCCAGAGCAGGAAGTGCAGGCCTTCCAGCGCCACGTCTTCCTTCGGCTTGCCGAACAGGGTGACGACGCCGACCTCGTTGGAGTTGATCACGTAGACCGAGTTGAAGCCCCAGAACGCCACGGCGGCGAGCACGACGCCGACAATGGCCCAGCGCCCGCCCGGCACACCACCCTGGAAGCGGTCGCGACCGCGCGCCAGCAGATCCTCCAGGTTCGGTGTGTTACCGGGCCGGCGGTTGTTTCCACCGCCACCGCCACCACCGCCGCCGGGAGCCTGTCCCCACGGGCCACCGCTATTGTTGTTGCGGCCACCCCCGCCCGTATTGTTGTCCCAGGGCATTCGCTACCTTTCCAAGGCTTTCACGTTGCCGCCCTATATAGGGGGCGGTTTTGCCCCGATCAACGTGCGAGGGGTGAACGCCTCCGATAGACTTTCGCCGAGAAATCGGCGCTGTCGCGCTCCCCCCGAACCAGCGAAAGCTGTTCTGCGACTTCCCATTCCTTGGGGTCTATTGGCGGAAACCGAGCATCGCCGTGTGGTGAGGCGGCGACATGTGTGACGTAAAGTCGCTCCGCCAGCGGCATGGCCTCGGCGTAAATCTCGCCGCCACCGCCGATCATCACCTCTGATGCGGCGTCCAGCGCCGCGATCTCCTGTGCTTTTGCGATCGCTTCAGACAAATCATGCGCCACCAGCACGCCCTCTGGCGCATAGTCGCGACGGCGCGTGACGATGATGTTGGTCCGCCCGGCCAGCGGCTTGCCGATGCTCTCGAAGGTCTTGCGACCCATCACGAGCGGCTTGCCCATCGTGGTGCGCTTGAAGTGCGCGAAGTCCGTCGGCAGCTGCCACGGGATCTCGCCGTCAGCGCCGATGACGCCGTTCGCTCCGACAGCCGCAATCATGGCGATCGGCATGCTCATGGCGCACCGAGCCTGAGCAGTGCCTGGCCATCGACGCGGACCTTGGTCCACTCATCCTGCATCACGCCGCCCTGTGCCTTGTAGAAGTTGATCGAGGGCTCATTCCAGTCGAGCACCCACCACTCGAACCGCCCCAGCCCCTCGCGTACGCAGCGCTGCGCCAGGTTCACCAGCAGTGCCTTGCCGACGCCAAGCCCGCGCGCCTCCGGCTCCACGAACAGGTCCTCCAGCCAGATGCCGTGTCGACCCTGGAAGGTCGAGTAGGTGTAGAACCACAGCGAGAAGCCGACGGGCTTGCCGTCATGCTCGGCAATCTCGCAGAACACCTTTGGCGCGTCGCCAAACAGGTCGCGCAGGATGTCGGCCTCCGTCGCCTGTGCCTCGTGCGACAGTTTCTCGTACGCGGCGAGCGCGGCGATGAAACGGACGATCAGCCCGGCATCCGCGGGGACGGCGCTGCGAATGGAAAGGGTCATATGCTTGTACTCGGGGCCAACCGCCTGCTCAGGCTATCATCCCTGCGCAAGGAGGAATCCAGCTAGAAGCCGGCGCGGACGGTGAGATGGATCCTTGCCTGCGCAGGGATGACATCTGGTGTTTGATGCAGCCGGCCTGCCTCAGCCGACTGTCGGTTCAGGGTTCTGCCGGTTGAGGATCAGCACCTCGAGTTCGCGCCCGTAAGGCGGCCACCAGTCCTGCGCTTCCATTTCGAAAGTCGTCGGACCGGTCTTTTTTACCTCGCCGTCCCAGCAGAACGAGACGAGATTCTGCGGTAGCACCTTGTCGATGGTCAGGTGGAACGTGCCGATCGGCCCGCTCCAGTTCGCGCCTGTCGACCAGACATAGCTGATCCAGCTTTCGGTGAACGGCGCGCCCCACGGCTCCTCGGGGTCAGGCAGAGTTTTCTTGACCGCGTTGAGGAAGGGCTCGTCGGTACAGTACTTCCTCGCGTACTCGGTTTTGGGATCATACCCCTCGTAGCCGTCGCCGAGGAAACTGACGGCCACCGTGCCGCCGACGCTGGGCCGGTAGTCGTGCTCGACGATCACTGTCTCCCCGACCGGGAAGGTCGCTTCCCAGCTATAGGTCGAACGCAACGTCCAGACCGGCCAGTATTCGGTCTGCATGCCGTTGCCCATGTCGAATTCCATCGGGATGACGAGGCCGCGATGGAAAAGCTCGCCCTTCTGCTCTTCGTCGAGAGCGTTGATCGCATCGATGGTCGCCTGCCCGAAGGGCAGCAGCGGGATGCCGAGATCCTCGAGAAAGGGCGTGTAGTCGATATTGGTGGCGAAGGCGTACTGATGCAGTTCGGTATCGACCGGCTCGCCATTCACGGTCGTCACGAACCCGAAGATATTCTGCGGATCTTCGCTCGGCACCGCCGTCATGAAGTCGCCGCTGCCGGTGATATCGGGCAGCGGAAAGGCGACCATCGCGGTCTGCTCCTCGGCCCCGTCATTGCGGAACTCGTAGCGCACGCGGATCTGCTCGGGCGAGACATAGAGGTCCTCGCGCACCATCTTCACGTCGGCCGACTGCAGGAAAATCAGCCCGCCCGTCCCGAGCGTCGCCATGGTATCGTTGGCCATGGCCGGGACGGCAGCAAACGCCGCCAGTGCAAGAAGGGCAGTGAGTTTCATACCGCGACCTCGGCCTTGATCCGTTCATGCGGATCATAGCCGGTGATCATGAAATCCTCGAACTCGAAATCGAAGATGTCGGTCTTGTCGGGGTTAATCGTGATGCGCGGCAGCGGCCGGGGTTCGCGCGTTAGCTGCAGCCGGGCCTGGTCGAAATGGTTGTGATAGAGGTGCAGGTCGCCGAACGAGTGCACGAACTCGCCCGGCTTCAGCCCGGTCACCCGCGCCATCATCTCGGTCAGGAGCGCGTAGGACGCGATGTTGAACGGCACGCCCAGGAAGATGTCGCCCGAGCGCTGGTACAGCTGGCAGCTGAGCTTGCCGTTGGCCACGTAAAACTGGAACAGACAGTGGCACGGCGGCAGCGCCATCTCGTCGACTTCGGCCGGGTTCCAGGCCGAAACGATATGCCGCCGCGAGTCCGGCTTCGTTTTGATCGACTGCACCACGTTCTTGATCTGGTCGATGGCCCCACCATGCCCGTCCGGCCAGCTGCGCCATTGCGAGCCGTAAACCGGCCCGAGATCGCCATTCTCGTCCGCCCACTCGTCCCAGATCTTGACGCCACGCTCCTGCAGCCAGCGCACATTGGTCTCACCGCGCAGGAACCACAGCAGCTCGTAGACGATCGACTTGATGTGCAACTTCTTGGTCGTAACCAGCGGAAAACCCTGACCCAGGTCGAACCGGATCTGCCGCCCGAACACCGAGCGCGTGCCGGTACCGGTCCTGTCGGGCCGATCCGTCCCGTTGTCGAGGACATCCTGAAGCAGGTCGAGATACTGGCGCATGATGGGCTTCCGGCGAATCGGACAGGCGCCGCGAAGCGGCAGCGACGAACAGTCAGTTTAGTGCCGACGGGCCCCGCCCTTCCAGATCACCCGGCGATAAAGTGTAGAGCGATCCACACCCAGGCTGCGGGCGGCGCGCGAAACATTACCGCCCGCGCTGGACAGAGCCGACCGGATCGCCTCGTCGGTGATGGCATCGAGCGACGCCTGTACCCCGACGACCGGCATCGGATCATCCGCAGTAATCTCGCTCGGCAGGTCCGCGAGTGTGACCCGCTGTCCCGGCTCGGCCAGCGCCAGCACGGCGCGAATAACCCCGGCCAGTTGCCGGAAATTGCCCGGCCAGGAGTAGTCGAGCAGCCGCTGCTCGGCCTCCACCGACAGCGTCACCCCTTCACGCGCCGCTCCCGACTGCCGCCACAGGGCTTTGAGGATATCCGGGCGGCCCGCGACATCGCGCAACGGCGGCAACTCCACCGTGTAGTGTGCCAGCCGGTAGTAAAGGTCGGGCCGGAACTTCCCCTCGTCGACCAATTGCTTCAGCGGCCGGTGCGTCGCCGCAACGGGCAGGAAATCGACCTTGGTCGCCTTGCCCCCGCCGAGCGGAACGACCTCGCGATCCTGCAGCACGCGCAGGATGCGGCTCTGCAACGACAGCGGCATGTCGCCGATTTCGTCGAGGAACAGCACGCCGCCATCGGCCTGCTGCACCAGCCCTTCGCGGCCCTGCTTGCGGGCGCCGGTGAAGGCCCCATCGGCATAGCCGAACAGTTCGGATTCGATGAGGCTCTCCGGCAGCGCGGCGCAATTGATGGCGACGAACGGCTTGCTGCCGCGCGCCGTATGCCGGTGCATTTCGCGGGCGAACACTTCCTTGCCGACGCCTGTCTCTCCCTGGATCAGGAGCGGAATGCCCGCATCGGCGAGCTTTACCGCCCGGCGCATCGCCTCTTGGGTCTCGGTGGTGAAATATGCTTTCGGGCTCTCCTTGAGGTCGGCGCCGTGCACCAGCCGCGCGGACGACGGCCGAGCCGCAGCGAAGCGGTCGCCGGCTGCCGCCAGAGTCCCGGCGCGCAGCAGATCGCTGTCCTCGACCAGTTCGTCCCGGCGCCGGTGGCCGATCGCCCGCCGATCAAGCCCCAAGAGCTTGAACGCGCGCCGGTTACCCGCAATCAGCACACCATCGCGAAACACCACGATCGCCTCGCGCGGCGTCCCCAGGAGGTCCGCCTGCCGCTGGAACCGGATCACCTCGCAGCCATCGAAGCCACGCGCGAAGAACCGGTGCTCGACCTGCTCGGCCGCCAGCCGCACCAGCCCAAGCGCGTGGACATGCTGCACCGAGGCATGGCCCGACATGTCGAGCACGCCGGCAAGCCGCAGATAGGGATCGAAGATCGGCGCGGCAGCGCAGGCCAGCACGCTGTGCGGCTCGAAATAATGCTCGGCGCCATGCACCGAGATCGGCCGGCGCTCGACCAGTGCCGTGCCGATGGCATTGGTGCCGGTGGAGGCTTCGCTCCACAGCACGCCCGGCCGTAGCGCCACGGCCGACGCCTGCCCGGCAAACTCCACGCTCCCAGCCGCATCGAGCACGATCCCCTGACCGTCGGTGAGGATCACCACGCTGTCGGTCTGTTTCGCCTCGCCACGCAACGCTGCGAGCTCCGGTCGCACCAGGTGCCGCAGCAGATCGTTGCCTTGCTGCCGTTCGCGCAATTCAGTGGCGGTCATCGGCTCGACGGCGCCGAACTCGGCCATGTCGAGGCCCTGCGCGACGCAGCGCTGCCAGGATTTGAGGATGGGCTCGGCAACCATGCCTTCGGGCAGTTCGTCGCCGGCGAGGAAGCGCTGCCGCGCCGCCATCAGCCGGGCGTCGTCGACGCCTTGGTTCATGCTCCCCTCCTGAGGTGTGGCATTCTGCAACACCTGTTGCATCCGCCATCGTTTCCTCTGTTGCACCGATGGGAGCGCGTTTCGCCGCCCCCGTCCAGAGGCTCACGGATCACGCCGGAGCGAGCGAGCAAAATCAGTCACTTGGCAGAATGGCGCGCCAAACGCAGCACCACTGGCACGTCGCTTGCGATGCATCCCGCATCGACAACGCTGGGAGGAGACCCATGAACAAGCCCGAATTCCTCGACTACCGCACCCGCTCCCCGTTCCGGGAGAGCTACGGCAACTTCATCGGCGGCGAATGGGTCCCTGCCCTCGATGGCCAGACCTTCGACAATACCTCGCCGATCAACGGCAAGGTGATCTGCAAGGTCGCCCGTTCGCAGGCCGCCGACGTCGATCGCGCGCTGGATGCCGCCCACAAGGCCAAGGATGCCTGGGGCCGCACCAGCGTCGCCGAACGCGCCCGCATGCTCAACAAGATCGCCGACGTGATGGAGGACAATCTCGACCTCCTCGCCCTCGCCGAGACCTGGGACAACGGCAAGCCGCTGCGTGAGACGACTGCCGCCGACCTGCCGCTCGCCATCGATCATTTCCGATACTTTGCCGGCGCGGTACGCGGGCAGGAAGGCAGCCTGTCCGAGATCGACCACGACACGGTCGCCTATCACTTCCACGAACCGCTGGGCGTCGTCGGCCAGATCATCCCGTGGAACTTCCCGATCCTGATGGCGACCTGGAAGCTCGCCCCGGCGCTGGCCGCCGGCAACTGCGTGGTGCTGAAGCCCGCCGAGCAGACGCCGGCCTCGATCCTGCTGCTCGCCGAGCTGATCGCCGATATCCTGCCGCCGGGCGTCCTCAACATCGTCAACGGCTTCGGCCTGGAGGCGGGCAAGCCGCTGGCATCGTCCAAGCGCATCGCCAAGATCGCCTTCACTGGCGAGACCTCCACCGGCCGGCTGATCATGCAGTATGCCAGCCAGAACCTGATCCCGGTGACGCTGGAGCTGGGCGGCAAATCGCCCAACATCTTCTTTTCGGACGTCACCGCCGAAGACGACGACTTCTTCGACAAGGCGATCGAAGGCTTCGTCATGTTCGCGCTCAACCAGGGCGAGGTTTGCACCTGCCCCAGCCGCGCGCTGGTCGACGAGAAGATCTACGACCGCTTCATGGAGAAGGCGCTGAAGCGCGTCGACGCGATCGTCCAGGGCAGCCCGCTCGAGATGTCGACGATGATCGGCGCGCAGGCATCGAGCGAGCAGCTCGAAAAGATCCTCAGCTACCTCGATATCGGCAAGCAGGAGGGCGCCGAAGTCCTCGCCGGCGGCGAGCGCAACATCCTGCCCGGCGATCTGTCGGACGGCTACTACGTCAAGCCCACCGTGTTCCGCGGCCACAACAAGATGCGCATCTTCCAGGAGGAAATCTTCGGACCGGTCGTATCGGTCGCGACGTTCAAGACCGAGGACGAGGCGCTCGAGATCGCCAACGACACGCTCTACGGCCTCGGCGCCGGAGTGTGGACCCGCGACGCCAACCGGGCCTACCGCTTCGGCCGCGCCATCCAGGCCGGCCGCGTCTGGACCAACTGCTACCACGCTTACCCGGCCCATGCGGCCTTCGGTGGCTACAAGCAGTCCGGCATCGGTCGCGAGACGCACAAGATGATGCTCGACCATTACCAGCAGACCAAGAACCTGCTGGTTTCCTACTCCCCCAAGAAGCTCGGATTCTTCTGAGTTTCCGTTGTCGCCGTCGAGCGAGGGCGGCGCCCCTGCCCTCGCTCAAACGCTCATCCCGGTGGCAGCGCCGCCAGTTTCAGCGTCCACACCGCCGGACTGCCGCCGGGATGGGACTTACGGGAGAGACCGATGTCCGACTACGTGGAGCGCGTGACCGCAACGCCGGCCGCACTCGAACTCATCGCCGAACTCGAAGGCCGCCATGGCCCGCTCATGTTTCACCAGTCCGGCGGCTGCTGCGATGGCTCCTCGCCCATGTGCTACCCGCGCGGCGAGTTCATGCTCGGCGATCGGGACGTGCGCATGGGCCAGATCGGCGGTGTGCCGTTCTACATGAGCGAGAGCCAGTTCGAGTACTGGCAGCACACCCAGCTCATCATCGACGCCATTCCCGGCCGCGGCGGCATGTTCAGCCTCGACAACGGCACCGAACGCCGGTTCCTGACCCGCTCGCGCATGTACACAGACGACGAGCACGAACGCCGCGCACCGGTGAGCTTCGGGGCACAGTGATTGCACCGCCCTGCGCCCGCGCCTATATAGGTCGTGCCGGGTAACCGGCTATGGCGATAAACGGCTATCGTAATAAACCCATTGGACCCGGGGGCAGTGCCCGGCGTCTCCACCAGATCCCTCCGCATTGGCGGATTGAATGGGGACGAAACAGGATCGACAAGGGCGTAAAGGGTAGACTTTTGCTCGGCATGGTACCACCGATATCGGGCCATCCTAATAGTTGCCAATGACAACTATGCTCCGGTCGCCGTCGCTGCGTAATGCAGCGCTAGCACTGGGAATCAAAGTCCTCTAGCCCTCGCAGGTTAGCAGGCGGGGTTCGCAGGCACCTGGCAACAGAAGCCTGCACTTCTCTCACGCATGTCGGAGTTCGAAGGTCGGAAGTCGGCTGGCCTATCGATCAAATCCGACCGCCGAACTCCGACTTTCCACCTCCGCAAATCCTTTGTCCTTGAATTGGCATGGCCTCCGCTGTGATATGGCGCCAAGCGGGGATTCACCCGCGTTCAGGAACGCCCAATGGCCGAAGACCTTATCCGCTACGACATTCTGGCCCAGGAGGCTCTGCGCGGCGTGGTCCGCAAGGTGCTCTCGGAAGTCGCGCGGACGGGCCTGCCGGGCGAGCATCACTTCTTCATCTCCTTCGTCACCAAGGCGCCCGGCGTGCGGCTTAGCCAGAAGCTCGTCGAGCAGTACGACAAGGAAATGACCATCGTCCTGCAGAACCAGTTCACCGGCCTCAAGGTCACCGAAACCGGCTTCGAGGTGGAATTGTCCTTCGACGGTCGCGGCGAATTGCTGGGTATCCCTTTCTCGGCCATAAAGGGCTTCTTCGATCCCTCCGTGCAGTTCGGTCTGCAGTTCGACGTCGAGCGCGTTCCGCAAGGCGAGGCCGGCGAGGAGGTTACGCCGGTATCGGCCGAGATCACCGATCTCAAGCCTGCTCCGGCCGCCGAGCCGAAGGGCGAAAAGGTGGTCAGCCTCGACAGCTTCCGCAAGAAGTAGGTCGGCCGCCGCCTCGTGGAAAAGCGCTCGCTGACCATTGCGGGGCACCGCACCAGCATCGCCATCGAACCCGAATTCTGGGCCGGCCTCGAGCTGATCGCGGCGTCGCGCGGCGTGACCCTGCCCGTGCTGATCGGCGAGATCGACGAGACGCGGCAGTCCCCCAATCTGTCGTCGGCGGTACGCGTCGCGGTGCTCGCCTGGTATAGGCAGCGCGCCGGCTAGATGCCGAGATCCATCGGTTGGCTGGATTGTTCCAGTGCGCGACGCAACGCGTCTTCCTCGGCCGCGCGTTCGGCGGCCGCGGCCTCTGCTGCAGCCTTTGCCGCAGCTTCCGCCTCGGCCTTGCGCTGCGCTTCCTCGGCAGCGAGACGAGCCGCTTCCTCCGCTTCGGCCTGCCGCCGCGCCTCGTCCTCGGCCCGCAACTGCTCGAGCCGGGCGACTTCAGCCTCGTAGGCACGGACCATGATGCCGTCGACCAGCGACGATGCGTCGAATGTGCGTTCCGGCGCCAACAGAGTACCGCCCAGACGCACCACGATCTGCCCCGCAGCTGCCGGGCTGCCCGTTGCGGCGGCCGTGATCGCGGTCGGCGTGAGGTTGTAGCTGCCCGAGAGCGCCAGGTCGGCAAGGCGAATGCCGCCACTTCCGAACAGTTGCCCGCCCGCCCCCTCGATGGCGAGGTTGGGACTGCGCAGCATCCCACCGGCGATGCTGTAGGTTCCGGCCACTTCCGGGCTGGTGAACGGCCCGTCGTCGAGCCGGTCTTCGATGACCCCGATCACTTCCTCGGGCTGCATGTCGAGAATATCCTCCAGCCCGCTCGCCGCCAGCGGCGCCGCCGGGTCGAACCGCTCGATGGCGAGGTCATGCACCGTAAACGTGCCGTCACCCGTCATCGCGGTCGCAAGGCCCGCCAGCGTCTCGGCTGTGCCGTCGATGCGCCCGGCCGCGTCAATCCTGCCATCCAGCGCATCGGCAATCGCCGGTGGCAGGATATCGTCCAGCGCAACTCCGCTCAGCGCGTAGCGGCCGGTCACCTGCTTGGCCGGCAGCGGACCGGCACAGCAGATGCCGATATCGAAGCTGGCGCTGCCGTCTCCCAGCAGTGCCACCCCGTTCCGCAGGCGAATGCTCGTCGCGTCCCAGTCGAAGTCGAATGACGCAGGGTTGCCAAGCGCGCGTCCCGCCGCCGTCAGAGCGGAAGCGGTAACGGCGATCCGGCCGCTGCTGGGGCGAGGCGTATCGCCGACGGCGATCACGCCTTCCGGCCACAGCCCCGCGCCGGGGACGAGCGACGCCGGACCGGCCAGCGCAGCGGTGAGGCCGGCGACGTCGACAGCCTGAAGTTCGATGCTACCCGCTACCACCGGCGACCCGGCACGACGCGCCAGGCTCAACTCGCCCGAGAATGGTTGCCCGCCCGCAGTGCCAGCGAGACCCTGGAGCGCCACATCGTCGGGCCCATCGAACACCACCGAAGCAGAAGCGGTCAGCGCCGGCAGGCCGATGCCCTGCGCCCCGACCAGATCCGCCAGTGCCGAAGGATCGTCCAGTGTCAGCTTGAGTGTACCGCGCCCGCTATAGGACGCCGGATTGCTGACGACGACGTTGCCGGAAAAGCCCACCGAATCCGCGCCGCTCGAGAGCCGCACTGTCGTCGCGAGGCTGTTTCCCACATTGCCATCGGCATGCACCACCAGATGTCCGGGCGTGCCGGGAGCGAACAGCTCCGCATCCCCGAGCCCGAGCTGGCGGGTGATCTCCATGACGTCGTCGGCACGCACGTCCATGCGCACCTGCAACGTGCCGGCAAGCGCCCGCAGGAAGCCCGCCTGCAGCTGCGCCTCGACACTCAGGTTCGATCCGCCGGCCGTGCCTGCGACCTTGAGGCTCTGCGCCCCTTCCCCATTGGGCGCATCGAGCGTCAGCTTCAAAGCCGCAGGCACCGATTGCCCCAGAAAGTCCGCAACCACCGCGGGCGTGCGCAGCGACGCATACAGCCGTTCGAGGGCCGGAGCGTCCGCCGACGCCACGGATATGTTTGCTGTGCCGGACAGTTCGGGCTTGAGGATCGAGCCGAACGCTGTGAGCGCGGCATCGAACTTGGCCCCGCCAAGATCGGCGGCCGAAGCTTCGTCGATGACGAGCACGCCGCCATCCCAGGAGCCGCGCGCTACCAGGTCAGCTCCATCAAGCCCCGCGATGTGGAGTTTTTCGGCGCTGAGGTCGAACTCACCTTTCGGGAAGGTCACCGGGAACGCCGCATCCACACCGAAGTCGGGCAGCAGCGCCACGAGTGCATCGCTGCGGGCTGCGTCGAGCTCGCCCAGATGGGCCGCAAGGTGCAGGTCCCTGTTCGTCCCAAGTCCGATCTGCGCGTCGAAGGGTACGGCCTGCCCGTCGAGCTCGATCCTCGCATCGCTGATCGACAGAGTCTCGCCCACGAGGTTGAGCCGCGCCTCGATGCCGCCCGGCATTCCGAACAGCGGGTTCCCCTCGGCAAGCCCGCGCCAGAGCGTCGACAGCGCGTCCAGCCTCTGAGCCTTCAGCGAGAAGCTTCCGGCGAACTCCGGCTTGCCGGTGCTCGTATCGAGATGGCCGGCCAGCGTCACCGTTGCATCGCCCGGCAGGACGCCTGTCAGCCGGGTGACCGTCCACCCATCCTCGCCGGCCCGCGCGTCGAGCCGGACGTTGCGCAAGGCGAAGGCGCGCAGGTCGACCTCGGCGATATCCATTCCGATAGTGCCGGGAATGCCTGGCACGGCGGGCACCGGCAGTTCCTTCAGCAGCCGCACGATCTCGTAGGGCTCGATCGCCTGTTCCGTCGTTGCATCGCGCGGCGGCAGTGCGAGCACTCCGCCCGAGATCACGGCGTTGAAGGCTACCGCATTGCCCAGCGACACTTCGGCAGCACCCTGCAGCCGCGTCGCGCCACGGTTCTCGTCGGGCACGACGACATAGTCGGTCAGCAGCACCCGTGAGCTGGTCGCGCTCACCTTGCTGGTCATCACCAGATCGCCCTGCCCCGCATCGACCGGTGCCTGGCCGACCACACGCGTCGGCGGCTGCCGCCAGGTCATCGTGCCGACGAAACTCGGGTTCGCCCCTGCCTCCACCACGCCTTCGGCCGAAAGCGAGAACCGATCGTCGGTTGGCCGCAACGATAGCGCCAGCGTCCCACCGCCCTCGGCCTCCAGCGCTCCGGTCGTCAGCCGCACGGCGTAAGGCTTGCCTTCATAGCTGCCGGTCCCCTGGAAGGAGAACGGCCCGCGCAGCGCGTCGATACGCAACTCGCCGCCAATGCCCGACGCCACGTAGTCCTGGCCGGTCCGGAAATCGGCGAGGGTCAGCGTGCCGCCCGTAAGCGTCGCATTGGCCACCGAGATATTGCTCTCGACCGTCTGTGCGAGGCTGAGGCCGGTGATCAAGGCACCATCGGGGCCGACCTCCAGGCGGGCCGCCGGCCGGTCGAGCACGAGGCGGGTGACGTTGTAGCGGTCGCGCAGGAAATCGATCAGCGAGAACTCGGCCTCGACCCGCTCCACCGTCAGCGTCGGCGCCCCCTCCGGACCCGCGGAGACGCCGGCGAACTGCAGCTTGGGCTGCGGCAGCAGCGTGAAGGCGATATCGCCCTCGATCCGAACCGGCTCACCCAGCACCTCGCCGGCAATCGCCGCCAGCCGATCCCGATATTCGCCCCAGGGGATGAAGCTCGGCACGACGAAGGCAGCCGCGATGGCAAGGATCGCAATCACGCCGACAATGATGAAGAGCCGGTTCAGCACGGGCCGGGTGAATCTCCGCCAAACTCAATGAAGTGTAAGCATGGGCTGAAGTCACGTCACGGGCTGATCGTTCCCAATCCCATACGATCGTGTTGTCCGTGCAACAGCCCGAAAAGCAAGGGGCCGGCCCTCGCGGACCGGCCCCTGCCCCGAACGTGCGACGGCTTACTCGACCTTGAAGGTCCAGAAGTGGGTCTCGCCCGAGCTGTCGTCCACACCGTCATTGTCGGTGATGACGTAGGCGGTGCCTTCGCTGTCGATGGCGAGGCTCTCGACCTTGTCGACCACGTAGCCATTGCCGAGCTTGAGGTCGGGGATCAGGTCACGCACCAGCTCCTTGGTGACGACCGGGATGTCGCCATCGAGGGCGGCCGGAACGAGTTCCACCACCGGCACGCGGTAGACGGCCTTGAGGCCGGCCTTGCCGCCGATCTGGTTGTCGCGCTCGACGATGTAGGCGTAGTCGCCATGCACGGTGATTTCCGACAGACCAACCCAGCCGCCTTCCGGCGCAGCTTCCAGCGGGTAGCGCACCGCGCCCCATTCTTCGCTGTCGGTGTTGTAGGCGACGAGCTTCACAAAGCCCTTCTCGTCATCCTTCCACTCGCGCTGGATCGCGATCCAGAGCGTGTCGCCGATCTTGGCAACGCCTTCCGAGCCCGAACGGATCTCGCCGGCCAAAAGCGCGGCCGGATAGGCGATCTCCTCTTCGATCTCGCCCTCGGCATTGACGTGGTACAGCGCATGCGGGGTGAGCGCGGCGGTGTCGCCTTCCGAAGCCAGCCAGAAGCCGCCTTCGCCGTCCTGGGTGATGCCTTCGAGGTCGAGTTTCTGGGCTGCGTCACCATTGCGGGTGACGATGGTCTTGGCGACGATCCTGGCCGGCTTCTGCGTTGCGTCGATCGTATAGATCGCCGGCGCGCCGGTCAGCACGCTGTCGGACACCGCGTAGAGCGTGCCGATCTTGTCGGCATCCGCCACGGCACCCGAAATAGCGGCCCAGCCGATCGGGTGACCGTCGGCGTCGAGTTCCGAGGTCAGGGTCGGGAAGCTGGCTTCGCCTTCGGCCAGTTCGTAGACCATGACGTGCGAGCCGACGCCGCCGTCTTCGCGCAGGTCGACTTCATTGGCGGTAGCCAACAGGTTACGCGACGGGATGGCGACGAGGCCTTCCGGCGAGATGCCCGAGGGAACCGACTGCACGAACTCCGGCGCCGCGCCAACACCGGCGTCCTTGTAGATGGCGATCAGCGAGGAGCGTTCCTCGGCGATTAAGATGTACTGGCTGTCGCCGAAGGTCGCGACTTCGAGGCCTTCCGGCTCGACGCCCTTCTTGTTGCGGAAGTCGGGATAGTGCCCGAGCAGCGCCGCGTTCACATCCAGCGCATTGCCCGAGTCGAACGCCACCGAACCGTCGCGGTTGAAGATGGTGAAGCCGCGCGAACCACCGTTCCAGTCGCCTTCATTGGCAACCACCAGGCGATCGTTGTCGAGCCACTTCACGGCGTCGGGCTCGCGCGGAACGACCTTGTTCTCGCCCGAGAAATCGATGTTGCCGTCACTCTTGGTGTCGACGCCGGCGACGCCGGTTTCGCCCGCCGAGAAGCCGCCGGTCACGGTGCCGGTCTTGGCGTCGACGATCGCAACCCAGTTGTTTTCCTGCAGCGTGACCGCGACTTCGTCGGCGTCGTTGAACGCCACGAACTCGGCTTCCGCGTCTTCGCCGGCAATGTCGGACAGACCAGCCAGTTCGACCTTGCGCAGGGAAGCGTCGGTGACCGAGCCGTCGGCCGCGACATCGACCAGCATCAGGTAGCCCGACGGCATCTGCGGGATGTCGCCGTCATTCACGTCCTCGTCGCGCTCGTTCTCGATCGCGATGGCGAGGATGGTGTTGTCCTTGTTGTGGGCGATCGAGTCGGGCTGGCCACCCAGGTCGAACTCGCCATCCACCGACTTGCCGGCAATGTCGACGACAACCAGCTTGCCCGACGGCGCGGTGAAGGATTCGGACGTATTCACCGCCACATAGGCCTTGGCGCCGATGATGGTGACCGAGGTGGGCTCGCCGCCCATGTCCATGAAGCCGGCTTCCTTGGGCGCCTTGGCGTCCGAGATGTCGACAAAGCCGATGCCGCCGGCCGGGCTGTCGGAATAGATCAGCATCATGCCGTCATCGGTCGCGGTGATGATTTCCGACGAGGTGGCTTCGGCCTCGGGATTGTTCAGCGCAACCGGAAAGCTGGCGACACGGTTGAACACCGGCGCGGCATAGGCCGAGCCAGCGAGCAGGCTGGCCGTCAGGCCGAGCAGGATGGATTTCTTGAACATGGCGTCCCCCTTGAAAGAGGGGTTCCGCTTAGGGAGGCCGCACAACGCTCACGTGACACTGGGATGACAGTCCTGTGACATCACCGGAACGTATACATCACCCTCCCCGCTCCCTATATTCGGCAATGAGAACGAAACAGGATTCGTCAACCCCGCATGCCCTCTGAACCGCAACGCCTCGACCGGCCCGGAGCCGGCTCGATCACCAGCCAGTTCGGGCGCAACAAGCCCGCTGCGATGGGGCTCGACTATCTCAAGGGGCTGAACGAAGAGCAGCGCGAAGCCGTGCTGACCACGGACGGCCCGCTGCTGGTGCTCGCCGGCGCCGGCACCGGCAAGACGCGCGTGCTGACGACGCGCATCGCCCACATCCTCAACTCCAAGCTCGCCGGGCCGTCCGAAATTCTGTCGGTGACCTTCACCAACAAGGCTGCCCGCGAGATGAAGGAGCGCATCGGTCACCTCGTCGGGGCCGGTGTCGAGGGCATGCCGTGGCTTGGCACCTTCCACTCGATCGGCGCCCGCATCCTCCGCCGGCACGCCGAGCTGGTGAAACTGCGTTCCGATTTCACCATCCTCGATACCGACGACCAGATCCGCCTGATCAAGCAGCTGCTCGAGGCCGAGAATGTCGACGAGAAGCGCTGGCCCGCCCGGGTCTTCGCCGGCATGCTCGATGGCTGGAAAAACCGCGGCTGGCTGCCCGAGGACGTGCCGCACGGCGAAACCCTCGGCTTCGCCAATGGCCGCCTGCCCAATCTCTACCGCGACTATCAGGCGCGCCTCGCGACCCTCAACGCCACCGATTTCGGTGACCTGCTGCTGTTGAACATCAAGCTGTTCAAGGAGCATCCGGACGTCCTCGCCGAGTACCACCGGCGCTTCAAATACATCCTCGTCGACGAGTACCAGGATTCGAACACCGCCCAGTATCTGTGGCTGCGCCTCCTTGCCCAGGGTCGTCCGGCTTCGGAAGCCAATATCTGCGTGGTCGGCGACGACGACCAGTCGATCTACGGCTGGCGCGGTGCCGAGGTCGACAACATCCTGCGCTTCGAAAAGGACTTCCCGGGCGCGAAAGTCATCCGGCTCGAGCGCAACTACCGTTCCACGTCGAATATCCTCAAGGCCGCCTCGCACCTCATCGCCAACAACCAGAGCCGGTTGGGCAAGACCCTCCACACCGATGTCGGCAGCGACGGCGAAAAGGTCGGCGTCACCTCGGTGTGGGACAGCGACGAGGAAGCCCGCCTCGTCGGCGAGGAAATCGAGCAGTTCCAGCGCCAGGGCGACGCACTCAATTCCATGGCCATCCTCGTTCGCGCCTCCCACCAGATGCGCGCCTTCGAAGAGCGCTTCATCACGCTCGGCCTCAACTATCGAGTCATTGGCGGCCCGCGCTTTTACGAGCGCAAGGAAATCCGCGACGCAATCGCCTATTTCCGCCTCGTCGTGAACGCCAACGACGACCTCGCCTTCGAGCGCATCGTCAATGTCCCCAAGCGCGGCCTCGGCGACACCACGGTCAAGCTGCTGCACGAAACGGCGCGCCTGCAGGGCACGACGCTCACCGGCGCGGTGCGCATGCTGATCGAGACCGAGGAGCTGAAGTCAAAACCGCGCGGCACCCTGCGCGAGCTGATGGCCCAGTTCGACGACTGGAACTGGCGCATGAACACCCCGCCCAAGGGCGGCGAGATCCCGATCGACGAAGATGCCCCGCCCGGCGTCATCCGCCGCAGCCCGTGGCACGCCGAGCTGGCGGGGCAGATTCTCGATGAATCCGGCTACACCGAGATGTGGCAGAACGATAAATCGGCCGAAGCCGAGGGCCGGCTCGAAAACCTGAAGGAACTGATCAACTCGATGAGCGAGTTCGACACCCTTCAGGGGTTCCTCGAGCACGTCTCGCTGGTCATGGACCGCGACAGTGGCGAGGCCGACGACGCCGTCTCCATCATGACGCTGCACTCCGCCAAGGGCCTCGAGTTCGACACCGTCTTCCTCCCCGGCTGGGAGGAAGGCCTGTTCCCCAGCCAGCGCACGCTCGACGAAAGCGGCCGCGCCGGCCTCGAGGAAGAGCGCCGCCTCGCCTATGTCGGCCTTACCCGCGCGCGAAAACGCCTGCGCGTTTCGGTGGCCCAGAACCGCCTCACCCACGGCCTCTGGCAGTCCGCCATCCCCTCGCGCTTCCTCGACGAGTTGCCTGCCGGCGCGGTCGAGGTGAAGGACACCGGCTCAGCCTATGGCGGCTACGGCTATGGCGGTCGCTCCGGCGGTGGCCGCTTCGACACCCGCGACCCCTTCGACTCGATCTACGAAACCCCCGGCTGGCAACGCGCCCGCGCCCAGGCCAGCTCGCGCAAATCCGCCGGCCCCGTCACCATCGACGGCGACCTCGTCGCCCGCTCCACCGACGACGGCCGCGGTTCGAAATACTCGGTCGGCCAGCGCGTCTTCCACCTGAAATTCGGCTACGGCACGATCGAGGGGATCGAAGGCAACAAGCTAAGCATCGAGTTCGAAAAGGCGGGGAAGAAGAAGGTGCTGGAGAGTTTCGTGCAGAAGGCGTGACCCTCGGCTCGGAAGGCCTCCCACCCACCGGCTGTCACCCCTGCGAAGGCAGGGGTCCATCTCTCCGCTTGCGCTGGTTGAAGCTTGGATCCCTGCCTTCGCAGGGATGACAATCGCACTTGGGTCCTCTAGCCGCGCTCACTGCGGCGGGCTGACCTCGTTCGAGCGCTTCCGCTCCAGCCCCAGCCGGTGCTCGCGGTAGATGATGAAAATCCCCGAGCCAACGACGATCGTGCCGCCGATCAGCATCTGCACGGTCGGGACTTCGCTGAACAGGAAGTAGCCAACCGCCACCGACAGCAGCAGCGAGGCATATTCGAACGGCGCGATCACCGACATGTCGGCATGCCGGTAAGACTCCGTGAGGAGGATCTGCCCGATGCCGCCGAAAATGCCGGCGCCGATCAGCAGCGCCCACTGCTCCGGCGTCGGCACCACCCAGCCGAGCGGCAGCGTCAGCAGCCCGAACAACGCCGAGGTGACGGAGAAATAGAGGACGATCGTCGCCGAGCGCTCGGTCTGGACGAGCTTGCGCACCAGCACCATGGCGCTCGCCGCAAAGCAGCACGAGACAAGCGCTGAGATCGCGCCCAGCGTCGCCCCGCTCATGTCGGCGACGCCCCCCGTAAACACAGTCAGTCGCGGCCAGATTATGATGACGACGCCCACGAGCCCGATCAGCACCGCGCTCCAGCGGTAGAGCCGCACCCGCTCGTGGTAGAACAGCGCGGAGAACACCACGATCAGCAGCGGCGTCGCATAGTTGATGGTGATGGCTTCGGGCAGCGGCAGCTGCGTCAGCGCGTAAAAGCCGGTGATCATCCCACCCGTACCCACCACGCCACGCAGCAGGTGGCTGACCGGATGAGCCGTCTTCACCCCGACGATCAATTCGCGACGATACGCCAGGTAGACGATGATCGGCAGGATGGCGAAAAAGGAACGGAAGAACACCAGCTGTCCCGCCGGCACGTTCTCGGCCGCCTTGAGCAGACTGGACATGCCGAGGAAGACGCAGACCGAGGCGAGCTTGAACCCAATTCCCGTCATTGCATTCTGACCGGCAATGGGCGCAGGCGTCGTCACAGGGAGCTCGGTACTGGATGGCGGGCGGGTGCGTTTCTCCTTCGCACCGGTGCGCCATACTAGCCAGCGCCGGTTGATGGGATATTAGTCGTAAGCGCGTTGCCGCCGGAGGCCAGATGAACGAAGTCGTCGACATGACGGAGATGGCCGAGAGCGTCGTCGAGAACATCCCCATCATCGCCATGGTGCTCGCCGGCTTTTACGCACTGGCCGTCATCTGCGCCATTCGCGAAATCAGTGCGTCACGCACCTCGCAGGGCTCCATCGCCTGGCTCGTCTCGCTTGCCTTCCTGCCCTTCCCGACGGCGCTCATCTACCTCGTCTTCGGCTGGAAGCATTTCGACAGCTACGCCCAGACGCGCCTCGAAGTCCGCCACTCGCGCCTCCTCCGCAGCGAGGACCTCGCCGTGATCGACCGCGAGACCGGCGCGCTCTGGCCAGTGCAGCGCCGCGCCGCCGGCATGCCGTTCATCGCGGGCAACAAGGTCGACCTGCTGGTCGATGGTGATGCGATCTTCGACTCGATCATCGCCGGCATCGCCGAAGCGAAGGTCTACGTCCTCGTCCAGTTCTACATCATCCGCCACGACGCCCTCGGCCAGCGCCTCGCCGCAGCCCTGCTCGAGCGTGCCCGCGCCGGCGTGAAGGTCTACGTCCTCTACGACGATGTCGGCTCCAACGGCCTTTCGGCCGAGTACAAGGATCGCCTCAAGGCCGAGGGTGTCGAAGTCTACGGCTTCAACCACCGCCACCGCCTGCTGCGGCTGTTCGGCCCGATGCGGATCAACTACCGCAATCACAGGAAGAACGTCTGCATCGACGGCAAGGTCGCCTGGACCGGCGGCGCCAATGTCGGCATCGAATATCTCGGCCAGGACAAGAAGTTCGGCCACTGGCGCGACACGCAGATCCGCGTCGAAGGTCCTGCTGCCTCCTCCCTGTCGCTGATCTTCCAGGAGGATTGGCTCTGGGCCACCGGCGAAGCGCTGGAACTGCCGCCACCTGATCCAGTGGTCGAGGCCGGCAGCGTCTCCGCGCTCGTCATGGCCACCGGCCCCGCCGACAAGCTCGAGGCCAACGCCATCGCCTTCACCGACATCATCGGCCAGGCCCGGCACCGGCTGTGGATCGTCAGCCCTTATTTCGTGCCCGATACCGATACCCGCACCGCGCTCTATGCCGCAGTGCTGCGCGGCGTCGACGTTCGCGTCATGCTCCCCGCCAAGCCCGACCACCTGATCGTCTGGCTCGCCAGCAACGCCCACGCCGACGCGATGGTGGAACACGGCGTGCACATCTACCGTTATCACCGCGGCTTCCTGCACCAGAAGGTGCTGCTGATGGACGATCGCATCGCCTCGGTCGGCAGCGTCAATTTCGATAACCGGAGTTTTGCCATCAATTTCGAGATGACGGTCTGGATGACCGACCGGCAGGTGATCGAGGACGTCGAGAAAATGCTCGATATCGACTTCACCCACTGCCGCAAGGTCACCCGCGAGGAAGTGCAGAAGCGCAACCCGGTTGCCCGGTTCATCGCCAATGCGGGGCGCCTGCTCTCGCCAATCCTTTGAGTCCTATGGTCAAAGTCGCCTCCTACAACATCCGAAAGTCGATCGGCACCGATCGCCGCCGCCAGCCCGAGCGTATCCTCAACATCCTCGGCGAGCTGAACGCAGACATCGTCGCGCTGCAGGAAGTCGATCGCCGCTTCGGCCAGCGCGTCACCACGCTCTCGCCCGACCTGATCGTCGACCATACCGACTACCTGCCCGTCCGCTTCGGCATCCGCGAGCAGAGCCTCGGCTGGCACGGCAACGTGCTGCTGGTGCGCAAGGGCGCCGAAGTCACCAACCAGCAGCGCATCGAGCTCCCCGCCTTCGAACCTCGCGGCGCCGTGATGGCCGACGTCGTGATCGGCGGCGAGGCGATCCGCGTCGTCGGCATGCATCTTGGCCTCATCGGCAGCTCGCGCATGAAGCAGGCCGAAGCCGTCGTCGGCTATCTCGAGAAGCTCGAGGGTGCGATGCCGACCGTCATCATGGGCGATCTCAACCAGTGGGCCGAGGATGGGGGTTGCCTCAGCGAGTTCGCGCGACACCACGATATCATCACCCCCGGCCCGAGCTTCCATTCCCGCCGCCCCATGCTGGCGCTCGACCGCATCATCCTGAGCCGTGATTTCGATGTGCACGCGACCGGCGTCCATCATACGGCGCTGGCCCGCACCGGCTCGGACCACCTGCCCGTCTGGGCCGACCTCAGCCTCCGCCGCGCCGAGGCCGCCGCTTAACGATCCGCCCTGCCGGGCATTGACTTCGCCCGGCCGGCTGCCGAAACAGCGTCAAACAGGACTTTCCCGCCATGACGCTCTCCCAGCTTTCGACCCCGCTCACCAAGGATCAGGCCTATGCCCTGGTCGATGCCGTTATGATGCGCGACGACCTCGCCATCACCGCCTCGGCGCATGAAGACGCCGACACCGGCGAATGGGTGTTCGAAGCCACCTGCGACAGCGCGCCGGACATCGACGCCTTCAACGCCCTCGCCCGCGAAACGCTGGGCGGCGATGTCAGCTTTGCCGTCGAGGCCATCGACCCCAGTGTGAACTGGGTGGCCAAATCGCTCGAAGGGTTGAAGCCGGTGATCGCCGGCGGCTTCTTCGTCTATGGCAGCCACGAGGAAACCGTGCCCACTGCCGGCGTCACGCCGATCCGCATCGACGCCGCTCAGGCCTTCGGTACGGGCCACCACGAGACCACCACCGGCTGCCTCGAAGCCATCGACCGCGCGCTGAAGCGCCGCCGCTACGATTCGATGCTCGATGTCGGCACCGGCACCGGCGTCCTCGCCATCGCGCTGGCCAAGCGCACCCACCTGCCCGTGCTCGCGACAGACATCGACCCGATCGCCGTCACCACCACGGTCGAGAATGCCCGCGACAATGGCGTTGGCAACTATGTCATCGCGCTCGAAGCCACCGGCCTCGACCACCGCCAGATCACCATGGGCGCCCCCTACGACATGGTCGTCGCCAATATCCTCGCAGGCCCGCTGATCGCGCTCGCGCCGGGCATGCGGAAGATCACCGAGCATGGTGCCACGGTCATTCTCTCGGGCATTCTCAACACCCAGGCCAACCGGGTGATCTCGGCCTATGCGCTGCAGGGCATCGTGCTCAAGCAGCGGATCGAGAAGAAGGAATGGACGACGCTGGTACTGCAGAAGCGCTGAGGCCACCAGCTTCTCCGTGATCCTCCCCCGTTCACGGGGGAGGGG
>JAESFU010000386.1_pt1 | contig 27421 bp, 23 predicted proteins | sample 9269461 | NCBI WGS metagenome assembly JAESFU01 (sample SAMN14502556, study PRJNA617107) | algae metagenome | isolation source: Stenomitos rutilans HA7619-LM2 and co-occurring heterotrophs from cave walls | place: USA: Waikapalae cave, Hawaii | collected 2009-07-28
ATTCCGTTCAGGCAGGTTTGTGAAGGCGATTGGCGGCGAGCGAGGGGCCTGATCCGGTGCACCGGACTGATGCATGGATGCGTCGGGATGGGTGTCTGGCGGATGGCAGTGTCGGCACACCAGTGCCAGAGGAAGAGAGTTCGTGAGCGTTCAACCCGATAGCACTGCACTCCGCCCCGCAGCACCTGTTGAAGTCGTTGTACAGACTTCTGGTTTGGCTTCGCCCGGTGGCAAGAGCGCTGCAGCGGTCGCTGCGCCACGCGTCGCGGTGATCATCATCACGTGGAATCGCAAGGAAGCAGTGAGCCAGGTACTGGGCGCTCTCTCGCGGCAGACGTTCCCGGTTGATCGGCTGGATGTCGTCGTTGTTGATAACTCCTCGACGGACGGCACGCTGGATTTCCTGCGCCAGAAGTGGGGGCCTGAAAAGGTTGTTGAGAATCCCACCGCACAGGCCCACGAGCCGAACTTCCAGAAGCCCGGCCGCGAAGGCAGAAGCCTGACGCCCAACCTTGCAGGGTTTGGTTCGTTCACGATCGTGCACAACCACCACAACCACGGCGGTTGCGGCGGATTCAACACGGGCTTTGCGTACGTCGATCAGTTCCTCTCTGCATCCGCGACGGGCGAGTCGCTGGGGTATGTGTGGCTCGTCGATGACGACGTTGATCTGCCGCCTGATGCACTTGAGAATCTTGCGAAGGCAGGAGAGGCGGATCAGACGATCGGCCTGGTCGGTTCGCGCACGGTTGATTACAACGACCGCGTGACGACGATCGAGACGACGGTGTATCTCGATCGGCGTGCAGGTCGCATGTGCGATGAGCCCCCGCCGGAGCATCCGCTCGCGATCTCGCACCGTGCATGGATCGCGCAGGTTGGCGCGACGCGCGGCGGCAAGGGGTATGCAGGTCTGCGTGAGGTGGATGTCGTCTCTGCGTGCAGCATGCTGGCGCGGTGGAGTGCGGTGCAGAAGGTCGGCTTCTGGGATTACCGCTATTTCATCTACTGCGATGATGCGGACTGGTGCCTGCGGATGTCCAAGGCCGGGTATCGCGTGGTGCTGAACCTTGATGCAGTGGTCTTCCACACGCCGTGGCACCACAAGCTGACGCCGACGCGTGCGTATTACGCGCAGCGCAACGTCCTGTGGATGCTCCAGAAGGTTCTGCCTGTTGAAGAGCTCCGTGCTGTGACGTGGCGGTGGATGCTCTCGACGATGAAGCATGCACTGGTTGCAGGGACGCACCGCAAGCTCTTCCAGGCAGAGATCATGCGCCGCTCGCTGGCCGACATGATGAACGGCACCTGGGGCAAGCTGCTGGATGATGGTCCTAAGGCAGAAGAAACGATCGCAGGGCTGGACCGCGTCCGCGTGCTCCGTCGGGGCGCGATGATCGCGGTGATGTGCCCGCACGAGGCGTGTGTTCACTGGGCAGATGAGCTTCGCGTGCAGGTCGAGGACTGGCTGACTGCACAGAATCGCGTGGGCGATGTGCCCGACTGGGTCTACATCGTCCGCAACGACGTGCGCGACGTAGGTGCACAGCCGGGGCTGCCGAAGCGCGTGGTCTATTCGACCAGGCTTCGGTCCAAGATCCGGAGGCAGCTAGGGTGGCTGTTCAAGGGCCCGACCGCGGTCGTGGTCTTTGACCAGGCGTGCGATTTCCCCCTGGTTCGCGGCGTGGTGAACGTTCATGTCGATCGGAGGCAGCCGACCAAGGCCCAGATCGAGCGTGCAGGGATCCGGAACCTCGTGGGATTCCTGTGGCGTTGGACAGCCACTGCAGTGCGGTGCACGCTCTTTAAGACTAAACTCAAGACCCATGCCTCGACGACCCGGTACGGCTGATCGCTTGGATCAGATGTGTGGAACCGACCGGTGGGCGTCTGAGCAACTTCTTTGCGACGCCCGTACGTGATCACACGACTGCTTGAACCGACGAACCCACCGCCCCCTCCCGGATGGCACCGGAGCGGCGATCCATTGCGCATCGCCATCCTCGGATGGGCGAAGCTCTCTGCACAGGGTCGCGAAGGCTCGGGGTACAACCTGAACTGTTCAGAGCTCGCTGCAGGGCTTGTGCTCTCGGGTCATCAGGTTTCGTATCTGCGTTCGGGCATGGATTACTCGATCCGGCCTGGGATGCGGATCAAGCCGATCGAGCGCTGGCGCGGCATTGCCTGCTACCACCTCATCAACAGCCCCAACCTTTCCCCTGCATCCAGCAACTTCAACAACATGGTTGAGGAGATCAAGAGCGAGGCGCAGACCAAGCTCGTGCTCTCGTGGCTTGATGCAGTGAAAGCACAGGTCGTGCATGTGCACTCGCTGGAGGGGTACGGGCTTGATCTGCTCGGCGCGATCCGTGCATCGGGCCGCGCGGTGATCGTGACGCCGCACAACTACTGGTACGGGTGCCCGCAGGTCGATCTGCTCCGTCATGAAAAAGACGTGTGCATGGATTACGACGGCGGGCGTGCCTGCGTTGGATGCCTGCCGACGGTGAATGCATCGCGACTTAAGAAGGTGCGTGGTGTCGAAGCTTCGACCGTGAACGTGATGGGGCCTTACTGGGCGCACACGCTCCGGTCGCTGTACTTCCACGTCAAGCCTGCCATTGGGCGGATGCTGGGGCGTGGCAAGAAGAAGAACGCAGAGAAGACGGTGTATGCAGTGCCGGGCGTTCAGGAACTCGCGGGGCCGCCGGTTGATGCGGAACTGGCCCGCGGGTTTGACGTGCACGACGCGCGGACGCACTGCGGCGAGGTGATGCACGATTACTCGCTGAAGTCCGATGAGCAGCCTGCAGTGCTCGGGAAGTCGCCGCTTGATCAGAACGAGCGGTTTCTCCGGTCGGACGTGCACCTGAAGGTCGTGAACGATTATGGTCGCCGTCGTTTAGCGGGCATCGAGGCGTTGAACGCGACATCACTGGTGACGCCGCCGAGCAGGTTCGTGATGCAGGCGATGGTGGCGATGGGGATGGAGCCCGAGCGCGGGCGGCATGTGCGGCTTGGGCAGACGCACTTTGACCAGATCAATCGCGCTGCACGCCGTTCGCCGTTTTACAACGCGAGGCCGTGGACGCCGAATTCCGATCGCCCGCTGAGGCTTGGCTTCTGGGGCACGACGAGGAACAACAAGGGTCTTGAGATCCTTGTCCAGGCGATTCATGAGCTGCCGCGCGATGTTCGCCAGCGGTGCCATTTCCTGATCCATGCAGCGGGGTGGGATTGGCTCTTCCGCAAGCGGCTCTTGAAGTATCCGGAAGTCTCGTTCTGGAGCGCGTACGACCCGCTTCACCTGATCGGCGGCATGCGCGAGTTTGATGTCGGCATCATGCCGTTTGTGTGGTTTGAGAACTCGCCGCTCGTGCTGCTTGAGTTCCTCCACGGCGGCAAGTTTGTGATCGCGTCGAGGCTCGGCGGACCGCCGGAATGGGTTGTTGAGCCGGGGCAGAACGAGCAGCACCCGCTTGGCAACGGGCTGATGTTCCCGGGTGGCGAATCGAGCGTGCTTGCTTCAAAGATCACGGACCTTGTGACGGGGCGCGTGGAGCTGCCAAGCCCTGCGGAGGTACACGGGGTTTCGCAGCTGCAGAGCTATCCCGACCACATCGCGGAGGTCGAATCGATTTACCGGGAGATGCTGGGGCGCGAGATGCTTGGTCGTGACGTGGCGGGAAAGAAGAATGATGGCGGTGATGGACTTCGGACGCGCGTGATGGCGTCTGGACATACTTCGGTGGAATCAGCGAACGGGAAGCTGGCGGTGGGCGGCAATCCCTGATTCGCTGTGTTGGAATTTTGAAGAAGGATCCTGCGATGCGTTCTACCTGGTCGAAGGCACGGGCGATGATGCAGATGGCTGCAGGGCTTGCGGTGGTGGCGACTGCCTCGCACGTTGCACACGCGGACGAAGGCATGTGGCTCCTCACGAGCCCGCCGCGCGATTATCTCCGGAGCACGTACGGCTTTGAACCCACTGCAGAGTGGCTGGAGCATGTGCAGAAGTCTGCAGTGCGATTCTCCACGGGCGGCTCGGGTTCGCTGGTGTCCGCAGACGGTCTGGTGATGACCAATCACCACGTCGGGTCGGACATGCTCGCCAAGCTGAGCACGAAGGAACGCGACCTGCTCGAGACAGGTTTCCTTGCAAACTCGCGTGACGACGAGATGCAGTGCCCGGATCTTGAACTGAACATTCTCTGGACGATCGAGGATGTGACGGATCAGGTGAATGCAGGGATCGGCGCGGATGTGGCCCCTGCCAAGGCCAACGACATGCGGCAGAAGACGATCGCGGAGATCTCCAAGGCCGCGATGGACAAGACGGGGATGCACGCAGAGGTGGTGACGCTCTACCAGGGCGGCAAGTACCACCTCTACTGCTATAAGCGGTACACGGATGTGCGGCTTGTGATGGCGCCCGAGCAGTCGATCGCGTTCTTCGGCGGCGACACCGACAACTTTGAATATCCGCGTTTCAACCTCGACTGCACGTTCTTTCGTATTTACGAGAACGGCAAGCCGCTCAAGACCGAGCATCACCTTGCATGGTCTGAAGGCAGCAACCAGGGCGACCTCGCGCTGGTTGTGGGGCACCCAGGCAGGACGAATCGCCTGAACACGGTCGATCATCTGCGGTTCATGCGTGATGTCGAACTGCCGATGCGGCTTGATCAGCTCTGGCGGCTTGAGGTGAAGTTCCAGAACTTCAATGCACGGAGCGCGGAGAACGAGCGGATCGGCAAGGATGACCTCTTTGGCGTTGCCAACAGCAGGAAGGCGTTGACGGGCCAGCTCGCGGGCCTGCTTGATCCATCCAACATGGAGAAGAAGGCCAAGGCAGAGAAGGCCCTGCGTGAATTTGTCGCTCGCGATCCCAAGCGGCGTGTGGAGTGGGGCGACGCGTGGGACCAGATCGCCAAGGCGCAGGAAGCACGGCGCTCGTGGGCGGTGCGGCATCGCCTGCTGAATGCAGGGTTGTCGTCGCACTTGTATGCGAACGCGAGGAACATCGTCCGTGCTGCGGTTGAGCTTCAGAAGCCCAACGCAGAGCGTCTGCGCGAGTATCGCGATTCACAGCTTCAGTCGCTGTATACGGGGCTCTATTCGCCTGCACCGATCTACGACTCTCTTGAGATCTTCACGACCGAGGCGTCGCTGTCGTATCTCGCGGAGAAGCTCGGGTCGGATGATCCGATCGTTCGCATCGCACTTGATGGCAAGTCTCCGCGTGCACGTGCGGAGGACCTGGTGCTGCAGTCGACGCTGAAGGACCCTGCTGCACGCAAGAAGCTGCTTGAAGCGGGCAAGGACGCAGTGTTTGCGTCAAAGGACCCGATGATCCAGCTTGCGATCGCGATGGATCCCGAGGCACGCTCGATCCGCAAGAAGTATGAGGACGAGGTCGAGGCGGTGGAGCGTGCGAACTACGCGAAGATCGCTGCAGCGAAGTTTGCGATGGAAGGTGAGAACACCTACCCCGACGCGACGTTCACGCTGCGGCTGTCGTTCGGGCCGATTGCAGGGTACATGGAAGACGGTAAGTTTGTTCCGCCGTACACGAACATCGGCGGGCTCTACGAGCGTGCCAAGGACCGCGAGGGGATGTACGGCTTTGACGTTCCCAAGTCGTGGATCGATGCGAAGAGCAAGCTCGACCTTTCGACGCCTTTTAACTTTGTCTGCTCTGCAGACATCATCGGCGGCAACTCGGGCAGCCCGGTCATTAACGTCAAGGGCGAGGTGATCGGCCTGATCTTTGACGGCAATATCCAGTCGCTGCCGGGGGCGTTCATCTACGACGTGGTTTCGAATCGTGCAGTGTCGGTCGATTCGCGTGCGATTATGGCGTCGCTGCGGGATGTGTATGGGGCGAAGGACCTGGTGAAGGAAATCACGGGGAAGTAAGGCAGGAAGACAGGCACTGGGGACTGGGCACTCGGCACTGGTGAAAATACAAAGAAAAGGCCCCGGCGAGTGCCGGGGCCTTTTTCGTTGCCAGAAATGGTTGCGGGTCGGATTACGTCACTGGCGATCTGCCTCAGCACCAGTGCCAAGTGCCCAATCCCCAGTGCCTATTCCCACTCACCACTTGCGTGCAGGCTCGCCCGTGTACTTGCTGAGCGGGCGGATGATGCGGTTGTTGGCGTGCTGCTCGAGAATGTGTGCACACCAGCCGGTGATGCGCGACGCGACGAAGATGGGCGTGTACTGCGGGACGGGGATGCCCATCGTGAAGTACGTCATGCCGCAGGGGAAATCGACGTTGGGATGGATGTTCTTCTTGTCGAGCATGATCTTCTGGACCTGCTCGCCAAGATCAAACCACTTGCTGGCGTGATGGCCGCCGGGGTTACGGGTGTCGGTCGCCGCGACGCTGCGACCGAGCTTGTGGAGGATCGGTGCGCGGTGGTCGCCGTTCTTGTAGACGCGGTGGCCAAAGCCCATGAGCTTGCGCTTGGTGTCGAAGGCGTTCTGCATCCAGTTGTCGACTGCAGCAGTGCCGATCGCGCCCTCGCCGACATCCTTCATGATTTCCTTGAGCATCTCCATCGCCATCTCGTTGGCGCCGCCGTGGAGCGGGCCCTTGAGTGCGGCGATGCCGCCCGTGACGGCGCCGTGCATGTCGCTCAGCGTGCCTGCGATCACGCGGCTCGTGAACGTCGAGGCGTTGTAGTCGTGCTCTGCATACAAAATGAGCGAGACATCGACGACGCGTGCGTATTCCTTGGTCGGCTTGCGGCCGGTCATGAGATAGAGAAGATTTGCAGCGTGATCGAGCGTCGGATCGCCGCCGAGTTCGCGGGCGATGATCGCCTTGCCGTCGATCACGTTCTGCATGTGGCCGATGATCGTCGGGATCTTGGCGAGCAGACGCTTGGACTTGCGGAGGTTGGCCTCGGTCGAGTTGTCCTGCGCGTCAGGATCGCAGTGGGCCAGGATCGAGACTGCAGTGCGGAGGACATCCATCGGCACTGCACGCCCGGAGGCGAGGTAGCCGCCAACCGATTCGATGAACGTCGTGACCGACGCGTGGAGCGGACGCTCGGCGACGATCTCGGCCTTGAAGCGGGTGAGTTCGGCAGCGGAGGGCTTGTGGCCTTCCAAAAGCAAGAACGCGACCTCATCAAAGGTCGCGTTCTGTGCGAGATCGTGGATTTCGTAGCCGCGGTACCAGAGGCCGCCCTGCTCGATCGAGCAGACTGCAGTCTCGCCCGCGATGATTCCCTCGAGACCCTTTGAATAGATCGCCTCGGCCTGCTCTTTCGAAATCGCAGGTGCCTTGGTGGACGCATTGGCGGGGGCGGCGGTGCTGGCGGACATGGCGGTCTCCGGCATGGGGGTCTGAAACGGAATGAAAGTGCCCGGCGAGTTTTTCGCAGGAACGCAAGTATATGCGGGAGGTGGGAGGAGACGGTGGGGGCGGGAAAGCAAGGGTGCCACGGCCATCCGGCTTTGCGGATGGTCGTGCTTACGGGTAATTCCTGTACTGCCACACTCAGAGCGGCGTGGCAGTGGCACCCGTTTGCGATGGTGAATGCGAAATGCCGCACTCAGGGCACTTGGTCGTGTAGTCAAACTGCCGGTTATACGCACAACGCGGGCACCTGCCTCTGCGGTAGCGGCGGAGGTCACGGGCAGAGCGGAAGAAGAGGCTTGCAGTGAGGATTACGGCGGCGAAGAAGATCGTGTTTGCGATGAGTCCCGGCCAGAGTGGGCGATACGCGAACACTCGGATATCTGGTGGGCTCGTTGAGTCCTGGACATCCTTCCACAAGACGCCTGCGCTTGCGTAGATCTTCAGATCGTCCATGCTTTGAACGATCGCGTCCTTCTCGTGGATCCAGATGACGTCCGCATCGAACGCGAGCCACGGCCAGCCGTGGGCGATCTGAAGGCGGGGCTCGCCGAATTCTTCAAAGCCGTTTGGCAGGGTAACGGGGCGGTAGTCGCGGAGAATCGCATCTGCACTGGGCGGAATTTCGCCGCCGCCCACACTCAAGCTCTGATTAGGCAATGAAAATACAAAGCTGATATCCAATGACTCTCGCAACGGGTGATGCCTGGTGTGGAGCATCGGTGCTTCGATGAATATCTGCCGATAGCGAAAAGTGGACCCGCGCACATCGTCAACGTCGACGGTTTCTTGACCTGAAGTCTTTAGGTGATATGTAGCGCCTGTGCCACTCCGCACGTCTGCATAGATCGTGGAGCACACTGCGGCCGCGATGGTCATCGCGAGGCCCATGGCCAAGGCAAGTAGGATGAGGCGTACACGTCCCACGAAGCACAGTGTACAGAGTTGCTCAGTCGAAGTTTGCATTGCCACGCTCAGAGCAGCGTGGCAGTGGCACCCTTTGGGAAATGCTCGAACGTCAGCCTTCGGGATACTCCCACGCCACACCCGGCGTGTACTCGATGAGTTCGTAGAGCTCCTTGCGGGTCTGCATCTGGTTCAGGAATCCCTCGACCGAGCCGTCCAGCTTGAGCTGCGTGAGTGCACGGCTGACTGCACCCATTGCGACGCGCAGGAGCGAGACGGGATAGATGACGCAGGTGTAGCCCATCTCGCCGAACTTTGTGAGCGGGATCATCGGCGTCTTGCCGAACTCGGTCATGTTGGCGAGGAGGTAGGGGGGCTTGTCGGTGCCCTGCCGTGCGAGGCGCTTCATGGAGCGTGCGAACTCGGCGAACTCTGCCTCGGTCGCGAGGCCTTCGGGGAAGATCATGTCCGCACCTGCGTGGACATATGCAGCTGCACGGTTCACTGCAGCTTCAAAGCCATCGACGCCGCGTGCATCGGTCCGTGCACAGATGACAAAGTCGGTCGACACATCTGCTTTGGCGATTTGCCCATTTGCTGCTTTGGTTATTTCTCTCCCTGCCTTTACCGCCCACTGGATCTTCTCGATCATGTGGTCGGTGGGGACGAGTTCCTTGCCATCAAGGTGGCCGCAGCGCTTGGGGAACTTCTGGTCTTCAAGATGCAGGCCTGCTGCACCTGCACGTGCGTAGTCGATGACGGTCCTGCGGACCATCTCTGCTTCGCCAAAACCGGTGTCTGCGTCTGCGAGGACGGGGAGGCCCGAGGCGTCTGCAGCTTCGCGGATACAGCGTGCAAAATGCTCGACGGTGAGGAGGCCGACATCGGGCACACCTGCAGAGACACTGGTCGCTGCGCCGGAGATGTAGCAGGCCTCAAAGCCCGCGCGTGCGATCGCGCGTGCACAGAGCGCGTTGAAGGCGCCGGGAATTGCAACGCAGGAACGGTCCATCGCGGCACGCAGACGTGCACCGGGTGAATTGGTCATGGTGAAATTTAGGCGTCGTGGAAGGGGCGTGGATTGGATGGGAAAAAGGCAGGGATTTAGCCGCGGATGACGCGGACGACGCGGATAAAGGCAAAGAGAGAATGAACTGGGTTGAGTCGACCTCGGCGTGTGGTAGAAGGACATTCACGCGCTCAGAGCAACTGCATGCAGAGCCAATCTTCTCTTCTTCTGACTTGATCCGGTTCTGATCCGCGTGTATCCGCGGCAAAATGGGTTTTCGCCTTTCAACGAAAAAGGGCACGGCGTGAACCGTGCCCTTCGCGTGGATGTGCAGTTCAATCACCGACTCAGTTCGTCGGCGACTTCTCAGGCTTGGCGCCATCCGCGAGCTTGGGCAGGGGGAGCTGCGTCTGGAGGAGGACGAGTGCAGCCTGGAGCTGAACGTCGGTGCCCTTGGTGAGGAGGTCGTCGGGGTTGGGCGTTGGAGCCTTCTCGTCAACGATCAGCTTGCCGCTCTCATCGATTGCAAGGACATCCGAGTTACGACGGAGGACGAGCATGTCGGTCGTCTGGCTCGGCAGCATCTCGACGTTGATGTCGGGCTCGATACCCCACTTTTCCGCGCCGGGGAGGCGATGGATGATGCGACGATCAGGAAGCATGTAGTACTGCGTGGTCAGCTTCATCGCTGCCTGACCATCCGCGAGCCAGTAGACGTCCTGCACGCTGCCCTTGCCGTAGCTGCGCGTGCCGACGACGTAGCACTTGATGAGGCCGTCGTGGCCGTACTTCTGGAGTGCACCAGAGACGATCTCGCTGGCGGATGCAGCACCTTCGTTGATGAGCACGATGGTGGGGATCTGGCCGAGGACCGACTTGCCGGGCATCGCGAACTTCTGGCTCTCAACCTGCTTGGTCGAGCCCTGCGTGCTGACGATCACGCCGCGATCAACCCACATGTTGGCGAGCGAGACCGCCTGATCAAGCAGGCCGCCGGGATTGAAGCGAAGGTCTAGGACCAGGCCCTTCATGCCCTTGGCGAGCATCTGCGAGATTGCGGCCTGGAAGTCTGCGGTGGTGTCGTCGGTGAAGCCGGTGACGCGGACGTAACCGACCTTGGCGACGGGGTCGACGAACCATTCCCAGTCGTCCTCTGCAGCGCCGGTGCGCTTCCAGCCCTTGATGCTCTTGAGCGGAATGATGGCCCTGCTGAGCTTCTTTTCGATCTGTGACTTCTGCTGGTCGGCGCCGGTGCGCTCGATGCCGAGCGTGACTGGCGTGCCTGCAGGTCCGGTGATGAACTCGACGACCTGATCGAGCGAGAGGCCAAAAACATCGCGGCCGTCGACGCTCTTGATGACGTCGCCGGTGCGGACGCCTGCGCGGTATGCAGGGGTGCCGTCGAGAGGAGTCACGACGCGGACCATCTGCTCTTCATTCAGTTCGATCTGAACGCCGACGCCGACAAACCTGCCCTGCGTGCTCTTCTGGAAGCGGATGAGCTCATCAGGCCAGATGACCGCGGAGAACTCGTCGAGCTCGTCGAGCGCGCCGTTGGCAAACTCGTGGAAGATCGCTTCCTTGGGGATGCGGACGGTCTTGTCGCTGTTGCGGACGACCGTGTCGAGCTGGTCCCAGATGTCGCCGACCGAGGTCGTGCCGCGATCGGCGAGGACTGCTTCCTCCTGGACGCGGAGCGTTTCGATGAACTTGGCACGCTGCTCTGCGTTGGTCAGGCCGGGGAAGGCGGACTGCATGTCGGGCATTTCGGCCAGGAGGCGGACGGAGTGGAGCGCGCCGCCAAGGACCTTCTGCCATGCAGTGCGCTCGACGTGCTGGGTTGCAGCGCGGTGGACTGCAGCGACGACCATTTCCATCGTCACGGGCTTGAGCTTGGACTGGTAGTCCGCGCCGCGATCGTTGTAAGGGGGGAGCTTGTCGTCGGCGACGCCGTCAGACTTGAGCTGCGAGATGCGGAGTTCCCAGAGCTTCTTGGGCGTGTAAAGGCGGAGGATCTCGAGGCGACGGTTCAGACGCTGGACGTCTTCCTCGTAGCGGCCCTTCTGATCAAGGAGGTAGTAGAGGCGGTAATAGAGGAGGCTTGCGTTGAGCCAGTCGCCGCGCGATTCCGCGGCCTTGGCGGCTGATTCACCCTTGGCGATGAGCGAGACGATGCGCTGATCTGCCATCACCGAGGCCTTGTCGGTCGCGAGCATGTGGAGCTCAAGCGCCGTGACGAGGGCCTTGCTGATGTTGGTGTCGGTCATCTCGGCCGCGATGGCCTTGTCGAGCTCGGTGTTCACCTCGCCGATGCGCTTGGTGCGGAGTTCCTCGCGCTTGGCGATCGAATCCTTGAGCGAGACTGCAGCGGCGAGCGTCGCGGAGTTTGCTTCCTTCGATAGATCGCCGAAGGCGGCGGACCTGTCGACGAGCGAGTAGAAGGCCTTGCTGTTGGCTTCGCGTGCGGAGGCCCAGAGCTGCTGCGTCCAGAGATCAAGCTGTGCAGCGGACTCGTTGGAAGATGCGACCTTGGGCGGGTCCTGCTGGGCGAGAGCGAACGAGGGAGAGAACGTTCCCAGGGCGACCGCAGCGGCGATCGCGATGAGGCTTGAGGGACCAGAACGACGGAAAGTCGAACGCTTCACAGAGCAACCTCGTTTTCCGGCACGGCATCCCGTGCCTGTTCTACTAACTTCACACTCTGTACGACCCCATGGTCTCGACTGGTTCAGTGGTTGGCAAGCGGTTGGGTAGGTGGCGGGCTCGATCAGGGTGTTTGCCGACAGGTCCCTCCCACGGGACGCAATCGATGGATCGGCACAACAGCCGCGGATGTGCGCACGTGATGGATCAAGTGAACGCGTGGCGTGAAGCACGGGACCCGCATACTCGGCAAAGTCCTTGCGGACGCTGGCGAGGGCGTTTGAATCGCTGCAGACGATGGTCCGAAATCACGCATGCTTCAGGACACGCCGGACCACCATGATCGAGGCGGTCAGGGCGATGATACCTACCGCAACCAGAACGAAGGGCTGAAAGGTCGACTGCTGCATCAGCCCCGCGCCGATCGCGTACGACGGGACAAGCCCGCACAGGGGACCCACGGTGTATCCGACGCCGATCAGGGCTTCGTGTTTCCCTCCGGCATCAACTTCCGCGTTCCCGACGGCCATCGCGTAGTAGATGGCGGCGGTGTAGTTGAGTGCCATGCCCGTCGCGAAGACCGCGAGGCCTCCGCAGAGGACACAGATGCCGATCCAGGAGGTTTCCGGCGTCGGGCCGTCGTTTCCCAGGAGTGGGGAGAGGAGAGCAGCGGTAAACCCGATCAGAAGCAGGATGCCGCCGACGATGGGCGTCGACCAGCGACCGTGCCACGCGTGGAACTGGCCAGCGATCCCGAAGGTCACTGCACGGCCGATGGCAAAGACCGACGCGACGATCGGCTGCCATGTGAGTGAGATCCCGAGGGTCGTCATCGCGGAGGGAAGGAAGGGCTGGAGCGCGGTGTGAAGGATGTAGCTGAGCGGGAGGAGGATTCGGAAGGTGACCAGGAGCTTTTCATAGACCGGTGGGTGCGGCTCGTGGTCGTCGCCGTGGCTGGGCGGCGTCTGCGAGAACCAGCGGAGCGTGAACGCTGCACAGAGGTGGAGCGAGCCGAGGATCAGGATCATGAGCGGCGCGTTCTTTTCGATGAGCGGCGTCATGCCCCAGTAGCCGACGACGATCGCGCTTGACCAGACGAAGTTCCAGACGCCCATGGCGCGACGCAGCTCGGTGCCGTGCCTGCCGCCAGAGAGATAGCTTTCAACCAGCGGCCACAGGACGCCGGTGAGCGGGATGTAGCAGGCGACCATGACCCAGATCGGCCAGCTCGAGGGCGGGTTGCCGGATGGGTCGGGCGGTCCGATCGAGAGGAACGGGAGCGTGCAGAGGCAGGCCATCAGGAGCATCGTCCCGATGAGGGTTCTGCGTTCAGTGAGCGGGATGCCCGAGCGGCGCATCCATGCAAGGACCCTGCTGGTGAGGAGCGTCGCGACGATGTACGTGAGGCCGATCACCACGCCCAGGAAGTAGTTCATCGTCTCTGAGAACTGGTAGGTGCTCTTGGTGATGAAGAAGATGCCGTTGGTGATGATGCCCGTGCCGAGGCTGTTGATGAACGAGAAGGTGTTGACCGTCCAGAGGGGCGTGGGGCGGACGGCAGCGACGGTGGGGGAACTCATGTTGAACCGGGACTTTCGGATGAGCACCGTGCGATCCGTGCAGGTGCTGTCTTGCGAGGTTTACTGCTCGCAAGCAGGGTGCGACGGTCAGTTTCCTCGTGTGAAACATTGCCCGCATGCGGCGGCGATGGTAGCATCGGGTCGGCGCATCGAGGGGCCTTCCGCCGGAGGCGTCTAGGTGCGTCCACCCTGATTCGAATCGGGCGACCTATCGTCTGTTCGAATCCGAGTGTGCCCGTAGCTCAATTGGATAGAGCGCTGCCCTCCGAAGGCAGAGGTTGCAGGTTCGACTCCTGCCGGGCACGTTTGAGCATTGCTCGCAAGTAGTGCATCTGAAGCGAAAAAACGCATGCGTTGGAGCGTGCGTTTTGTGTTTTCTGATGGTGTTGGCTGGTGCAGTGCTTTGCAATGGTGACAAAGGCGAAGGTTCCGATTCCGGGGAGTCGTGAAGGTCTTTCATGTCGTGATGTGAGTAGCACTCGTACTGCGGGCGTGCACGCGTGGAGCCGTACGTGCGCAGGATCGAGATGGCCTGCAATGATGGGTGACCAAGGAGCCAAGCGATGCGAGTGATGGTGATCGTGAAAGCCACGAGGCAGAGCGAAGCAGGGATCATGCCCAAGCCGGATCTTCTTGAACGGATGGGCAAGTTCAACGAGGAACTGATCAAGGCAGGGGTGATGATGGATGGTGCGGGGCTTAAGCCGACATCGCAGGGCAGGCGGCTGAAGTTCTCGGTGAATGACTCTCGCAGCGTGTACAACGGCCCGTTCGGCGAGCCCAAGGACGAGGTTGCAGGGTTCTGGATCTGGCAGGTCGCGTCGGTGGATGAAGCGATGGAGTGGCTGAAGAAGTGCCCGCATCCGCATCCTGGTGAGGATTGCGAGCTTGAGGTGCGTCCACTGATGGAGGAAGCAGACTTCGTGCAGTAAATGGCGTGCGTGCTGTAGGTTGTGTGTCGTGCAGTTCGCGCGAGTCGATGCTCACCCCCGCGATGGCTGATGCAGGGCTCGATATTGGAGCGTCAAGAAAAGAAGAACGTCCGCGTGATGCATTCATCACGCGGGCGTGTTGCGAACTGGCGGTGATTCACAGCGTGCCGAAGCGACCTGCGCGGACGTCCGCGACTGCCTGATGGATCTCCTCGGACGTGTTCATGACAAACGGGCCGTACGCGACGACGGGCTCATCGATCGGTTCGCCGCCGAGCACGAGAAGCTCTGCATCGTCCGATGCCTCAACGGTGACGCCGCCGCCTTCGTGCGAAAGCACTGCAAGCTGGCGCGGGCCTGCAGCGTGCGTGCCCGCGACGTTGATCGTTCCGCTGCGAACGAAGATCGCTGCAGTGAAACCTTCGGGGATGGGGAGCTCAACCTTTGAGCCTCCGCGGATCCTGACATCCCAAAGAATCACGGGTGTCACGGTCTTTGCTCCACCTTTCGTGCTTGCAAAGTCGCCCGCGATGACGCGTGCAGTGCCTGCTCGCGCTGGCAGATCGATGCTCGGGATCTCCTCGTTCAGGAGTGTCTGGTAGCCGGGGGCTGCCATCTTGCTCCGTGCAGGGAGGTTGACCCAGAGCTGTGCCATCTCGAGCGTTCCGCCTTCGCGCGTGAACTTCTTGGAGTGCTTCTCTTCGTGGAGCACGCCCGAGGCAGCGGTCATCCACTGGACATCGCCGGGGCCGATGCTCCCGCTGTTGCCTGCAGTGTCGCGGTGCTCAAGCTCACCCTGAAAGACGACCGTCACGGTTTCAAAGCCGCGATGGGGGTGCGAATCGACGCCGCGCGGTGCGTTTGCAGGTTTGAACTCTGCAGGCCCTGCGTAGTCAAAGAGGATGTACGGGCTCAGGTGATTCTGGACCGTCTGCGGAGAGAAGACAGAGCTGACGGGGAAACCATCGCCGACCCAGTGGGTAGCAGGGCTGGCGAGAACGGCCTCGACCTTCTTGGTGGTGGTGTTCATGCCATAATAGTACACACGAGTAGTACACACATTCCTGCCCTATACTATCTCAAAGGATAGTGACGCATGGCGAGATCAAAGAAGCAGGTCGGATGCCCGGTTGAGGCGACACTCAAGGTGATCGAGGGGCGCTGGAAGGTGATCGCGCTCTACCACCTTCTTGAAGGGCCGCGCCGGTTCAATGAACTTCACCGCCTTCTTGTCGGGGTGTCGCCGCGCACGCTTGCCAAGCAGCTTCGAGAGCTTGAACGTGACGGGATCATCCGCAGGAAGGTCTTTCCCGAGATCCCGCCGCGCGTTGAGTACAGCATGTCGCAGCTTGGCAAGAGCCTTGAACCGGTGCTCCTGGCGATGGGCGACTGGGGCGAGGCGTATGCGCATCGCGTGCCAAGCTGAGCCGGAGTGACTGCTTGAACTCCGCGAAATCATCTATGAAATGACGGCGGGAAAGCCCTTGTCGTGACCTCACGCTCAGTACCTCGTGCGGCGGGAAATCCGTGGACGCTTCGGTCCTTGGAACCTGCAGGGCGAGGCGAGATTACGCAAGGAGACTGAACATGGGCCAGGGTAACAGGTTGGGCGGGAAGGTCGTGCTGGTGACGGGCTCTGCAAGCGGCATCGGGCATGCAGTGGTGGAGCTCTTCGTGAAGGAGGGGGCCACTGTGTATGCGGCGGACATTGCGCGGCCTCAATCGCCGTATCCCACTGGCGTTGAGGCGATGACGCTTGATGTTTCGAGCGAATCGGGGTGGTCGCAGGCGGTTGCTGCGATCGTGAAGAAGAGCGGGAGGCTCGATGTCCTGATCAACAATGCAGGGATCATCGCGTACGAGCCACTCCATGAACTGAAGATCGATGCGTGGAACAGGATGATCGCGATCGATCAAACGGGCGTGTTTCTTGGGATGCGCGAGGCGGTGGGGGTGATGCGCAAGCAGCGGTCGGGCGCGATCGTCAATATCTCTTCGATCTGGGGGAACGCGGCGGTGGCGGGGGCGCACTCGTACCATGCAGCGAAGGGGGCCGTGCGGAACATGTCGAAGAACGCAGCGATGACGTATGTGAGCGACGGAATTCGTGTAAACTCGATCCACCCGGGGTTCATTGATACGCCGCTGACGCAGGCGCAGGATGCGAGGCTGAACGAGGCGGTGATCGCCGCGACGCCGATGAAGCGTGCAGGCAGACCGATGGAGATCGCGTATGGGTGCTTGTTCCTTGCGTCAGATGAATCAAGTTACGTGACGGGGACGGAGCTTGTGATCGATGGCGGGTATCTTGCACAGTGATGGCGTGTGTGGCTGTCGCAGCAGGCGGTGAAAGTGCTTGTTTGGCCGAGTGTATCGAGCGGATTGCGTAGTGCGTCGTCTTGAGCACCGCTGCAATCAAGGTAGTTTGGGGGATTCACGAAGGAGAATCGCATGTCGAGTTCGCATGGCTTAGATGCAGGAAAGTTGTCGCGTCGTGATGCGTTGATGGCGACCGCGACTGCGGTCGTCGCAGGCACCGCGATGCAGGGCGTTGCATCGGTCGGGTCCGGACAGATTGGAACTGCTGCAGCCAGGAGCGGTGGGGCAATCGGTGCCAGGCTTCAGGGTGTGCAGCACTTTGGGCTGACGGTCCAGAACATGGACCGTGCGTTTGAGTTTTACACCGAGGTGCTGGGCGGCACCGAGATCATGCGTGATGGTGATTTTTACGGTGAACGCATTCACAACACGCTCCTGACGGATCAGGAGATCGAGGCCCGCGAGCGGAAAGTGAACCCACGGACGATGGGCGTGCCGGATCTCAAGGGCGGTGCACAGCGGCTGGACGTGCGGTTCATTCAGTTTGATAACGTGGTGATCGAGCTTCTCCAGTACCGCGATTCAGAGCAGCCTGCAGGTGGTGGCAACAGCTTTGCAGAGCCGCTTGATCACATGAGCCCCGCGTTCCCTCGGATGATGCACATCTGTTTCCACATTCGCGATGATGTTGATTTCAACCAGTTCATCGCGGATCTGGAGGCAGAGTCCGCGCGCCGTGGCATGACGCAGGTGCGGGCGAATCGCGTCGTGACGGTGACGACGGAGGATGGGAGGAAGACCGCGCCGCTCGATTCCAACAGCAACGGGATCACCGAGGGAAGGTCGAACGGCTGGAGGCTCATCTACTGCAAGGGCTCGGAAGGCGAGCAGCTGGAGTTTGTGCAGGCGCTGGGGCCGGTGAAGAAGGTGTTCGACGGTGCGCTCGAAGCGCGGCGGCGCTCGGTGAAGTAGTCATGTGTTGATGCATCAGCTTCGCATTTACGCGAAGCAGGTTGCATGAGGAGTTGAATCATGATGCAGGCGAAGCTCGCGCAAGGCGCGATGGGGCTGTTCATTGGCGTCATTGTTGCTGCCGCAGCAGGATGTGCGTCGCACAAGCATGAAAGGCTGGGCAACTACGGAGCAGTTCCAAGAGGAGCGTATGCAGTGGTGGCCGAGATCCGCGCCAAGCCGGGCATGGAGGATGCGCTGCGCGAGGCAACGCTGCCGCTCGTGAAGGATGTTCGAGCTGAACGCAACAACATCGTGTACTTTCTCCATGAAGATCGCGAGATGCCAGGACGGTTTGTCTTCTACGAGATCTTCGCGACCAAGGCGGATTTTGAGGCGCACAACGCGACCGAGCATGTGCAGCGGTGGTTCAGGAAGCTGCCCGAACTTGCGCAGGGCGAGGTAAAGGTGATGCACCTTGAGATCCTGGGCAACTGACTGGGTGAACTCGCAGTCGTACGCGGATCTACTGCTTTGGCGTGGGTGCTTGCTGCGGCTGTGATTCAGCCGCAGCTGCTTCACATGCAGCGATGTCAGCCGCAAGCGCGGCCTGCTGCTCGCTGTCATGCGGCGTGCGTTCAAGGACTTTTCGGAAGGCGTCTGCAGCTTCTGTGAATCGGTTCAGTGTCTTCAATGATACCGCGACCCTGGCGTGGGCCGTTGCCTCTTCCGGCGCGAGCGTCACGCAGCGGCGGGCGTAGTCGAGTGCTTCTTCATGCCTTCCTGTCTGCGTCAGGACATGCGAAAGGTTGTAGTACGGCACCCAGTTGGTCGCGTCCAGCGAGAGGGCCTTGAGGTATGAGTCGATCGACTCATTGAACTTACCGTGGATGTCGAGCGTGATCGCGAGGTTGAAATGTGCGGAGAATGAACTCGGCTCAGCGGCGATCGCTGCACGATAAAAACCGATGGCATCTGGATCTTCGAGCCGATCGAGGACATTCGCGAGGGCATAGTTTGCCCAGAAGTCCGCGGGGTGTGCAGCCTGGATCTTGCGGAGGAGCACGAGCGACGCAGGTGCGTCCCATTCAAGCTGTCTCCCCGCGACAATCAGGAGAAGCTGGACCGGCTCGGTGTCAACGGGAGCTTCGCGAGCAAGGTCGGACATCGCCTTGGCGTTCTTCCACACTTCGATGTCGCGTGCACGTTGCCGCCACGGAGAGCCGGGATCTGCGATCCGGGTCGCTTTCAGGAGCCACTCAAGATCGCTGATGGAGAGTGCGCAGACTGCCCAGTCGTCCATCGCGTCGACCAGCGCGGGGCGAAGCGATGACCTGATGACGCGCTGTGCGAACTGTTCAGAGGTATCGCCCTCGTGCAGGAGGCCCGAGGTGATGAACGCCTCGCGGTAGGACTTCCACGAGGCGGGGTGCGAGAGCTCCGCACTCGGATTTGCCCCGCGTGCAAGTCGCATCGAGTTGAAGCGATCAATCAGGTCGAGTTCCTCTTCGATCTTGACTGCCCATCCATGGAGTGGACTGTCGGTGCTGCTGCCTGCAGCCATCAGTCGTGCCCGTGCACGTGCGAGCGTGTTGCGTGCGCCTCGCCAGTCGCGAGCCTCTTCAAGGCGCACTGCTTCGCGAAGATCTTCGGATGCGGCGCCATCAATCGCTGCGCGCTGTGAGGCCATCCACAGGAGTGAACCCAGCACTGCACTGATCGCGACGGCGCCACCTCCCCATGCAACTGCTTGCGCGGGGCGCCTCCTGATGGACTTGTACGCACGCTCGATGAAACCTGCAGGTCGAGCGTGGATTGGTTCACCTCTGAGGAAGCGGTGAAGATCCTCTGCAAGTAGACGCGAAGTCTGGTACCGCTTCTGCGGCTCCTTTCGGAGGCACGTCAGGCAGATCGTCTCAAGATCACGCGGTACCTTCGGATTGAGACGCGAAGGCGAAACGGGGTCTTCTTCAAGCACCTGCCGGAGCGTTTCGACCGCGTTTTCCGCACGGAACGGCGGGCGGCCGGTCAACATCTCGTACAGAATCGCGCCGAGGGAATAGATGTCAACGCTTGGGCTCGGTGCGTCCTGCCATCCCTTGGCCTGCTCGGGGGACATGTAGCTGGGCGTGCCGAAATTGAAGCCCGCGACGGTGAGCGTTGCATCGCCATCGAATCTCCGTGCGAGGCCAAAGTCGGTGATTCTCGGCGTGTCGTCTCGCGCGAGAAGGATGTTTGCGGGCTTGAGATCGCGATGAATGATCCCTGCCTGATGGGCGCGGTCGGTCGCCTCTGCGAGCGTCTCGACAAGGATCGCTGCATCGCGTGCAGGTTGCGGCGTGCTTGAGAGCTTTGAGCCGAGCGTCTGGCCCTCGATGTACTCCATCGTGAAGTACGGCTGGCCATCGACTTCGCCGACGTCATGGACCGTGATGATGTTGGGATGGCCAAGCGCGGCGACTGCACGTGCCTCGCGCATGTGCCGCTGACGCTCTGTCGGTGTTGCAAACGCACCTGCGAGCGGGACCTTGAGCGCGACAATGCGATTGAGCGAGAGGTGCTTTGCTTTGTACACCACGCCCATGCCGCCGCGGCCGACGACGTGCAGTATCTCGTAGCCGGGGATGCGTGGAGGAGCAGGTTCGAGGGTGTCTGCGGGCGCGTCGCCCTTTGCATCGACAGAGGCCGGGAAAAGCGCGTTGAGTTCTTCTTCGACAGCTCGTGCGCGGAGCCACAGTTGACGAACATCCGCAAGCAGATCGGGTCGATCATGGCAGACATCCTCTGGCGTCAGACCAGACTCGATCGCGGTCCGCACGAGCTGCCGGATGATGTCCTGTTCTGCGTCCATGGGAAGATTGAGACTGGCAGGATGAAGTAGTCAGCGGTTACGACGCGAGATCGCCGCCGCGCGTCAGTTCCGATGGGCGAAGATCGGCCAGGACCTCCGTAAGGAGGACGATGCTGCTGCTCAACCGTCGCTGGACAGTCCGAACTGATACGCCCAAGAGCTCTGCAGTCTCCGGCTGGGTCATGCCGTGAATGCGGATGAGGTCAAAGACCTCGCGCTCTTCGGTCGGGAGATTTTCGATCGCTTCAAGCATTCGTAGTGCGTTCGGGCCGATTGTCGAGCCCGAATCCTCCGGCGGTGCGACAAACTCCTCACGCAGCTGCGTTGAGCCTGCACCCTGATCTAAGCGGCGGGCCACGTCATTCAGCTCCCACCGCATGTGCTGACCTGCGATGTGAAAAAACTGCCGGACCGTGCCGGGCCGTGCTTCGCGGAGTGCCTTGAGCATGCGCTCGATCACTGCACTCAGCATCTCGGTTGCATGGAGATTGACGGGCGGCTGTGTCAGGCGTGGATAACTTCGATGGAGAAGTGCGGCGCAGAGAAGGTGCAGCCTTTGTGCAGCTCTGCCCAGGAGATCGCGGACGATCGGCTCATCAAGCGCTGCACTGCTACGACCATTGAGGTCGTCCAGGTACCGCTGGATCGCGAGCGTGGTCCGTTCGTCGGGCATGTGCGGCATGTTACCACAAATCACGCGAAAGCCAGAGTTTCCCTTGCCATTCGAGTCGAGGCGTCTTCAGAACTCCGTTCCTGACTCGCCTCCCAAATCCGGCTGTTTGGTACAGCGTGTCGTCGGGTCACGCTCAGTCATCTGGCAGGTTGGATGAACCGGCCTGACTGCGAAGGAGCCATGCATGAAAGCGATCCGAATCAGGGAGTACGGCAAGCCGATGGTCCTCGAGGACATTCCGGTGCCGGACATTCAGCCGCACGAAGCGCTGATCAAGGTCCGTGCATGCGGGATGTGCAGGTCGGACGTTCAGCTTCTGGATGGTTACTTCCGTTCGTACGCGGATATCCCGACGCCGATCACGCCCGGACACGAGATTGCAGGGACTGTTGAGAAGCTGGGTTCGCTTGTGACAAAGTCGCTGGGCCTGGGTGAAGGTGACCATGTTGTCGTCGCACCCGGCTGGGGCGATGGAACGTGCAGGCACTGCCTGATCGGCAACACGCACATCTGTCCGAATGTGCGTTGGCCTGGGTTTGGTCAGTACGGCGGGTATGCAGAGTACATTCCTGTCCCTGCACGCTACCTCGTGAAGGCGGACAAGCGTCTGGGCTTTGATGAGATCGCGCCGCTGACCGATGCAGGTCTGACGCCGTATCGCGGGATCAAGAAGCTTCGTGATGCAGGGGCGCTGGGCGCGGGCCGGGTCGTTGGTGTGTTTGGGATCGGCGGGCTTGGCGCGTATGCAGTGCAGTATGCGCGTCTGCTTGGCGGTGGGGCGGTTGTCGTCGCGTTTGGGCGGAGCGCAGACAAGCTGGTCGTGGCGAAGGAGCACGGCGCGGATCATGCGATCTCGATCAAGGGCAAGAGCCCTGGAGACATCCGCAAGGAGCTTGCAGCGGCGACCGGTCAGCCCGATCTTGACGCGATCGTCGACTGCGTCGGTGCATCGAGCTTGTTTGAGCTTGGGTTTGCGCTCCTTGGGATCAGCGGGCACTACGTGAACGTCGGGCTCGTTGGTGACCGGATCGATGTTCCGCTCTTCCCGCGCGTTTCAAAGGAGCAGACATTCCACGGGTCGTACTGGGGGAACAACGGCGATCTGAGCGAGGTGATGGCGCTTGCTGCTCAGGGCAAGATCCAACACTCGATCAAGACGATCTCGCTTGAGCAGGTGAACGAGCACATCGAGCTTCTCCGCGCGGGTGATATCGTTGGCCGTGCAGTGATTCGCTATTGACCGAGCTTGAACATGCCATAGTGCGGCACGGAGAATGGCGAGGATTTCATGAAGAAGATGCAGATCGTCAAGTGGGTCATGAAGCAGGAGGAGGCTGGCGCAGTCCTTGCGATGCTGCCTGAACTCGCCGAGAAGAGCCGTGCAGAAAAGGGCAATGTCTCGTACTCGGTGTTTCAGGCAGTTGATGATCCAAACGTCCTGATCCTCTATGAGTGCTATGCAAACCAGGAAGCGCTGGAGGCTCACCGGCGTGCAGAGCACTACGAACGAATCGCTGTCAACCAGATCCGGCCTCGCCTTGCGGCTCGCGAGGTGATGGAAGTCACGGAGATCCTGTAATTTGGGGTCGTGGAGAAGATCATGCCAAAGAAGATCCTGATCATCGCGTCAAATGCACATGAGATCGGCCCCAAGCGTCGGCGGACGGGCGTGTTTCTGCCGGAGGTGGCACACCCGTATGCAGAGTTTGACGCAGCAAAGTGCCAGATCGATTTTGCGAGCCTGACGGGTGAAGTGCCGTTCCTGGATGCGCTGAACCTTGCAGGGGATCCACAGAATCTTGCATTCTTGGTTGGCAAGGGCTGGGCAGACATGCAAAAGGGTCGCAAGCTCGCGGATGTTGATGTCAGTGCGTACGACGCGATCTTTATTCCCGGCGGGCTGGCGCCGATGGTCGACATGCCCGAGCATGCAGGGCTGAAGAAGGTCGTGAAAGAGACGTATGAACGCGGGGCGGTGGTGGGTGCAGTCTGCCACGGGCCGGTGGCGTTGCTCCATGTGAAACTGAGCGACGGTTCGTACATCGTCAAGGGAAAGAACATCGGTTCATTCACCAACGACGAGGAACGCAACTACGCAGCGGGTGATGTGCCCTTCGAGCTTGAATCCGCGCTCACTGCACAGGGAGCGATCTTTCACAAGGTAGAGCCGTGGGGTACATTCAGTGTCGCCGACGGAAACCTTGTGACAGGCCAGAACCCTGCATCCGCCAAGGGCGTTGCGGAGAAGATGCTTGCGATTCTTAAAGGTGCGAAGCGTCCGTGAACGCATCGCACGCAGATGGAATTGCAAGCTGCCTGCAGTGATCGCGTGACTGTGGACCTGCGTCAATCATGTACGGCCGCCCACGAAGAGCGGCCGTGCATGCATTTGGCGTGAATCTGGCATGCAATTGGGACAATGCTTCAGTTCGGCCATGCAAAGCGTGCGGACTTTGCTGCATCAGCAGAGCCGTCTGCCTTGCGCATCTGGACGAAGATTTCAACTTCGCTCGGCTTGCCATCCTTCACGTAGACGCGGTACTGGACGCTGCGCGGATCGCTCGCGCTCGGGTCCATCGTGTTGCCCCAGGTGAAGAACGGCTTGCCCTGCGCGCCCGTGCTCCGTGCGTTGAGCCGCATGGCTTCGGGTTCAAAGACCGCGCCGGTCAGGTGGCGTGCCTTGACCCGCACGCGCCACTCGCCCGAGGAAGTGTCGCTTTCCTTGTACGCAACAAACGCGTAATCGTCGTTCAGGACCGCGTCGTATGCCTCAAGCTCTGCGAGGAGCGTGATGGCCTGGCTGGGCGTGCTCGTCGGTGCTTCGATCAGTTTGGTTGCCATGGTTCATTCTCCTTTGAAGTTGGTCGTTGTGTAGGTCAATGCGACGAGATTGCAAATGGTGGCTTATCAAGATCAGTTTTGTCTGCATGAACCTGCGCATTACCACGCCCATGCAGCGGGAACGGAAGGCTTTTCGTTCTGCGGGTCGTCCTGCAGGATCTCGATCTCGTACTTCGCGCCGTCGTCATCAAGCCGGGCAGTGGGGCCCTTGTGGCATAGGAGTTCGAGCGAGTAGATCGATTCTTCGAGAATGCTCATGTACCTGGGCTCAAGTTCGCGCGTGCAGGTCGCGCGGGCGACCATGAACCTGCCGCCATCTTCGAGCGCGACAAAGCTCATGACCTCTTCTTTGTCGTCCTCTCCGCGAAGACCTCCAGCCATGATGACGGGATGGTTCTTGCGAAGGCCGCCGACATAGGTTGGCCCGATACTGAGGAGGCGGATCTCGTGGTCGATACAGAACTGCGTGAACCATTCACGCACGGTGCCGTTGCCATGGCCCGGGCGTGCTGATACATCGATCGAGACCTGGTCCGATGGCAAGACGAGTGCGAGGAGCGGGGCGTACGCGCTCTGCTTTGCAAAGTCCTGCTTCTTGCTCGCAGGCGTGCGATCAACAAAGTCCGCAGGTGCCTTCATCGTGAAATCGAGGCTTGCGATGCGGTTCGTGAACGTCCTGCGAAGGAGTTGCATGGTCGCTCCGTGAAAGGCTTACCACTCAAGCTTGACCAGGACGATGATGAGCACGATGACCGCGACAAGCGGAGAGATCCCCACGACCGATGCATACCAGTGCTTGCGGTGCGTCATGAGCCAGATCGCTGCAATAAGCGCGATGGCCTGGAAGATCACGATTCCCAGCATCATGGACTTGCCCTGCTGGATGGCAGGCGGTTTGGCGTTGGCGAGGCCCGCCATGAGGAAAACGATCGTGAAGAGTGAACTGACCACTCCGAGGATCGAGGCAGAGATGGCTGCAATGAGCTGGAGCATGACACCCTTCAATGCGACGTTTGGAGGGTGGCAGGTTGGCAAATCTTGGAATTGCCCTGGTCGGTCGTTATTCGGGATCCTGGGGAATGAAGCAAGGCTCTGCACTGTGCAGGGCCTTGTCGACGTGGACGTGTTGGCGGAAGTCGGGATGGCTTGTTGCACTTTGCGTACAGCGACGATGTCTCTCCTGTGGATGAATGAACGATGACGGTGTGGTCTTTGAATCAGGTCGTCCGTCTCGCGAGCCCTGCGTGCTCCTATACACGCAGGGCTTGCGAGAGAGATCTCAAAGCCGTGGGCGTGTTTCCGCACGCACAGGGCTGGAGAGAAAGAGAGAGATGAGCAATTGCCAGATGCGTGTGATTAACCGCACATGGCAGGAGGAGAAATGAGTCCGGTCGCGGAAGTGAGCTGATCGAGCCCGACTTCCGATTGATTCGTCTGAGGCTTGCGTTCGTCCTACACCCTTCAGGCGACGCGTGGTCCGGTGCGACGACATGCTTTGAAGGAAAATCGCAGGAAGATCTGTCGTTGGCGTACCTGAGCGAGTGTCTTGATCAAAAACACCAAGGCCCCGCCTAAACGCGGGGCCTTGATGCTCGATATCCATGAGGAAAGTGCAACCAGGTTTCAGAGCTGGTGTGATAAAGACTTGATCAGCGGCGCCTCCGCCATGACATCACCGTGCCCATGCAGGCAAGCGCGATGCTTCCGGGCGAAGGAACAACGCTGTAGGTGATGTCGTCCACATCCACGAACCCGCCCGGGCTATGGCGCAGATCGAGCGAGACTGCGTGCGTCAGCTGCCCGGGCATGAGCCCGATCGTCTGGTGGAAGGCGAGCAGGCCATCGAAGAAGTAGTCGCGTGAGTCGTCGATGGGGTTGTAGACGACCGCGACCTGATGATACTGATCCGCGATCACGGGAATGGATGCAGTAAAGTCTGAGCCAAGCTCGTCCTCGATGCGCAGGGTGCTTCCAGAGATCGAGATCTGCCACGACATTTCGCCGGAAGTGAGCTCAAAGCCCTTTGCACTGAAGCGGTTGCTCGTATCACTCGTCGAGAACCAGAAGCTCATCGCGTACGAGCCCTCTTGGACGTGCGGTCCGTCTGCGAGTGCGGACCTGTCGCCCTGGGTGTTCCGGAGGCGGACGTGCTGTGCACCGCTCCTGGGGTTTGCTGTATCAATCGCTGCGTTGCCGTTGTGGTTGGTCCAGCCCGACTGGCCGTCGAGGAGCCCGGGCGTGAACTCGGGGCTTTCAAACCCGTTGACGATGGCTGCTCCCGCGTTTGCGGAAAGAGCGAAGTTCGCGGCGATGGCACATCCAACTGCAGTGGCAAGCATTCTCATGGTGAGTCTCTCGGTGGGTGGTCGGGGAAGGAGGGGTACATGGCGCGCGATGCACGCATGGAGTTGATCCACCCTCCAGGCGACCTTCGGCGAGAGACGACGACACGCATTTGCCGCTTTTTTGAGAGCTATGAAGTTCACAGCCTCATGTGCCATCCATGTATCAGCAAATGCGCCTATGAAAACAGCCCCTGCGAATGCACTGGGCTATCGAAGAATGACGTGAGGACGCGAGGTCATTGTTTCCTGCGGTGCACAGGAAGTCCGCCGAGACCAAGCAGTGCCATGCAACTGGGGCCTGGGACCGCCATCGTGATGTCGCCAATGTCCGCAAAGCCCGTGGGCGAGCCGACTGGGCCTTGTTCTTGTCATTCACCTCTTCATCGCGGCTCTGCACGCATCCAGCGATTGCTGGTTGAGGATCACGGCAGGATGGTCTTTCGAAAACAGCTTGAGGTGCATGTCGAGCGCTTCCACGAACAACGGTTCTGCATCTACAGCGCGGCCTTGATTCATCCGCAGCTTTGCAAGGCCGTGGATGGCCTTCGCAGTTGAGGCGTGGGGACCTGCATACAAGCTCCGGTACACATCAACCGCCTTCGTGATGAGCGGGTCTGCCTCTTGATATTTCCCCAGTTCGCGAAGCACGAGCCCGAGCGTGAGTGTCACGTCGGCGGTGGTCGGTGCATCAGTCCCTGCAAGGCGTTCGCGTGCTCCGACGACGTCTCGAAGGAGCTTCTCCGCCTCCGTCAGTTGTTCCGTACCACCTTCGAGATACAACGAATCTGCGTATTGCGTGGCGATGATCAGGTAGTCGAGGCGCTCCTTGAAAGCACCGCCCGAGCGTTCGATCGCGTCAAGCCGAGCCTTGAAAAGCGAGTTGGCCTCTTCGTACTTCCCCAGATTGCTGAGGATCACTGCAAGCATGTCGGTCAGGCTCAGCGTCTGCTCGTGCTCAACGCTGTACACACGTCTGCTCGTGTCCACCGCCTCGCGAGCCAT
>JAESFU010000387.1_pt1 | contig 27413 bp, 24 predicted proteins | sample 9269461 | NCBI WGS metagenome assembly JAESFU01 (sample SAMN14502556, study PRJNA617107) | algae metagenome | isolation source: Stenomitos rutilans HA7619-LM2 and co-occurring heterotrophs from cave walls | place: USA: Waikapalae cave, Hawaii | collected 2009-07-28
GAAGACCTCGCGCATCTGCTCCGCCGACTTGAAATAGTGCTCGCCGGTCAGGCGGCGGCGGTTGGGATCGTCGATATGCGCGCCCTGCTCGATGCAGAGCAGCACGTCGTGCGCCGCGTGCATCGCCGCCTTGGGATAATGCACGTCGTTGGTGCCGATCAGCGGCAGGCCCTTGGCATAGGCCAGGTCGATCAACGGTTCCTCGATCCGGCGCTCATTGTCCTCGCCATGGCGCTGGACCTCGAGATAGAGCCGACCGTCGAACAGCTTGGCGAGGCGCTCGAGCTGGTGCTCGGCTGCCGGGCCCTGGCCGGCGCCCAGCAGGCGACCCAAAGCGCTGGCCGGGCTGCCGGTGAAGGCAAGCAGGCCTTCGGTATGACCGGCCAGCTCGTCGAACGGCAAGGCCGCGGTCGACCCGACCTTGAAGTCGAGATGCGCGCGGCTCACCAGCCGCATCAGGTTTTTGTAGCCGGCCTCGTTCTGAGCCAGCAGGGTCAGCCAGTCGACCGTCAACAGCTTGCTGGCGGTGGCAACGCCGCCCTCCTCCTCGCGCCGGATGGCGAGGTCGACGCCGACGATCGGCTGGATGCCGGCCTTGGCCGCGTACTGCGAGAATTCCAGCGCGCCGAACAGATTATTGCGGTCGGTGACGGCGACCGCCGGCATCCTGGCGTCCTTCGCCAGTGAGACGATCTTGTCGACCTTGTTCGCGCCTTCGGTGAGCGAATAGGCGGAACGAACCTTCAGATGGATGAAATCAGCGATGGCCACGGGCCATCATCGCGCCATGGCCTGTGGACTGTCAGGCATCGAGCACGCCGTCCTTGAGATGCACGGTGCGATCCATGCGGGCTGCCAGTTCGGGATTGTGCGTGGCGACCAACGCCGCCATGCCGGTCTCCCGCACCAGCGCCAGCAATTGCTGGAAAACCGTCTCGGCGGTCGAGGAATCGAGGTTGCCGGTCGGCTCGTCGGCCAGCAGCACCCGCGGGGCGTTCGCGACCGCACGGGCGATCGCCACCCGCTGCTGCTCGCCGCCTGACAGGCGTCCCGGACGATGATCCAGCCGGTCGCCGAGCTTCACCATGCCGAGAAGCTCGACCGCCCGCTTGTGCGCGGCAGCCCGCCCGATACCGTTCAGCATCTGCGGCAGCATCACGTTCTCGACGGCTGAGAATTCCGGCAGCAGATGATGGTACTGGTAGACGAAGCCCAGGAACTTGCGGCGCAGCCCCGTGCGTTCCTTGTCGGCCATCCGCACCGTCGGCTTGCCGTCGACGACCACCTCACCCTCATCCGGCCGTTCCAGCAGGCCCGCGATGTGCAGCAGTGTCGACTTGCCGCTGCCCGACTGGCCGACCATGGCCACGATCTCGCCGGGATGGAGATCGACCGACACGCCGCGCAGCACGTCGAGGCGGCGGTCGCCCTGGACGAAGGTGCGGCGGATGCCCTGCAGCGAGAGCGGCTTTGTCGTGTCACTCATGTCGCAATCCTTCGACCGGTTCGACCCGGGTTGCCCGCCATGCCGGATAGGCCGCTGCAATCAGCGAAAGCGCGATCGCGACGACGATGATGAAGGCCACCTCGGTGGGATCCACCCGCACGGGCATGGAGGTGATGAAGTCGACCTCGGCGCCCGCGGTGCCGGCGCCGCCGGTGACGTTGGCCAGGGCTCGACCGATCGCGGGCATGTTGGCGCAGAGCAGCAGACCCAGTCCGGCGCCGATCGCGGTGCCGACCACGCCGACGGCCGCCGCGGCCATGAAGAAGGCACGTATGATCGTGCCCGGCCCGGCGCCCATCGTCCGCAGGATGGCGATGCTGCCCCGCTTCACCCTCACCAGCATGGTGAAGCTCGCCACCACGTTCATGGCGGCGACCACGACGATCAGGGTCAGGATGATGAACATCATCACCCGCTCGACCTGCAGGGCGCCGACGAAGCGGGCGTTGAGGCCGAGCCAGTGCGAAACGCGGAGATCGTCGCGCCCGAGGGACTGGCGCAGCTCCTGCGCCATGCGCGGCGCGGCCTGCGGATCCTTGATGAACAAGTCGATCGAACTCACGGTCTCCTTGCCGTATTCGAGATTCTCCTGCAGCACCTCCAGCGGGATGAACACCAGCGTGCTGTCGAATTCGTACCGGCGGGTCAGGAAGCTCGCGAGGATTTCGTAGTCGGTGTAGCGCGGCGAGATCGTGCCGCTCTCATTCAACTGGTGGGTCACGACGGTCAGCGGCTCGCCCACCCGGACCTGCATCTGCTGCCGCAGCCGCTCGCCGATCACCACGCCGGGCTTGGGACCGAACTCCGCGAGATCGCCGAAGATGATGTTCTTCGCCACGATCTCGCGACTCAGCAGATCCTCGCGCCGCACGCCGCGAATCTGCGCGCCGCGCGTCTGGCCATGGCCCGTCACGAGCGCCTGCCGCTCCAGGGTGAGACGCACCGCATCGACACCGGGCACCTCCTTCAGCTTGGCGAGCAGGTCGGGCGTTGCCTCCAGCAGACCGCCGCGGGCCGCGATGATGACATGGCCGTTCATGCCGATGATCCGCCCCAGCAGCTGTTCGCGGAAGCCGCCCATGACCGACATCACGGCGATGAGGGTGCCCACGCCCAGCGCCACGCCGATCAGCGAGAACATCGCGATGAACGACACGAATCCCTCGCGCTGGCGGGTGGCGAGGTAGCGCCAGGCCAGCCAGCGTTCGACGACGGGCGCCCGCTCACTCACGGCGCAGGCCTTCCACCGGATCGAGGCGCGCCGCCCGCACCGCGGGGTAGAGCGAGGCCAGCAGCGCGAAGACCACCGCCATGACCGCGATGCCCGCGACCTCGCTCCATTCGATCTGCGACGGCATCTCGGCCAGCAGGTAGAGGGTCTGGTCGAACAGTACGATGTCGAAGGTCCGCTGCAGCCACTGCCGGATCGCCTCGATGTTGCGGGCGAAGGCCAGGCCCAGCACGACGCCCAGCACCGTGCCGGCACCGCCGATCGCCAGCCCGTCGAGCAGGAAGATCCGCATGATGGCCGCGCGGCTGGCGCCCATGGTGCGCAGGATCGCGATGTCTGCCGTCTTGGTCCGCACCAGCATGACCAGGCTGGAGACGATGTTGAAGGCCGCGACGATCACGATCATCGTCAGGACCAGGAAGATCATGTTGGTCTGGGCCACGACCGCCGAAAAGAAGCCGGCATTGGCCTGAAACCAGTCGAAGACCCAGCCCTCCGTCCCCACGGCCTGCATCAGCAGGTGGCGCGTCGCGGAAGTCGACACCCCGTCGGGCACGAAGACCTCGATCCCGGTGACATTGCGCCCCAGGTTCAGCATGTGCTGGGCGTCCTGCAGCGGCGCGTAGACGAAATTGGAATCGTAGTCGTACATGCCGGTGCAGAAGATGGCCGCGACCTTCACGGCCGCGGAGCGCGGCATCACGCCGAGCGGTGTCTCGACCGAAACCGGCGACACGAGCTGGAGCCGGTCCCCGACCTTCAGGTTCATGAGATCGGCGAACCGCCGGCCGACCATCACCGTGAAGTCGTCGCCGAAACCCTTGAGCGTTCCCCAGTCGATCGGCTTGTCGTCGTCGGCCTTGCAGAGCGCACGATAGCGTTCACGGTTCTCCGGCGTTCCCTCGATCGCCGAGGCCAGCGGCGCGCGGTTGCGGATATCGTCCGGCCGCATGCCGCGCAGCACGATGCCGCGCACGCGGTCCCCGGCGACGGCCATCAGGTTGCCCTCGGCCGTCGGCGTCGCGGATTCCACGCCCGGCACCGAAGTCATGCGTTTCAGGAGATCGGGCGTGGCGTCGAGGCCGCCGCGGTTGGACTGGACGCCGAGCTGGCCGCTGATACTCGACATCTGCCGCAGCATCTCGACCCGGAAGCCGTTCATCACCGACATCACGACGATCAGCGTACCGACGCCCAGGGTGATGCCGATCAACGAGAAGCCGGCGATCACCGAGATGAAGCCCTCGTCACGACGGGCCCGCAGGTAGCGGAAGGCGATCAGGCGCTCGACGGCGAAAGCCATGGAAGAGCCCTGCTCCCGTTCAGCCGAACCGCGCGAGAACCTGTTCGGGCGCCATTTCCTCGCGGGCGCCGGTCTTGCGGTTCTTGACCTCGACCTTGCCCGCCGCCAGCCCCTTGGGGCCGACGATGACCTGCCAGGGGATGCCGATCAGGTCCATGTCGGCGAACTTGCCGCCCGGCCGGATGTCGCGATCGTCGTGCAGCACGGCAACGCCCTTGGCGCCGAGCGCGTCGTAAAGCTTCTGGCAGGCGCCCCCGACCGCGCCATCGTCCGGCTTCAGGTTGACGATCGCCACCTTGAAGGGCGCGATCTCATCCGGCCAGATGATGCCTGCATCGTCATGGCTCGCCTCGATGATGCCGCCGACCAGGCGCGAGACGCCGATGCCGTAGGAGCCCATCTCGACCGTGATCTGCTCGCCGCCCGGACCGGCGACGACGGCGTTCATCGGCTTGGAGTACTTGGTGCCGAAGTAGAAGATGTGGCCGACCTCGATGCCGCGCGCGGCCAGCCGCTCGCCCTCGGGCAGCGCGTCGAAGGCCTTCGCGTCGTGCATCTCGTCGGTCGCCGCATAGAGCGACGTCCACTCGTTCACGATGCCTTGCAGGTCCGACGTGTAGTCGATCTTGCGGCTGAGGATGTCCTTGTCGACCAGGCCCTTGTGGCAGAACACGGCGCTCTCGCCGGTCTCGGCCAGGATGATGAACTCGTGGCTGAGATCGCCGCCGATCGGGCCGGTGTCGGCGCGCATCGGGATCGCCTTCAGGCCCATGCGCGCGAAAGTGCGCAGGTAGGCCACGAACATCCGGTTGTAGGAGTGGACGGCGCCGGCCTTGTCGATGTCGAACGAGTAGTTGTCCTTCATCAGGAACTCGCGGCCGCGCATCACGCCGAAGCGCGGGCGGACCTCGTCCCGGAACTTCCACTGGATGTGATAGAGGTTCTTCGGCAGGTCACGGTAGCTCTTCACGCCGTCGCGGAAGAGCGTGGTGATCATTTCCTCGTTGGTCGGGCCGTAGAGCATCTCGCGATCGTGGCGATCCTTGATGCGCAGCATCTCCGCCCCGTAGGCCTCGTAGCGGCCGCTCTCGCGCCACAGGTCCGCCGACTGGATGGTCGGCATCAGCACTTCCTGCGCCCCCGCCCGGTCCTGCTCCTCGCGCACGACGCGCTCGATATTCCGCAGCACCTTCAGGCCGAGCGGCAGCCAGGCGTAGATGCCGGCGCTGGTCTGGCGGACCAGGCCGGCCCGCAGCATCAGCCGGTGCGACACGATCTGCGCTTCCGACGGAGTCTCCTTCATCGTCGGCAGAAAGTACTGGCTCATGCGCATGCGAAATCGGTCCTCGGTCCGGGTATCGGGGTGGCGGCGGACTGTAGGGAACGGGTCGGACAAAGGCAAACTTCGCGGGTTCGGCTGGCTTTGCACAGCACGATGCCCGCACACTTGTCCGCATACTGGGCGCGACAACCGGGGGAGAACGAGGATGCTGGAGCGGATATTCAAGCTGATCGAGAACGGAACGAACGTCCGGACCGAACTCGTGGCGGGCCTGACGACCTTCCTGACGATGGCCTACATCATCTTCGTCAATCCCTCGATCCTGGCCGAGGCGAAGATGCCGTTCGGGGCGGTCTTCGCCGCGACCTGCGTGGCGGCGGCCGTCGGCTGCTTCCTGATGGCGTTCCTCGCCAACTACCCGATCGCGCTGGCCCCCGGCATGGGGCTCAACGCCTACTTCGCCTTCGGCGTGGTCGGCGGCATGGGATTCACCTGGCAGGTTGCCCTGGGCTGCGTCTTCATCTCGGGTATCATCTTCCTTGTCATCAGCGTGCTGCCGATCCGCGAATGGATCGTCAATGCGATCCCCAAATCCCTCAAGATGGCGATCGCCGCCGGTATCGGCCTCTTCCTGGCGCTGATCGCCTTCAAGAATGCCGGCATCGTCGTTGCCCATCCGGCGACCCTGATCACCCACGGCAACCTGACGAGCTGGCCCGTCGCCATGGCGGTCCTGGGCTTTGCCCTGACCGTGGCGCTCGAATATCGCCGTGTCATGGGCGGCGTGATCATCGCCATCCTGGTCGTGACGGCGATCTCCATCCTTGCCGGGCAGCAGAAATTCGCCGGCGTCTTCGATGTCCCGCCCTCGATCGCTCCCGTGTTCCTCCAGATGGACCTCGCGGGCGCCTTCCAGGTCGGCCTCGTCGCCGTCGTGTTCGCCTTCCTGTTCGTCGACCTGTTCGACAATACCGGCACGCTGATCGCGCTCGCCCATCGCGGCGGCTTCATGCGGCCCGACGGCACGGTGCCGCGGCTGCGCGGCGCGCTGATCGCCGACAGCGGCGCCGCTATGCTCGGCGCCGCCATCGGTACGTCGACGACGACCAGCTATATCGAGAGCGCGTCCGGCATCAATGCCGGGGGGCGAACCGGACTCACCGCCGCGGCGGTCGGCGTGCTGTTCCTGCTGGCGCTCTTCTTCGCGCCGCTTGCCGGATCCATTCCCGCGTACGCCACGGCTCCGGCTCTCCTCTACGTCGCCTGTCTGATGGCGCGCGGTCTCACGGAGATCGAATGGGACGACATTACCGAAGCGGCGCCGGCGGTCATCACCGCGATCTCGATGCCCTTCACGTTTTCGATCGCCGACGGCATTGCATTCGGGTTCATCTCGTATGCCGGAATCAAGATTGCCGCAGGCCGGTATCGCGATGTACATCCAGCGGTAGGAATTCTCGCTGTCCTGTTCGTGATCAAATATGTGATCATTCGATGAACAGCGAAACTGTGCGGACATTAGTTTGTCCGTGAGCCTCCTTGCCCATAAAGATTCTTCTGCAGAAAACCCTCGGATCGAAAGAAAAGGTCTTGGCAACTCCCAGGCGGCACGCTAAACAGCCTATGCCTTGGGCGCAGCCCGAGTTTAGGGAGGAGAGCGGCGCAAGCCGCCTACGACGAGTTTCGGGGGTAGAGGACGGCGGATCATTGATCCGCCGTTTCCTTTTGGAATCAGGGCCTTGAAAGCCCGTGGTTCAGGAGCCTTCGAGCCGCCTGAAGCTCAGTATGTCGGCCTGGTAGAATCCGTAGAAAACGATCCACAGCACTGCCGCGAGCACGGTCGTGATGATCGCCTTGCGAACGAGGTCCGGCCGCTCCGGCGCGCCCCGCTCTTCGCCCCTTCCGGGGTTTTCGACCCGACGGACGCCCAGCGGCAGCACCATGAACAGCACGATCCACCAGGTCACCAGGTAGACCATGATGCCGGTGGCCCAGCCCACGGCGGGTACTCCCTTCAGACCTGTTCGAGTTCGATCAGCGTGCCGGTGAAGTCCTTCGGGTGCAGGAACAGCACGGGCTTGTCGTGGGCGCCGATCTTGGGCTCGCCGTCGCCCAGCACGCGCGCACCCTGCGCCTTCAGCTGGTCGCGGGCGGCGTAGATGTCCTCGACCTCGTAGCAGACATGGTGGATGCCGCCGTCGGCATTGCGGGCCAGGAAGTTGGCGATCGGCGACTTCTCGCCGAGCGGATGCAGCAGCTCGATCTTGGTGTTGGGCAGCTCGACGAACACGACGGTCACGCCATGCGCGGGCTGTTCCTTGGGCGCGCTCACCTTGGCGCCCATGACGGTGCGGTAGAGTTCCGTCGCCTTGGCCAGGTCGGGCACGGCAATCGCGATGTGGTTGAGGCGTCCGATCATCGTCTTCTCCAGCGGCTGCGCGCCTTTTAGATGCGGACGATGTGCACGTCCGTCAACGGCTTCTTGCCGAGGTGCGCCCGCACGACGCGCCGCACGGCCTGACGGGCCGCCTCCTCGATCCGCCGGTCGTCCGAGCGCTCGGACGTGTTGAGGTCGGCCAGCATCTCGGACAGCGCATCCACGATGGCGGCCTCCAGCTCGCCGTCCTCGTCGTCGATGCCGCGCAGCGAGACCTTGGGCGGCGCCAGCGGCTTGCCGCGCTTGTCGACCACCAGGGTCGCCGCCGCCGCGCCGTTCCACAGGAGCTTGCGCCGCTCGCGCAGCGATTCGCCGTCGAGCGGGATCAGCCCGTCGCCATCGCGCGCCAGCCGGCCGGAAAAGACATGGTCGATGATCTCGGCCGGGCCGGGCGCCAACCGCACCAAGGTCCCGTTCGGGGCCACGATGGTCTCCGGCACCTGACAGGCTTTGGCCAGCGCCGCGTGCTCGATTATGTGCCGGACCTCGCCGTGGACCGGCAGCGCGATCTTGGGGCGGATCCATTGGTAGACCTGGACCAGTTCCCCCCGCGCCGGGTGGCCCGACACGTGGATATCGGCCTCGCGGTCGGTGATGACCTTCACGCCGCGCGCCATCAGGGCGTTCTGCAGACGGCCGACCGAATGCTCGTTTCCCGGGATGACTCGCGACGAGAAGATCGCGGTGTCGCCCGCCTCGAGGACAAGGTCGCGATGCTCCCCGCTCGCCAGCTTCGACATGGAAGCGCGCGGCTCGCCCTGGCTGCCGGTGCAGATGAACAGGACCTTGTCGCGCGGCAGGTAGCCCGCCTGCCGCTCGGGCACGCATTCCGGAAAGTCGAGCAGGTAACCGCACTCCTGCGCCGATTCCAGCATCCGCTGGAGCGCGCGACCGGACAGGACCGGATGGCGCCCGGCCGCGACGGCCGCCAGCGCGATGCTCTCGACCCGGGCCAGGTTGGAGGCGAAGCAGGTGACGGCCACCCTGCCCTTGTGACCCCGCACGAGCTTTTCGAGGTTGGCGCGGACCTTCGATTCCGAACCCGCCTCGCCTTCGACGAAGACATTGGTGCTGTCGCAGACCATGGCGAGCGCGCCCTCGTCGCCGATGCGCTTCAGCATGGCCTCGTCGGTGAGGTCGCCCAGCAGCGGCTCGGGATCGATCTTCCAGTCGCCGGTGTGGAACACCGTGCCAAACTTCGTGCGGATCGCCATGGCATTCGGCTCGAGGATCGAATGCGTCATGGTGATCATCTCGAGTTCGAACGGCTTGAGATTGAACTTGCCGCCGAGCGGGATCTCGGTGACCGGCACCTGGTCGCGCAGGCCGGCATCGATCAGCTTGCGCTTCAGGACCGAGGCCGCGAACGGCGTCGCATAGACCGGCGCCTTGAGGCGCGGCCACAGGTCCGCGACGGCGCCGAGATGATCCTCGTGGGCATGGGTCAGGACGATACCGACCAGGTCCTCGCGGCGCTCCACGATGAATTCCGGATCGGGCATCACCACCTCGACGCCGGCCATCGTGCTGTCGGCGAAACCGATGCCGAGATCGACCATCAGCCACTTGCCGGCCGTGCCGTAGAGGTTGAGGTTCATGCCGATCTCGCCGGCCCCACCCAGGGCCAGGAACAGCAGCTCGTCGTTCGACGGAACCGTCATCCGCGGTTGCGCCGCCAGATCTCCAGCAGGCCGAGCGACATCAGGTCGGGTTCGATGAAATCGAACAGACCGATCTCGTCCTTGAAGACGTTCGCGAGGCCGCCGGTCGCGATCACCTTCATGGGCTCGCCGTACTCCTCGCGGATGCGCTTGATCAGGCTCTCGATCAGCCCGACATAGCCCCAGAAGATGCCGGACTGCATGTTGGCCACGGTGTTCTTGCCGATCACCCGGGCCGGCTTCTCGACCCGGATGCGCGGCAGGCGCGCCGTCATCAGGTAGAAGGCCTCGATCGTCAGCTCGACGCCCGGCGCGAACACGCCGCCGATGAAGTTGCCGTCCTTGTCCGCGAGGTCGAAGGTCGTGGCGCTGCCGAAGTCGATGGTGATCAGCGGCCCGCCATACTTCTTGTGGCCGGCGATCACGCCGACCAGACGGTCCGCGCCCGCCTCGGCCGGCCGGTCGATCAGCACCTTGATGCCGAGGTCGCAGTCGGGTTCGCCGACGATCAGCAGCTTGCTGTGGAAATAGGTCTCGCAGAGGCGGCGCAGGTGGGGATTCACGGCCGCCACGACACTGGCCAGGATCGCGCCCTTGATCGACTTGGGGTCGAAGCCCTGCAGGTGCATGAGCTGCGTCACCCAGGCGGCATATTCGTCGGCCGTGCGCTTGGCCTCGGTGCGCAGGCGCCAGGCCGCCACGATCCGGTCCTTGTCGAAGACGACGAACTTCGAGTTGGTGTTGCCGACATCGATGGCAAGCAGCATCCCGCCCTCTCCTCAGGCCGCCCGGCCCAGCAATTCACCCGACACGATCTTGCGCGGACCGGTCTCGGTATCCAGCAGCAACGCACCCTCATGGTCCAGCCCGGCGAAGCGGCCGCGGACCAGCCCTTCTCCCAGGCGGACATCGACCTCGGCGCCGAGAGGCCCCGCCTTCGCCAGCCATTCGGCGCGCACCGTCTCGAAGCCGTCGCGGCGCCATTGCGCCAGCCGCATCGCCAGAGCGCGCGTAAGCCCTTCCAGCGCCGCCTCGACCGTGCCGCCCAGCGCCGCACCGGGATAACGCATCTCGGGTAGCTGCGGCGCAAAGCTCACGTTCACGCCGATGCCGGCCACGACATGCTCGACCAGACCATCCTGGCCGATCGCGCTTTCCAGCAGGATGCCGGCGACCTTGCCGCCGTCGACCAGCACGTCGTTGGGCCATTTCAGGCGCACGGTGCGATCCGCCGGGATGAGGTCGCCGACGGCAAGGGCTGCGACGAAGCCGAGCTCCGCTGCCCGCTGCGCCACGCAGGCCGGCCGCAGGACCGTGGTGCTGTAGAGATTGCCGACCGGCGACGACCAGTTGCGGCCCCGCCGGCCACGACCGCCCGACTGCTCGCGCGCCCAGACGACGGTGCCCTCAGGCGCGCCACCGTCGGCCAAACGAGAAGCCTCGTCGTTGGTGCTGCCGACACTGTCGAGAGCGACCAGCGTCCACCCGTCCGGGAGGACGGGCATCGAGGTCACTGGAACAGGCCCTTGGCGGCCGCCGCGGCGATCAGGCTGAGGGGTTGAGGAACCAGCGAGAACACGGCGATGAGGAACGCCGCGACCAGCGCGACGGCGCGGTTGACGCCGAAGGCCGGCCGGTCGATCGCCTCGCCCGGCGGTTCGTCGAAGTACATCACCTTGACGATGCGCAGGTAGTAGTAGGACGCCACGACCGAAGCCAGCACGCCCAGCACCGCCGGGATGAACAGCTTGGCTTCGACGGCGGCCATGAAGATGTAGAGCTTGCCCCAGAAGCCCGCGAGCGGCGGGATGCCGGCCAGCGAGAACATGAAGATCAGCATGCCCAGCGCCATCATCGGCTGGCTGCGCGCCAGGCCGGCGAGGTCGGAGACCTCCTCCACCATGATGTTACGGCGCTTCATCATCAGGATGGTGGCGAACACGCCCAGGGTCATGACCATGTAGATGGCCAGGTAGAAGACCACCGACTGGATGCCCTTCTCGCTGCCGCTGGCGACGCCCAGCAGCACGTAGCCGACATTGCCGATCGACGAATACGCCATCAGTCGCTTGATGTTCTGCTGGCGCAGCGCCGCGAAGGCACCCAGCGCCATCGAGAGCACCGAGGCCACGACGATGATCTGCTGCCACTGCGCGAACAGCGGCTTGAACGGGCCCATCAGGACCGAAACCAGCAGCGACATGGCCGCGATCTTCGGGGCCACGGCGAACAGGGCCGTGACCGGCGTCGGCGCGCCCTCGTAGACGTCCGGCGTCCACATGTGGAACGGCACGGCCGAGACCTTGAAGGCGAGACCGGCGACCACGAACACGAGGCCGATGATCACGCCGATCTCGGTTCCCTTGCCGTCGACCAGCGCGCCGGAGATCTGGACGAAGGCCGTGCCGCCGCAGAAGCCGTAGATCAGCGACGAGCCGAACAGCAGCATGCAGGACGCGACCGAGCCCAGGACGAAGTACTTGATGCCGGCCTCGGTCGAGCGGACGCTGTCGCGCTGGAAAGCAGCGATCACATAGAGTGCCAGCGACTGCAGCTCGAGGCCGACATAGAGGGCCATCAGGTCGTTGGCCGAGATCATCAGCATCATGCCGAGCGTGGCGAGCGCCACGACCAGCGGATACTCGAAGCGCCAGGCCTTCGCCTGCTCGAAATAGGCGCGCGACATCAGGATGGCGAGCGCCGAGCCCACCAGCACCAGTGCCTTCATGGTCGCGGTCAGCCGGTCGACGATGAACAGCGAGGAGAAGGCCGTCCCTTCGCGGTACGGCAGGAACAGCAGCGCCGCCGTCACCAGCAGCGCGGCCGACGTCGCGACCGAGACGAAGGGCGTGGCGATCTCGCCGCGCACCACGCCGTAGACCAGCAACAGCGCGGTGGCCGCTGCGAGGAAGAGTTCCGGCCGGGCCAGGGTCCAGTTTTCGAGACCGACAATCATGTTCACTACTCCCGGCCGCTTACGGCGCCAGCGCCGCGGTACGGGCGAGCTTCAAAGCCGCCTGATAGTCGCCGACCAGCTTGTCCACGGCCGGCGCCATCGGATCGAGGAAGGAATTGGGGTAGACGCCCATCCAGATCGTCAGAAGGATCAGCGGCACGAAGATCGCGATCTCGCGCTTGTTCATGTCGAGGATGCCCTTCAGCGAGTCCTTGGTCAGCTCGCCGAAGACGATCTTGCGATAGAGCCACAGCGCATAGGCCGCGCCCAGGATCAGGCCGGTCGCCGCCAGGAACGCCACCCAGGTGTTGGCCTTGAAGGCGCCCAGCAGGACCAGGAACTCGCCGACGAAGCCCGACAGGCCGGGCAGTCCGACGCTGGCCAGGGTGAAGAACAGGAAGGTGAAGGCGTAGCGCGGCATGCGATGCACGAGGCCGCCATAGGCCGCGATCTCGCGCGTGTGCATGCGGTCGTAGACCACGCCGACGCAGAGGAAGAGCGCGGCCGACACGATGCCATGGCTCAGCATCTGGAAGATCGAGCCCTGCACGCCCTGCATGTTCATGACGAAGGCGCCGATCGTCACGAAGCCCATGTGGGCGACCGACGAATAGGCGATCAGCTTCTTCATGTCCTCCTGCACCAGCGCGACCAGCGAGGTGTAGATCACGGCCACGATCGAGAGGCCGAAGACCAGCGGCGCGAAGTACTGCGTCGCCTCGGGGAACAGCGGGATCGAGAAGCGCAGGAAGCCGTACCCGCCCATCTTCAGCAGCACGCCGGCCAGGATGACCGAGCCCGCGGTTGGCGCCTCGACGTGGGCGTCGGGCAGCCAGGTGTGGACCGGCCACATCGGCACCTTCACCGCGAACGAGGCGAAGAAGGCCAGCCACAGCCAGCACTGCCAGGTGAACGGCAGGTCGAGCTTCTCCATCGCCGTCGGCAGGTCCGTCGTGCCGACCTGCCAGTAGACGGCGATGATCGCCAGCAACATCAGCACCGAGCCGAGCAGCGTGTAGAGGAAGAATTTGAAGGCCGCGTAGACGCGCCGCTTGCCGCCCCACACGCCGATGATCAGGAACATCGGGATGAGGACGCCCTCGAAGAAGACGTAGAACAGCGCCAGGTCGAGCGCGCAGAACATGCCGACCATGAAGGTCTCGAGCACGAGGAACGCGATCATGTATTCCTTGACGCGAACCTTGATCGATTCCCAGCTGGCCAGGATGCAGATCGGCGTCAGCAGGGTCGACAGCAGGACGAAGAACAGCGAGATGCCGTCGATACCGGCGTGGTAGCCGATGTTGAGCGCCGGCACCCAGGCGATCTTCTCCTCGAACTGGAAGCCCGCCTTGGTCGGGTCGAAGCGCACCCAGAGCAGCAGCGAGATCAGGAAGGTCACCGTCGTCGTGACGATCGCAACGCTGCGGCAGTTGCGGTCGACGGCCTCCTTCGGGCCGTTGACGATCAGGCAGAACAGCGCCCCCACCAGCGGCAGGAACGTGACCAGGGAAAGGATAGGCCAGCTCGACATCGGGGCCTTACCTCGCCGAAAGCATGAAGTAGGTGACCAGGCCGGCGACGCCGACCAGCATCACGAACGCGTAGTGATAGAGATAGCCGCTCTGGAAGCGCATCAGCATGCCCGCCATGTCCTGCGCCCGCGCGGCGATATTGTCGGGGCCGAGCCCGTCGATCGTGGCGGCGTCGCCCTTCTTCCAGAAGAAGCGCCCGATGGCGAGCGAGGGCTTCACGAACACTGCGTCGTAGAGCTCGTCGAAGTACCACTTGTTGAAGAACAGCGCGTGCAGGCGCGGGAACGCCTTGATCGTGCGGTCCGGCAGGTCGGTACGGACGACGTAGTAGTAGTAGCTGAGCGCAATGCCGGCGATCGCCAGGACCAGCGGCATCAGCTTCACCCACAGCGGCACTTCGTGCGCGTGGTGCAGCACCTCTTCCGTAGCCTTCACGGCGATCGAATGGCCCCAGAAGGCGTGCCAGTCATGGCCGACGAACCAGTTGTAGCCGACGAGGCCCGAGAAGGCTGCGCCGATGCCGAGCACATAGAGCGGGATCATCATGACGATCGGCGATTCGTGGGCGTGATCCCAGGTGTGATGGTCGCCGCGATATTTGCCGTAGAAGGTCATGAACATCAGGCGGGTCGAATAGAAGGCCGTCATGAAGGCCGCGACCACGCCCATCCAGTAGGCGAAGACGCCGACCGTCGTGTGCACGCCGTAGGCCGACTCCAGCATGATGTCCTTGGAGTAGAAACCCGCGAAGCCCAGGCCGTTCCCGAAGAGGAAAGGAACGCCGATGCCCGAAAGCGCCAGCGTACCGACCCACATCAGGATGAAGGTCTGCGGCGCTTTCTCGCGCACGCCGCCCATCTTGCGCATGTCCTGCTCGTGGTGGAGGCAGTGGATCACCGAGCCCGACCCGAGGAACAGCAGCGCCTTGAAGAAGGCGTGGGTCGTGAGGTGGAACATGGCGGCCGAGTAGCCGCCGACGCCGCAGGCGAAGAACATGTAGCCGAGCTGGCTGCAGGTCGAATAGGCGACGACCCGCTTGATGTCGAACTGGGTCAGGCCGACCGTGGCGGCGAAGAACGCCGTCAGCGCACCGATGATCGTCACGACCATGGAAGCGGTCGGCGCCAGCTCGAACAGCGGCGACAGGCGGCAGACCATGAAGACGCCGGCGGTGACCATCGTCGCGGCATGGATCAGCGCCGACACCGGGGTCGGGCCTTCCATGGCGTCCGGCAGCCACGTGTGCAGGCCGAGCTGGGCCGACTTGCCCATGGCGCCGACGAACAGCAGCAGGCAGGCGGTCTCGAGCGCCGGCAGGTCCATGCCGAGGAACTGGATGCGCATCTGCGCCATCTGCGGCGCCTTGCCGAAGATCTCCTCGAAGCCGACCGAACCCGACAGCATCCAGACGGCGAAGATGCCAAGCGCGAAACCGAAGTCGCCGACGCGGTTGACGATGAAGGCCTTCATCGCAGCGGCATTGGCCGAGGGCTTGTCGTACCAGAAGCCGATCAGCAGGTAGGACGCGAGGCCCACCCCTTCCCAGCCGAAGAAGAGCTGCACCAGGTTGTCGGCCGTCACCAGCATCAGCATGAAGAAGGTGAACAGGCTGAGATACGCCATGAAGCGCGGGATGCTGGGATCGTCCTCCATGTAGCCGATGGAGTAGATGTGGACCATCGACGACACGCCGGTGACCACGATCAGCATCACGGCGGTCAACGTGTCGACACGCAGCGCCCAGGAAATGTCGAGCGTGCCCGACTCGATCCAGGAGAAGAGCTTCACGACGATCAGCTTTTCGGTGCCGAAGCCGATCTTGACGAAGACGAAGACCGACAGGGCGGCCGCGATCAGCAGCGCCGCGCAGGTCACGATCTGCGCCGGGCGGGCGCCGATCACGCGGCAGAACAGGCCCGCGATCGCCGCCGCGACCAGCGGCAGGAAGACGATGAGCTTGATGGCGAGATCCATGGTGAGCGCGCCCCTAGCCCTTCATCGCATTGATGTCTTCGACGGCGATCGTTCCGCGGTTACGGAAGTAGACCACCAGGATCGCCAGCCCGATCGCCGCCTCGGCGGCGGCCACGGTCAGGACCAGCATGGCGAAGATCTGTCCCACGACATTGCCCTGGAAGACCGAGAAGGCCACCAGGTTGATGTTCACCGCCAGAAGCATCAGCTCGACGCACATCAGGATGACGATGACGTTCTTGCGGTTCAGGAAGATGCCGAGGATGCCCATCGTGAACAGCACGGCGGCAACGGCGAGGTAGTGGCCCAGCCCGATCGTCATCAGACGCCTCCCCGCGTCGGAACCTTGACCACCTCGATGGCCTGCTCCTTCGTGCGGTTGATCTGCTCGCCCGCCTTCTGGCGACGGACGCCCGGCCGGCTGCGCAGGGTGAGCACGATGGCGCCGATCATGGCGACCAGCAGCACCAGTCCCGCCACCTGGAAGAGGTAGAAATACTGGGTGTAGAGCACCCGGCCGATGGCCCGCGTATTGTCGATCGCCATCACCTGCGCGCCGTGCGCGTTCAGGCCGGCCACCGTGGTCGAGCCGCTGCCGATGATGCCGACGCCCAGCAGCAGCTCGGCGAACAGCACGGCGCCGATCAGGGCGCCCACCGGGAAGTAGGCCAGGAAGCCTTCCTTCAGCTCCGTGAGGTTGATGTCGAGCATCATGACCACGAAGAGGAAGAGCACCGCGACCGCACCGACATAGACGATGACCAGGATCATCGCGATGAACTCGGCGCCGATCAGCAGGAACAACGCCGCCGCGTTGAAGAACGCGAGGATCAGGAACAGCACCGAATAGACGGGGTTGCGCGACACCACGACCATGGCGGCGGAGGCCACCGTGATCGCGGCAAAGACGTAGAAGGCCAGGGCCTGGAGTATCATGATCTGTCTCTCCCCCGCCCGGCTCAGCGATACGCCGCTTCGGAGTGGAGGTTCGCCGCGATCAGGGTCTCCCAGCGGTCGCCGTTCGCGAGCAGCTTGTCCTTGTTGTACATGAGCTCCTCGCGCGTCTCGGTCGAGAACTCGAAGTTCGGCCCCTCGACGATCGCATCGACCGGGCAGGCTTCCTGGCAGAAGCCGCAATAGATGCACTTCGTCATGTCGATGTCGTAGCGCGTCGTGCGGCGGCTGCCGTCGTCGCGCGGCTCGGCCTCGATGGTGATGGCCTGGGCCGGGCAGATCGCCTCGCATAGCTTGCAGGCGATGCAGCGTTCCTCGCCGTTCGGATAGCGGCGCAGCGCATGCTCGCCACGGAAGCGCGGGCTGAGCGGACCCTTCTCGTAGGGGTAGTTCACCGTCACCTTGGGCTTGAACATGTACTTCAAGGTGAGGACGAAGCCCGCCACCAGCTCAGAGAGCAGGAAGGCGCGCGCGGTACGGTCGAGGGAAGCCATCTGGCGATTGCTCCTAAGGCTTCGGCAGCCAGCCGCCGAACGTCAGGACGGCGGCGGTGAGGACGACCCAGCCCAGCGACACGGGCAGGAACACCTTCCAGCCCAGCCGCATCAGCTGGTCGTAGCGGTAGCGAGGCAGCGTGCCCTTGGTCCAGCTGAAGACGAACAGCAGGAAGGCGATCTTGAGCGCGAACCAGATGACGCCGGGAACCAGCGTGAACGGTGCGTAGGGTATCGGCGAGTGCCAGCCGCCCAGGAACAGGACCGCGCCCAGAGCCGAGAGCAGGATCATGTTGGCGTATTCGCCGAGGAAGAACAGGCCGAAGGTCATGGCCGAGTATTCGGTGTGGAAGCCCGCGACCAGCTCGGCTTCCGACATCGGCAGGTCGAACGGCGTGCGGTTCGTCTCGGCCAGGGCCGAGATGAAGAAGATCACGAACATCGGCAGCAGCGGCAGCCAGAACCAGTTCCAGAACCAGCCGGACTGGGCCAGCACGACCTGCGACAGGTTCAGCGAGCCGACGCAGAGCAGCACGGTGATCAGCACGAAGCCGATCGAGACCTCGTACGAGACCATCTGCGCCGCCGAGCGCAGGGCGCCGAGGAAGGCGTACTTCGAGTTCGAGGCCCAGCCGGCGATGATGATGCCGTAGACGCCGAGCGAGGAGATGGCGAAGAGATAGAGGATGCCGACATTGATGTCGGCGATGACCCAGCCGTCGTCGAACGGCACGACCGCCCAGGCGACCAGCGCCGTCATGAAGGCGATCATCGGGGCGATGACGAACAGGATGCCGTTGGCGCTCGACGGGACGATCGTCTCCTTGAGCACCAGCTTCAGGCCGTCGGCCATCGGCTGCAGCAGTCCGAACGGGCCGACCACGTTGGGACCGCGACGGAGCTGGATCGACGCCCAGATCTTGCGATCGGCATAGGTCATGTAGGCCACGGCCAGCAGCAGCGGCACGGTCACGGCCAGGCACTGCAGCAGGATCAGGATCGCGATGCCCAGCCAGTTGGTCGTGAAGAAGGTGTGGATATCGGCGAACATGCCCCTACTCCGCCGCCATGAGATGCGCCCGCGAGGCCATGCAGTCCGCCATGGTCTTCGAGGCGCGGCTGATCGGGCAGGTCATGTAGAAGTTCGGCACCGTCGACTTGAACGGCGCATCGGCGGTCGCACCGGGCTTGCCGAACGAGCCCCAGGCGGCGGGTGCCTGCTGGTCGATGGCAGCGAACACCCGGTTCACCGCGATGAGCCGCGCGCGGACCTGCTGGAGCGTGTCGTAGGGCAGCGTCTTGCCCAGCCGCTCCGAGAGCGCGCGCAGGATCGCCCAGTCCTCACGGGCATCGCCCGGCGGATAGCCGGCGCGACGGCCGATCTGCACGCGGCCTTCGGTGTTCACGTAGATACCGGGCTTCTCGGTGTAGGCGGCGCCCGGCAGGATGACGTCGGCACGATGGGCGCCGGCATCGCCATGATGGCCCTGGTAGATCACGAAGGCCTTGCCGAGCTTGGTCGAGTCGATCTCGTCGGCCGCCAGCAGATAGACCGCCTCGATTTCCTTCTTCTGGCAGCCTTCCAGGATGCCGGCGACGTCGCGACCGCCCTCACCCGGCACCAGGCCGAGATCAAGGCCGCCGACGCGGGCCGCCGCCGTATGCAGTACGGCGAAGCCGTTCCAGTCCTCGCGCACCGCGTTCAGCTTCTCGGCCAGGTCGCGCGCCAGAGCCAGCACAGCCGCGCCGTCCTCGCGGGCGAGTGCGCCCATGCCGACGATGATCAGTGGATGCCTGGCGCCCTGGAGTTTCTCGAAGAAGCCGAGCTTGCCGTCGACCAGTTCGCGCAGGGTGGCCGGTCCCGCGCCCAGACGCTCGACCGGATAGGTCAAGTCCTCGGCCGGGCCGATGCTCGCGATGGCGACAGTGCCGTGGACGTAGCGCTTGCGGATGCGCGCGTTCAGCACCGGCGACTCGGCGCGCGGATTGGTTCCGATCAGCAGGATGGCATCGGCCTGGTCGATGCCGCGAACGCCGGCGTTGAAGATATAGCTGCCGCGCGGACCGTCGAGCTTGGCGCCGTCCTGGCGGCAGTCGATGTTAGGCGAACCCAGCGAGGCCATCAGATCCTTGAGCGCCACCATCGATTCGGCATCGCACTGGTCGCCGGCGATGGCCGCGATCTTCGAACCGTCCATGCCCTTCAGCTTGGCGGCGATGGCGCCGAACGCCTCGTCCCAGGTCGCTTCGACCAGCTTGTTGCCCTTGCGGACATAGGGACGGTCGAGGCGCTGGTGACGCAGGCCGTCGAGCGCGTGGCGCGTCTTGTCGGAGATCCACTCCTCGTTCACATCGTCGTTGAGGCGCGGCAGGATGCGCATGACCTGCGCACCGCGCGTGTCGATGCGGATGTTGGCACCCAACGCGTCGAGCGCGTCGACCGACTCGGTCTTGGTCAGCTCCCACGACCGCGCCTCGAAGGCATAAGGCTTGGAGGTCAGCGCGCCGACCGGGCAGAGATCGACCAGGTTGCCGGAAAGCTCGGTCGACAGCGCCTGCTCGACATAGGTCGTGACTTCCATGCTCTCGCCGCGCCCCGTGGCGCCGAGCTGCTCGACGCCCGCGACCTCGGTCGCGAAGCGGATGCAGCGCGTGCAATGGATGCAGCGGTTCATCGAGGTCTTCACGAGCGGACCGAGTTCCTTGTCCGGCACCGCGCGCTTGTTCTCGTGATAGCGGCTGCGGTCGAAACCGTAGGCCATCGCCTGGTCCTGCAGGTCGCACTCGCCGCCCTGGTCGCAGATCGGGCAGTCGAGCGGATGGTTGATCAGCAGGAATTCCATCACGCCCTTGCGCGCCTTCTTGACGGTCGGCGTCTGGGTGAAGATCTCCTGCTTGTCGGCCACCGGCAGCGCGCAGCTCGCCTGCGGCTTGGGCGGGCCGGGCTTCACCTCGACCAGGCACATGCGGCAGTTGCCGGCGATGGACAGGCGATCGTGGTAGCAGAAGCGCGGGATCTCGACGCCCGCCAGCTCACAGGCCTGCAGCACCGTGAGGCCGGCCGGCACCTCCAGTTCGACGCCGTCGATCTTGACCTTGGGCATTGACTGCTCCCCGCCCTACTCGGCCGCCAGTTTTTCGGTGCGCGCGCGGATGCGGCGCTCCATCTCGGGACGGAAATGCCGGATCAGGCCCTGGATCGGCCACGCCGCCGCATCGCCCAGCGCGCAGATCGTGTGACCTTCCACCTGCTTGGTGACGTCCTCGAGCGCGTCGATCTCCTCGATCCGCGCGTTGCCCGTCACCATCCGCTCCATCACGCGCCACATCCAGCCGGTGCCCTCGCGGCACGGCGTGCACTGGCCGCAGCTCTCGTGCTTGTAGAAGTAGCTGAGCCGCGCGATCGCCTTCACCACGTCGGTCGACTTGTCCATGACGATGACCGCCGCCGTGCCAAGACCCGAGCGCTGGTCGCGCAGCGAGTCGAAATCCATCAGCTGGTTGTCGCAGATCGACTTGGGCAGCAGCGGCACCGAGGCGCCACCCGGGATCACGGCCAGGAGATTGTCCCAGCCGCCGCGCACGCCGCCGCAGTGACGGTCGATCAGCTCACGGAGAGGAATACCCATCTCCTCTTCCACGTTGCACGGCTTGTTCACGTGGCCGGAGATGCAGAAGAGCTTGGTGCCGGTGTTGTTCGGACGGCCGATGCCCGCGAACCACGCCGCGCCACGGCGCAGGATGGTCGGCGCGACGGCGATCGACTCGACGTTGTTCACGGTCGTCGGACAGCCATAGAGGCCGGCGCCGGCCGGGAACGGCGGCTTCAGCCGCGGCATGCCCTTCTTGCCCTCGAGGCTCTCGAGCAGCGCGGTCTCTTCGCCGCAGATATAGGCGCCGGCGCCGCGATGGACGTAGAGGTCGAAGTCCCAGCCCGAGCCGCAGGCGTTCTTGCCGAGCAGGCCCGCGTCGTAGGCTTCCTTGATCGCGTAAATCAGGTTTTGCGCTTCGTTGTAGAACTCGCCGCGCACGTAGATGTAGCCGGCGTTGGCGCGCATCGCGAAACCCGCGACCAGGCAGCCCTCGATCAGCAGATGCGGATCGTGACGCATGATGTCGCGATCCTTGCAGGTGCCCGGCTCGGACTCGTCGGCATTCACGACGAGATAGTGCGGACGATCCTTCACTTCCTTGGGCATGAAGGACCACTTCATGCCGGTCGGGAAGCCGGCGCCGCCGCGGCCGCGCAGGCCCGACTTCTTCATCTCGTCGATGATCGCGTCGACGCCCCGGTCGAGGATCGCCTTGGTGTTGTCCCAGGCGCCGCGGGCACGGGCACCGGCCAGGCGCCAGTCGTGGACACCGTAGAGGTTGGTGAAGATGCGGTCCTTGTCGCTGAGCATCGTGCTACTCGCCCTTCAGCGTCGTGAGGCCGCCTTCGGGCGCCGACGTCTGGCGATCCACCTGCGGTCCGGGCTTTGGCGTCTCGCCGCGCCGGAACGCGTCGAGCACCTTGTTCATCGAGGCCTCGTCGAGATCCTCGTAGAAATCGTCGTTGATCTGCACGACCGGCGCGTTGACGCAGCCGCCGAGGCACTCGACCTCCTGCACGCTGAACGTCTCGCCGTCGGCGGCATGCTGGCAGGCCTTCATCACCGCCTCGGAGCCGCGCAGCCAGCACGGCGTCGTGGTGCAGACCTGCAGCAGGTACTTACCCTTCGGCTTGAGCTGGAACATCGTATAGAAGGTCGCGACCTCGTAGACGCGGATCGGCGCCATATCGAGGATGCGCGCCACCTCGTTCATCGCCGCGCGCGGCAGCCAGCCATGCTGGCGCTGCGCCAGATCCAGCACCGCGATCACGGCGCTCGCCTGACGGCCCGGCGGATAGTGGGCAATCTGCTCCTCGACCTTCGCCATGTACTCGGGCGTGAAGGCAAAGTGCGCGACCTGCGGGACGTCCTTGGGGTCGGCGGTGATCATCGCCATCGCATCGTCTCCTAGCGGTCGATCTCGCCGAACACGATGTCGAGCGAGCCGATGTTCGCCGACATGTCGGCGAGCTGGTGGCCCTTGGTCATCATGTCGAGCGCCTGCAGGTGCGGGAACCCGGGAGCGCGGATCTTGCAGCGGTAAGGCTTGTTGGTGCCGTCGGACACGAGATAGACGCCGAACTCGCCCTTCGGCGCCTCGACCGCCGTGTAGGTCTCGCCCGCCGGCACCTTGTAACCCTCGGTGTAGAGCTTGAAGTGATGGATCAGCGCTTCCATCGATCCCTTCATCTCGCCCCGGCGCGGCGGCGAGATCTTGCGGTCGTCGACACGCACCGGGCCACCGACCTTGCGCAATGCGGCGATGCACTGCTCCATGATGCGGACGCTCTGGTACATCTCCTCGATGCGCACCAGGTAGCGGGCGAAGCAGTCGCCGGTCTTGCCGAGCGGGATGTCGAAATCCATGCGGTCGTAGACGTCGTAGGGCTGCGACTTGCGCAGGTCCCACGGAATGCCCGAGGCGCGGATCAGCGGCCCCGAGAAGCCCCAGTCGAGCGCCTGCTCCGCCGAGACGACGCCGATGTCGACGGTGCGCTGGCGGAAGATGCGGTTCTCGTTCAGCAGGTACTCGATGTCCTTCAGGAACGGATAGAACTGCTTGATCCATCCATCCATCGAATCGAGCATGCCCGCCGGCAGGTCCTGGTGGACGCCGCCCGGCCGGAAATAGGCCGCGTGCATGCGCGAGCCGCTCACCTGCTCGTAATATTCCATCAGCAGCTCGCGCTGCTCGAAGCCCCAGAGCGGCGGCGTCAGCGCACCGACGTCCATCGCGAAGGTGGTGACGTTCAGCAGATGGTTCAGGATGCGCGTGATCTCGGAGAACAGCACGCGGATGTACTGTCCCCGCTCCGGCGCCTCGATGCCCAGCAGCTTTTCGACCGCCAGCGCGTAGGCATGCTCCTGGTTCATCGGCGACACGTAGTCGAGCCGATCGAAGTACGGCACCGCCTGCAGGTAGCTCTTGTACTCGATCAGCTTCTCGGTGCCGCGATGCAGCAGGCCGATATGCGGATCGCAGCGCTCGACGATCTCGCCGTCCATCTCGACGACGAGGCGCAGCACGCCGTGAGCCGCAGGATGCTGCGGCCCGAAGTTCATCGTCAGTGTCTTGATTTCGACGTCGGACATGTCAGTTCGCCTTGGCCGGCGGGGGTGCCGGCGCAGGAGCCGGTGCGGGTGCAGCGGCCTGTTCCTGGGCCTTCTCGTCACCCGGCAGGATCTGCGGCGCGCCTTCCCAGGGGCTCAGGAAGTCGAAGCGGCGGAATTCCTGGGCGAGCTTCACCGGCTCGTAGATCACGCGCTTCTGCACGTCGTCCCAGCGCAGCTCGACGAAGCCGGTCAGCGGGAAGTCCTTGCGCAGCGGATGACCTTCGAAACCATAGTCCGTCAAGATGCGGCGAAGATCGGGATGGTCGGAGAACCAGACGCCATAAAGATCGTAGGTCTCGCGCTCGAACCAGCCGGCGGAGCTGTAGACCGGCGCGGCCGACGGCACCGGCGTCGTCTCGTCGGTCGCGACCTTCACGCGGATACGCTGGTTGTTCTTCAGGCTGAGCAGATTGTAGACGACGTCGAAGCGCTTCTCGCGCTCGGGCCAGTCCACGCCGCAGATGTCGATCAGCTGCTTGAACAGGCACTTCGGGTCGTCGCGCAGGTACGTCAGAAGCGCGATCACCTTGTCGGCCGACGTCTCGAGCATCAGCTCGCCAAGGCGCACTTCCGTCTTCGACACCACGCCGGCTTGTGCCTGGGCGATATGGTCTGCGAGTTCCTTGAGGGTCTCGCTCATCAGCGCACCAAGGTGCCCGTGCGACGGACCTTCTTCTGGAGCTGCAACACGCCGTAGAGCAGCGCCTCGGCCGTGGGCGGGCAGCCCGGCACGTAGACGTCGACCGGCACGATGCGATCGCAGCCGCGCACGACGGAATAGCTGTAGTGATAGTAGCCGCCGCCGTTGGCGCAGGAGCCCATCGAGATCACGTAGCGCGGCTCGGCCATCTGGTCGTAGACCTTGCGCAGCGCCGGCGCCATCTTGTTGGTCAGCGTGCCGGCCACGATCATCACGTCGGCGGCGCGCGGGCTCGGCATCGGCGCGAAGCCGAAGCGATCGAGATCGTAGCGGCTCATCCAGCAATGGATCATCTCGACGCCGCAGCAGGCCAGACCGAAGGTCAGGCCCCACATCGATCCGGTACGCGCCCAGGTGACGAGCTTGTCGAGCTGGGCGACGACGAAGCCCTTGTCGGCCAGTTCGTCGTTCAACGCCCGCGACAGCGCCGCTTCGGCGGCCGTGTTGGGCTTGGCCGGAGTGATCACTCCCATTCCAAGGCTCCCTTACGCCATTCGTAGATGAAGCCCACGGTCAGCACGCCGAGGAACAGCATCATCGACCAGAAGCCGAAGAGGCCGATGTCGCCCAGCGCCACGGCCCACGGAAACAGGAACGCCACTTCTAGGTCGAAGATGATGAAAAGGATCGCGACGAGATAGAAGCGAACGTCGAACTGGCCGCGCGCATCGTCGAACGGCGCAAAGCCACACTCGAACGGCGACAGTTTCTCAGAGTTCGGATTTTGGCGGGCGATCAGGTACGACCCGCCGAGCATGGCGCAGACTAGCCCGAAGGCTAATCCGAGGAAGATCAGGATTGGCAGGTATTCCCGCAGCAGAGCTTCCATCGCCACCCCTTGCGCCCGCTTTTTGTGGGCTGCCAGTGTTTGGGCTGGCGCGAGCGACGGGACTCGAACCCGCGACCTCCGGCGTGACAGGCCGGCATTCTAACCAACTGAACTACGCCCGCTTCTCAGCCCCAAACGGCGCGCGGAGAAATATAGGAGCGCCTATGGTGTGTCAAGCATACCGCAACCGCGAAGAGGTGAATAAAGGTGCGGTATTTCAATATGTTCCGCCGCACACATGATGACTGGCGAAACAAAATATGGTGGGCGATGACGGGATCGAACCGCCGGCCGCTCCCGTGTAAAGGGAATGCTCTACCGCTGAGCTAATCGCCCGCCGATGGTGGTAGCACAGCGAAGAGGCAAAAGCCTAGTTGATCGCGTCCTTCAGGGCCTTGCTGGCCTTGAAGCGCGGCACGTTCGCCGCCGGAATCTTGATCTTCTCGCCGGTCTGGGGATTACGCCCCTCACCCGCCTTGCGCTTCGACACCTGGAAGGTCCCGAAGCCGACCAGGAGGACCTTTTCCTTCTTCCGCAGCGACTTGGTGATCACCGTGAGGATCGAATCGACGGCATTCGCGGCATCGACCTTGGAAAGGTTCGTCGACGCGGCGACGGCGGCAATCAAATCGTGCTTGTTCACGGGCGAGCCTCTGCTTGGTCCGGCGGACCAAGTGTACGGTCGCGCGGAAAACGGCGTCAACGACCAATACCATATTTTGTAGGTATGGCTAAAACAGACGCACAATTTGGGCCAAAACGACGAAGCCCCGGATCTCTCCGGGGCTTCGCTTTTTCGTTCAGGTGGCGGCGATCAGTGCGCCCGCGCAGCCTCTGTCGGCTCCGCCGGCTTGGCGGCCACCGCATCGAGGTCGTTCACCCACTCGATGGCGACCAGCGGCTTCACCAGGGCGCGGGCCAGGACTTCGTCCACGGTCGAGACCGGCACGATTTCCAGGCCCTTCTTCACGTTGTCGGGGATCTCCGGCAGATCGCGCTCGTTCTCCTTGGGGATGAGCACGGTCTTGAGACCGCCGCGCAGAGCCGCGAGCAGCTTCTCCTTCAAGCCGCCGATCGGCATGACCCGCCCGCGCAGGCTGATCTCGCCGGTCATCGCCACTTCCTTGCGCACCGGAATGCCGGTCAGGGCCGACACGATCGAGGTGACCATGCCGACGCCGGCGGACGGACCGTCCTTCGGCGTCGCGCCTTCCGGCACGTGGATGTGGATGTCGCGCTTCTCGAAAATGTTCGACTTGATGCCGAACACATGGGCGCGCGACCGGACATAGGCGTTGGCCGCCTGTACCGACTCCTGCATCACGTCGCCCAGCTTGCCGGTGACGCTCATGCGGCCACGTCCCGGGACCAGCACGGCCTCGATCTGCAGCAGTTCGCCGCCGACCTCGGTCCAGGCCAGGCCCGTCGTGATGCCAACCAGATCCTCGAGCTCGGCCTCGCCGAAGCGGAAGCGCCGGACGCCGGCATACTTGTCGAGGTTCTTGCGGCCGATCTTCACCTTGGTCGTCCCCTTCATGAGGATTTCCTTGGTGGCCTTGCGCGCCAGGTTGGCGATTTCGCGCTCCAGGTTACGGACGCCCGCCTCGCGCGTGTAGTAGCGCACGAGGTCGCGCACCGCGTCGTCGTGGATCTCGATCTCGTTCTCCTTGAGACCGTTCGCCTCGACCTGCTTCGGGATCAGATGCTTGCGCGTGATCGCGACCTTCTCGTCCTCGGTGTAACCGGCCAGACGGATGATCTCCATGCGGTCCATCAACGGCTGCGCCATGCGCAGCGAGTTGGCCGTGGTGATGAACATCACGTTCGACAGGTCGTAGTCGATTTCGAGATAATGGTCGTTGAACGACGTGTTCTGTTCGGGGTCGAGGACCTCGAGCAGCGCCGACGACGGGTCACCGCGGAAGTCCGCGCCGAGCTTGTCGATCTCGTCGAGCAGGAAGAGCGGGTTCGACGACTTCGCCTTCTTCATCGACTGGATGACCTTGCCCGGCAGCGAGCCGATATAGGTCCGCCGATGGCCGCGGATCTCGGCCTCGTCACGCACGCCGCCCAGCGACATGCGCACGAAGTTGCGTCCCGTCGCCTTGGCGATCGACTTGCCGAGCGAGGTCTTGCCGACGCCCGGAGGACCGACAAGGCACAGAATCGGGCCTTTCATCTTGTCGACCCGCTGCTGGACCGCAAGATACTCGAGGATGCGCTCCTTCACCTTCTCGAGGCCGTGGTGGTCGGCGTTGAGAATCTCCTCGGCGTACTTCAGGTCCTTGATGATCTTGGTCGGCTTGCGCCACGGAATCGACAGCAGCCAGTCGAGGTAGTTGCG
>JAESFU010000388.1_pt1 | contig 27382 bp, 19 predicted proteins | sample 9269461 | NCBI WGS metagenome assembly JAESFU01 (sample SAMN14502556, study PRJNA617107) | algae metagenome | isolation source: Stenomitos rutilans HA7619-LM2 and co-occurring heterotrophs from cave walls | place: USA: Waikapalae cave, Hawaii | collected 2009-07-28
CCGGATAACGCGAAAACCCTCCTGGAGCTCGGCCGGGATGGCATCTTCCAGCCAGAACAGGCGGTAGGGCTCGAGATCCTTGCCAAGCCGCGCCGCTTCGATGGGCGTCAGGCGGTGGTGCACGTCGTGCAGCAGGTGCACGTCCCAGCCGACCGCATCGCGCAGCTTTTCGAACAGCTTTGGCACCAGCGGCATGTACTTGTGCGTGGCCCAGACTTCCTCGGCGACGACCGGCTTGATCATGCCGCCGGCGGCCTGGTCGGTACTCGGCCCGGTGCCGTAGATCGGCGGCAGGCCGGGGATCGACACCTGGGCGCGGATGGCCTGGAGGCCCTGGTCCCTGAGCTTCTGGACGCCATCGACCACCTCGGGAATATCGAGGCCGCCGACATGCTTGTAGACCATCACCTTGTCGCGCGACTTGCCGCCCAGCAGCTGGTAGAGCGGCATGCCGGCGACCTTGGCCTTGATGTCCCACAGGGCAACGTCGATCGCAGCAATCGCCGCCATCGTGATCGGGCCGCGACGCCAGTAGGCGCCCTTGTAGAGGAACTGCCAGATGTCCTCGGTGCGCAGCGGATCCTTGCCGATCAGCGTCGGCGCGATGTGGTCCTGCAGGTAGCTGACCACGGCCAGTTCGCGGCCGTTCACCGTGCCGTCGCCGATGCCGTACACGCCCTCGTCGGTTATGATCTTCACCGTCACGAAGTTCCGCCCGGGCGAGCAGACGATGACCTTGATTTCCTTGATCTTCATTTGACGCTCTTTCCGGAAATCAGGACCAGGTACGGTCCCAGGACATGTCGTCGTTCCACTGGTCGGTGGGCTGCCAGATATCGGTGACGCCCGGCTGCAGGTGCTGGCGCAGCACCTCGTCGTTGAGGTCGTCGATGCCGAGGCCCGGCTTGTCGCTGAGTTCGATGAAGCCGTTCTTGACGATCGGACCATCGAAACCGGTGACGATATCGTCCCACCAGTCGACGTCGACCGAGTGATACTCGAGCGCGAGGAAGTTCTCGGTGGCGGTGGCGATATGGGCCGCCGCGATCGCCGCGATCGGGCTCTCGGCCATGTGGATGGCCATGGCGATGCCGTAGTCCTGCGCCGCGTCGCCGATCTTCTTGGTCTCGAGGATGCCGCCGGTGGTGAGGATGTCCGGGTGGATGACGGAAATACCGGCGTTGAACAGCGGCTCGAAACCTTCCTTGAGGTAGATGTCCTCGCCGGTGCAGATCGGCACCGCTGTCGCTTCCTGCAGGCGCCGGTAGCCCTCGGTGTGCTGCCACGGGATCACGTCCTCGAGCCAGGCCGGGGTATACTTCTCGATCCGCTTGGCGAGACGGATGCCGTCCTGCAGCGAGATATGGCCGAGATGGTCGATGGCGAGCGGGATTTCCGGCCCGATCACCGCACGCACTTCGGCGATGTGCTGCTCGAGGAGGTCGAGGCCCTTCTCGCTGAAATGCAGGCCCGTGAACGGGTGCATGACGTTCTGCGCGTCATAGACGAGGTTGCGCGCCTTGCGCTCGGTATCGTTCGTCGCGCGAATGCCGCCGGCATGGCGACGGAAGTTGTCGAGCACGCCGGCCGGGCCGACCACGGCGCCGGGCTCGTCGATGATCTCGGTGAGGCCGAGGTCCATCTTGAGGAAGGTGAACCCCTTGTCCATGCGCTCCTTGAGGCGCTTGCCCATCTCGGTGCCGCCCGGACGGTCGGCGTCGGTGTCGCAATAGCAGCGCACGCTGTCGCGGAACTTGCCGCCCAGCATCTGGTAGATCGGCACCCCATAGGCCTTGCCGGCGAGATCCCAGAGCGCGATTTCGACCGCAGAGACACCCCCGCCCTGGCGGCCGTGGCCGCCGAACTGCTTGATGCGGCGGAACAGCCGGTCGATGTCGCAGGGGTTCTCGCCGAGCAGGCGCGACTTCAGCATCAGCGCATAGGTGGCACTGGCGCCGTCGCGGACTTCGCCCAGCCCGACAATGCCCTGGTTGGTGTAGATCTTGAGCAGCGCTGAACGGAACGGCGCGCCGGTGATCTCGGCGACGCGAATGTCGGTGATGCGCAGGTCCGAGGGCTTCGAACTGGTGTTGACGCGATTGAGCGCGTCGTCGGCAGTGCTTGTCATGGCTTGGCTGTCTTGGTTCGCGGCCGCCGCGGCGGCGATGCAGGAAGGGACGCGGCGGACCTGAGGCCCGCCGCCAAAGCAATCGTCAGGTGAGCGCCATCTCGGTCTCGCCGTCGAACAGGTGCAGCTTCTCCTGGTCGAAGCTCAGATAGACCTGCTCGTCAGGCTTGATCGCGACGGTCGGCGGCAGCGAGATGTTCACGGGCGAGCCCGACAGGAACACCTGCACGTAGGTCACGTCGCCGGTCGGCTCGACCGTATAGACCTTGGCCGGCACTGCCCCATCGCTCGGCTGGTGGCTGAGCTTGATGGTCGAGTGGCGGGCGCCGACGACGACCTTGTCCGACTTGGCCTTCTTTGCCTTGGCAGCATTGGCCGGCGACAGCTTCAGTTCCCAGCCTTCCGGGCTCGCGAGCGCAACCTCATCGCCGTGCGATACGGCCTTGAGCGGCACGAGGCTCATCGCCGGCGAGCCGATGAAGCTCGCGACGAACATGTTGACCGGGTTGTTGAAGACGTTCGCCGGCGTGTCGTACTGCTGCAGGAACCCGCCATTCATCACCGCCATCTTGTCGGCCATGGTCACGGCTTCGAGCTGGTCGTGCGTCACGTAGATAATGGTGGCCTTGAGGTCCTGGTGGAAGCGCTTGATTTCCGAGCGCATCTGGACGCGCAGCTTGGCATCGAGGTTCGACAGCGGCTCGTCCATCAGGAAGGCGCGCGGTTCGCGAACGAGGGCTCGCCCCAGTGCCACGCGCTGCTGCTGGCCGCCCGAAAGCTCGCGCGGCTTGCGTTCGAGCAGGTGCGTGATGTCGAGCGTCTTGGCTGCCGCCCTGACCCGCTTGTCGACCTCGTCCTTGGGCAGCTTCCGCATCTGCAGCGGGAAGGCCAGGTTCTGGTAGACCGACTTCTGCGGATAGAGCGCATAGTTCTGGAACACCATGGCGATGTCCCGGTCCTTGGGGTCGAGATTGGTCACGTCACGATCGCCGATGGTGATCGTGCCGCCCGACATCGGAATGAGGCCGGCAACGAGGTTGAGCGTAGTCGTCTTGCCGCAACCGGACGGCCCGACCAGCGCGACGAACTCACCGTCCTCGATGTTGATGTTCACGTGGTTCACGGCATAGACGCTGCCGTAGTTCTTGACCGCGTCTTTGATAACAACCTGTGCCATGGAGCAATCCTCGGGAGGTTAGTGCTTCACCGCGCCCTCGGTGAGGGCTTGGACGAAGTAGCGTTGAAGGACGAGGAACAGCACCACGACGGGGATGCTCATCATGAAGGTAGCGGCCATCAGGCCCGGCCAGTCGGTCGCGTTCTCCGAGAAGAACCGCTGGATGCCGACCGGCAGCGTCATCTGGTCGTGCTTGGTGAGGAACGTGTACGCATAGATGTACTCGTTCCACGCGCCGATGAAGCTGTAGATCGAGGTGGCGATGATGCCGGGCGTCGAGAGCGGCATCACGATCAGCAGGAACGCCTGGAAGCGCGTCGCGCCGTCGATGCGGGCCGCCTGCTCGAGCTGGATCGGGATGTTGTCGTAGAACCCCTTGAGCAGCCAGATCGCGAGCGGCAGGCCGAAGGTGAGATACGTCAGGATCAGCGATCCATGGGTGTTCACGAGGCCGAGGACGCGCATCAGGATGAACAGCGGCACGAGGAACACCACTGCCGGGAACATGTTGCGCAGCAGCACGGCAAAGAACAGGAACGTGCGGCCGGGGAAGCGGAAGCGCGAGAAGGCGTAGGCCGCCGGCACCGCCACCACCACCGCGAGGATGGTGGTCGCGATCGACACCCACATCGAGTTGAAGAAGTAGCGCAGGAAGTCGCGCCCGATGCTCTGCGACGGATCGATCAGGCGCCAGTAGCTGTCGAGCGTCGGCTCGGCCGGCCACCACTGCGGCGGGTACTGCATCGCGGCAAAACCCGTCTTCAGCGACGTGATGAACATCCACACCATCGGGAAGGCGGTGAAGATGATCAGGAACGTCAGGAAGATGCGCCCTGCCCACTGCCAGCCGGTGGTCCGGCGCGCGGCGCCGGCGGAGGCTTCGGTGATCGTGCTCATGATGGCAGCTCCGAAAGCGTAGTCTCGTTCAGGCCGGAATGGCGCACTGCCTGCCCCACCCACCGGGTGTCATCCCTGCGAAGGCAGGGATCCATTTCAAAGCCTGCGCCAGCTGAGGACTGGATCCCTGCCTTCGCAGGGATGACAGCCGGTGCAGAGAAATGCGCATCGAGGACACGTGAAGTCATGCCGCACCCCTCGAGTCGTCGCCCTTGGTCAGTGCCCGGACGTAGAAGTAGCCAAGCGCCATCATGATGATGAACAGCAGCACCGCGTAGGCTGCGCCCACGCCCCAGCGCTGGCGCAGGAACGCGAGTTCATAGATGTGCGTGATCCAGATCTGGGTCGTGCCCACCGGGCCGCCGCCGGTCATGATGAACGGGATGATGAAGCTGTTGAAGTTCTGCACGACGAGCAGCAGGACCGTGACCATCGACACACCCGACAGGTGCGGCCAGGTCACGTGCCAGAAGCGCTGCCACGGCGTCGCGCCATCGACCTGCGCCGCACGCAGCAGCGTGTCCGGCACGGTCTGCAGGCCGGCCATCAGCATGATCATGGCGAAGGAGAATTCCTTCCACACGTTCACGACGATCAGCGAGTAGAGCGCGGTCGTGGTGTTATCGATGAAGTTGATCGGCTCGGACGTCAGGCCGAGCTGCACCGACAGCGCGCCGATGGCGCCGAAATCGGAGTGATAGAGCCACTTCCAGACGTAGGAGGCCGCCACCGCGCTCACCACCCATGGCACGAGCAGCAGCCCGCGCAGGAACCCGCGACCGACAAACTCGCGATGCAGCGCCAGGGCAGCGCCGAGGCCGAGGAGGAAGGCAAAGAAGGTGGACAGCACCGTCCACACCAGCGTCTGCCAGCTGACTCGCCAGAAGATCTCGCTCTTGAGGATGGCGATGTAGTTGTCGAACCCGTTGAACTGCTTGTTCGCGAGCGAGAGGCTTGCCGGGGTATTATAGAAGCTGAGCTCGATCGTGTAGTAGATCGGGTACGCGATGACGATCAGCATCACGATGATCGCCGGCAGCACGTACAAGTAGTCGGTGCGGTGATTCCAGATTCGCTGGATCAGACTTGCGCGCTTCGGCGCTGGTTCGGGAACGTCACGAAAGACGGCCTGGCCCGGAACGGTGCTCACAGCATGCCCACCCTGGTCGTTGAGAGATTAAAAGACCGGCGGCGCGGAGCCGCCGGTCGGGTAGTCCTTCACGTCGGCGATCAGATGCCGCCGCCGCCGCTGACGATGGCCTCGACCTTGGTCGCAGCATCGTCCACCGCCTGATCGACCGTCATGTTGCCGGTCAATGCGTTCTGCAGCATGTCGGGCACGATGATGTTCATGATCTCGGGCGCCTCGGGAATGACCGGGAACGGGATGCCGTTGGGCAGCATCGAGGTGGTCACGTCGAGGAACTTGATCGTGTCGAGGCGTTCCTTCATCGCGTCGGTCAGGAAGCCGTTGATGTTGCCGGGGTTCGAACCGACCCAGGCGAGCTTGGTCGACCATTCCGGGCTGTCCCAGAAGCAGATCAGCGCCTTGGCAGCCTGCTCGTCCACCTGGCCGCCTTCGACGAACTCGGGCTTGACCACGTGGATGTTCGAACCACCGAACACCACGGCGCGCTTGCCATCCGGACCGGTCGGCAGGAGGCCATAGCGCATGTTGGCCACCACTTCGTCGGCCACGGCCTTGTCGGCACCGGTAGCCTTGGAGGCGAGGTCGTTCATGCGGGCATATTCGGACGGATGCGCGATCATCATGGCCAGCTGGCCGGCGATGAACGGCGCCTGGTTTTCCGCCTGGGTGTTGGTCAGCGCCGAAGTCGGGACCGACTTGTCTACCGCATACATCTGGTAGGCAGCCTGGAGCGCGGCCTTGGAGCCGTCATTGTTGATCCAGACGTCCTTGTAGCCCGGCTCGGCCGACGCTTCGTCGAGCGCGCCACCACCGTATGCCCACATCTGCGGCATGAAGCGGAACGGCGTGTTGCCGGCGTTCTGCTTGGCCACGAGGCCGTAGCCGGCGATGCCCAGCTTGTCGTGGATCGCCTTGGAATAGGCGACGACATCGTCCCACGTGGCCGGCGGATTCTCGGGATCGAGGCCCGCATCGGCGAAGATCTTGGAGTTCCAGATCAGCGCCATCGTCTCGTTGTTGGTCGGGATGCCGTAGGTCTGGCCTTCATAGGTGACCGACTTGAGCGCACCCGGCCAGAAGTCGGCCGTGGTGTAGCCCGCATATTCCGGGCCGATCGGCTGCAGGTAGCCCTTGGCGGCGAATTCGACGCCACCCAGGATCTGCAGGCGGATCACCATCGGGGCGGCATTGCCGAGCAGCGCCGTGCGGAACTTGTCGAGCAGTTCGTTGTAGACGATCGACTGAACGTCGACCGTGATGTTCGGGTAGGCCGCCTTGAACGCTTCCCAGAACGCCTTGTCCTGCGTGTGGGCGATTTCCGGGTCGGCTTCGAACGGGCCGGTGTACCAGTAGGTGACGCGGCCGGTGTAGTCGTTCGGGACCACGGCACCGCAATCGGCGGCAGCGTCGAACTGCTTGGTACCGGCAATGGACTTCACATATTCGGGCGACCACTGCGACAGGTCCACGCTCTGGGCGTAGGACATCGACGTGGTCATCATCAGGCTCGCAGCGGACAGGGCCACGAGAGCGCGTGCAACACGCATGGGTATCCTCCTCAAAATCAAAGCGTCGTCCGGCCCCCTGGGACCGGCTGCGACGGACGCCTACAGCGGATGCTGTTCCTCTATCGGGACCGGACTTTTCGCCGGATTTTCCCTAACTGGTATGGCAGAGTTTCAGACATCCGCCTGTATGTCAACACGGACCAAATTATACATTCTTTGCCAAATTTAGCGTGCAAACGGGGTTGGCTTGCCCAAAAAATATGCATACACATGAGGCAATGAGGGAGCAGGAAACGAATACGGTCAGGCCCGAGGACAACCTCGAGCAACAGGCCTCCGTTTACGAGATGATCCGCGAGGACATCATCTCGGCCCGTCTCGTTTCCAACGAGCGGCTGAAGGTGGCCGACCTCGCTGAGCGCTACGGCACATCTACCAATCCTGTGCGCGAAGCGCTCCAGCAGCTGCGCGGCGAAGGCTTCGTGCTGATGGAGCCCAACCGCGGCGCCCGTGTCCGCCCCATCGACGCCGATTTCGTACGCGACATCATCGAGATAGAGGTGATGATCGAGGCGGCGCTCACGCGCTGGTTCGTCTCCATCGCCAACGATGCCGACATCATCGAGCTCGAAGCCATCCAGGCCGAAATCGAGCAGAACAATTTCGAGGACAAGCTGCGCCACGGCCAGCTCGACACCCGTTTCCACCAGTTCATCTACGATCGCCACTATAACCGGCACGCCGCGGAACTGTGGTGGAAGCACCGCGAAATCCTGCGCGCCATCAGCCGGCGCTTCCCCACTTCGCTGAGCCGTCGCGTCTCGGTGCTGCGCGAGCACCGCGAACTGATCGAGCGTATCCGCGCCCAGGATGGCGAGGGGGCGGCCGCAGTAGTCGCCCGCCATGTCGAGGGCTCCGGTCGCCACATCATCGAGCAGATGGGCGTTGCGGCCCGCAACGGCACGCTCAGGCGCTGACAGCCGATAGTTATATCATTTCAAGAGGATAGCCCTCGCGGCTACAAGGGAGCATCATGAAGATTACCGACCTGCGCGTTGCCGTCATCGGCAAGCACCCGATCATTCGCATCGTCACCGACGAAGGCATCTACGGGCTCGGCGAAGTCGAGTACACCAAGACCTATCTGAAGCCCTTCATCCTGCATTTCCGCGACGCGCTGATCGGCGAGGATCCGACCGATGTCGAGCGCTGCATGATGAAGATTCGCCAGCGCGGCTCGTTCAAGCCCTATGGCGCCGCCGTGTCGGTGATCGAACATGCGCTGTGGGACATTGCCGGCAAGGCCGCGGGCGTCCCCGCCTACAAGCTGCTGGGCGGCAAGGTGCGCGACAAGGTCCGCGTCTACAACGGCTCGATCCGCCAGAAGCGCTCCGGCGACCGCCCCGAGGACTTCGCCGCCGACGTGAAGTGGATGGCCGATCAGCCGCAGAAGTTCTTCATGGTCAAGCAGGGCCTGAGCTTCCACTCGTCCCAGAAGGACAGCTATCCCGACTTCCACTATGGCCCGATCGGCAAAAAGGCCGGCTATCACGGCGCCATGGACCAGGGCCAGATTTCCGAGCACGGCTTCAACTACCTGCTCGACTGCGTCATCGCCATGAAGGAAGCGCTGGGCGACAAGGTGTCGCTGGCCCTCGATTGCGGCCCGGGCTGGTTCCTCAACGACGCGATCAAGTTCGCCAACGCGGTCGAGAAGTACAACATCATGTGGCTCGAGGACATGCTCACCGGCGACTACGTGCCGTGGGTCAACCCGCAGGCCTATCGCGAGCTCACCAACTCGACCACGACGCCGATCCACACCGGCGAGCAGATCTACCTGCGCCACAACTTCAAGGAACTGATCGAGACCCAGGCGGTCCGCGTCGTCGGTCCCGATCCGGCCGATATCGGCGGCATCGCCGAGCTCAAGTGGGTGGCCGAGCACGCCTACATGCACTCGATCATGATGGCCCCGCACGGCACAGCGAACGGGCTTCTCGGCCTCGGCGCGCTGATCAACGTCTGCGCCACCCTGCCCGCCAACTACATCGCCTTCGAGTATCCGTCGGCGTCCGATCCGTTCTGGAACGACATCGTCACCGGCCTGCCGCCGGCCGACAAGATCGTCAAGGACAGCCATGTCGACCTGCTGCCGGGCCCCGGCCTCGGCCTCGATATCGACGCCAAGGCCGCCAAGCAGTACCTGCGCGAGGAAGACGCCGGCTTCTTCGACTGACCCCGATCCTTCGACCGATCAACGAAAAGCCCTCCCGTCTCGCGACGGGAGGGCTTTTTTGTCTGCCTGCCGGCCTAGTGCTTCAGCGCGTCACGCGCCGCTTCCTTCACCTTGCCGGCGGCCTTCTGGAGCTTGCCTTCAGCCTTGTCGGCAGCACCGTCGGCGCGCAGCTTGGCATCTCCGGTCGCCTTGCCGATCGCGTCCTTGACGTGGCCGCGAGCTTCCTTGGCAGCGCCTTTGATTTCATCCTTGTGGGGCATTTTGCTGATCCTCCGTTGAAGGTGCCTATCAACGTGGGGCAGCCGATCTCGTTCCCGCTCAGCTGCGGAGAATCTTCTCCATCGCCTTGCCCTTGGCGAGCTCATCGATGAGCTTGTCCAGATAGCGGATTTCGCGCATCAGCGGATCGGCAATCTCCTCGACCCGCACCCCGCAGACAACGCCCGTGATCAGCGAACGCGCCGGGTTCAGCGCCGGCGCCGCAGCAAAGAACTCCTCGAAGTTCGTCCGCGCTGCCAGCTCGCCGTCCAGCGACTTCTGGCTATGCCCGGTCAGCCAGCGAAACACCTCATCCACCTCCGCCTTCGTCCGCCCCTTCTTCTCCGCCTTAGCGACATACATCGGATAAACGCTGGCCACGCTCATCGCATAGATGCGGTGCTTCTTGGTCTCCGTGGCGGCTTCCTGCATTCCAGTATCCCTCGCGTCGCCTCAGCCTAGCCGAACCAGTGGCCTCGCCAGCCGTCTCATCACACCCGCATCTTGGCGCGCAGATATGCGTTCGGCACATCGTCCATCACCGTGCGGCCACCATACTCGGGCGCGCGCCGGCGCTCCTCGTCGATAAACTCGTAAAAGCTCGGCCCGGTTGCGCCGGGTTCGAGCGCGCGGGCCTGTCGGTCGAGCCGCTTGATCGCGCCAAGCTCCTCCTCGGCTCCGAGCTTCGCCTTGCCCACCGCCGATTTCAGCACGCGGATCGTCTCGTCATAGACCGTCAGCGGGACTGGGAACGGGTGCCCGTCCTTGCCGCCATGCGCCATGGCGTAGCGGGCCGGATCGGCGAAGCGGTGCGGTGCGCCGTGGACAACCTCGGCCACCTGCGCCAGCGCCCGTACCGTGCGAGCCCCGACGCCAGGAACAAGCAGCAGCTCGGAGAAATCGTCGGGCGCCCGATCGGCCGCGGCGGCGAGACTGCCATGCAGGCGCCGCAGCATCACGTCCTTGGGGCGGATGTCGTGGTGCTCCGGCATCACCAGGTGCGGCAGCAGTGGCTGGTCGCTCTCGACCGGTGCGGGCTCGGCTATGCCCTCGAGCTTGCCGATCTCGCGCACGATCGCATCCGGGCCCATGCCGCCGAGCAGCCCGACCTGCGCATCGCGCGAGCGGGCGGCGCGGATATCGGTCAGATTGACGATGGTCCCCTGCCCCGCGCCTTCGATGGCGCTGTGCGGGGTTTCGACGAAGCTCCTGAGCCCGTCGGACTGCCAGTGGTAGCGCCGCGCGGTCCTGGCATCGCCCTTCATGCCCTGTTGCACCACCACCCACTTGCCGTCATCTGCGACGATGAAGCCGTGGAGATAGAGCTCGAACCCATCCTGCACCGCCGCGCTGTCGACCTTGGCAACGAGCCGGCTGGCCCGCGCCAGCGCCGCCCCATCGAAGCCCACCCGGTTGCCGATGGCGACCAGTTCGTCCGGCGTCTTGCGCGAGTGCTTGCCACGTCCGCCACAGACGTGAAGGCCAAGTTCGCGTTCGAGCGGTCGAAGCCCGCCCTTGAGCGCGCCGATGACGCTGGTCGTGATGCCGGATGAGTGCCAGTCCATCCCCATTACGGCGCCGAACGACTGGAACCAGAAGGGGTTGGCGAGCCGGCTCAGAAGCTCGTCGCGACCATATTCATGCGCGATGGCCTGGCAGATGACAGCGCCGAGCCGCGCCATGCGTTCGCTCAGCCACTTCGGTACGCGCCCGCCATGCAGCGGCAGATCCGCGCTTCCGGCCCGATTTCCCATGATCACCTCTCCGACGAGCGGAGCCTATCACAGGAACAAACCAGAAACAAAGGCCTAGAACGCGCCCGACACCGTGAGCTTCAACCCGTGTGCGCTGCCCGCACTGCCGAAGCTGCCTTGATAGCCCAGGTCGAGGTTGATGCCCGGTGCAAGCTCGCCGCTGATCCCGGCTTCGAGCAGCAGTGCCGTCTCGTCCGGATCGGCTCCGCTGACCGTGAACAGCGTGCCGCCCTCGAAGGCATGCGTCGCGGTGGGGGCGTCGCCTGAGGTGTGCTGCAGGGCAATGAGCCCGTGGGCAGTGAGGCTGCGATCCTCGTCAACGGCGATGTCGGTGCTGGCCTTGAGCCCCAGGGTGAGGACGGCCGCGCCGGAAGCGTCGGAGCTTCCGCTCAGGGACGCGTCGCCACCGATTTCGGCATAGTCGCCGCCCGATTGCCCGAGGAACGCCGCACGGATGAACGTTACCAGTTCCGCCTCGCCGAGATCGAAGGCATAGCCGAGTTCGCCGAACAGCTGGCCGGTAGTGACGCCGTAGGAGGAGTCGAGCTCGTCGCTGAAGCCGGTGAACTCGGGCGAGCGCGTGACGGAGACGTCGTGGGCGCTGACGGCGGCACCGAGGGCGAGGCGCACTTCGCCGATGGCAGCGCCGCCATAGAGCCCCAGATGGTAGCTGCGGATGTCGGCGGTCGAGGCGCGATCGGGGATATCGACGCCCTGCCCGCCGACGCCGGCGAGGATGCCGGCGAAGACGTCTGGCGCGATGAGCCCATCGACGCCCACCAGGATGCCGCCGGCGCCAAAGTCCATGTCGGCGGCATTGCCGTCGCCTTCCACCGTGCCGCGGCCGCCATAGACACGGGACCAGACATTACGGGCGCCTTCGATCGCCTGGTCGCCGGTGAGCCCGCTGCCGACCCGGTCGAGCGCGGCGTCGCGCGGATAGCGGGCGGAGGAGGCGAGCGCAGTGAGCACCGAGGCGTGAATTTCGCCGGAAACCTCGTCGAAGGCCTCCAGTGCCTCCTCGCTCATCAGCACCCCGATGGCGTCGAAGACATCGCCGTCGCCAAGGTCCTGCAGCGCCGTAGCGGCAGCGAACTGGTTCGGCGTGTCCGCGCCCTCCGGCAGGTTGGTAATGCCGGTCACGCGCAGCCAGACTTCGCCGGCCGTGCCGTAGTCGAGGACGAAGCTCAGGAACGGCGAGTCGTCGAGCACATCGGCAGCAAAAGTGCCGGTCACCGAGGCCGCTTCGAGAATCTTGTAGCTGTCGCCGACGGCATAGGCGCCGCTCGCGACCACGACGCCGACACTGCCGCCCGAGAGCGTCGCCGCGCCCGTCACGTCGAGCAGGCCAGCCGAGCCACCCGAGGATACGGCAACGCGGAACAGGCTGCCGGAGGCGTTCGCGAATGTGCCGGTGACATTGAGCGTTCCGGCGGTCAGGTCGACCGTTCCGGCATTGCTGAGAGCGCCGACCACGGTGCCGGTGCCGCTCAGCGTGCCGGCGCTGCGAACGCTGAAACTCGGCGTCGTGATGGTGCCGGTGAGATTGAGGACGCCCGCCTGCACTTCGCCGCTGGTGGAGAAGGTGCCGGCATTGCTGAGCGTCCAGGCACCGCCCTGCATCGAGAGCGTCTCGAAGCTGAGGAACTTGGCCGCGCTCTCCGTGCCGGTGCCGAGCAGAACGAGATTGTCCACCCCCGTGCCGCCCTGGACGATGCCGGTGAGCACCGAACCGGTCGCAAGGTTCAGCGTGCGCGCGTAGTTGCCGTTGAAGCGGATGGCGTTGACCGCGCCCTGGATGGTGCCGGAATTGGTGACGGTGCCGGCCTGGCCAAGATAGAGCCCGTCACCCGATGCCGACTTGATCGTGCCCGAGTTGATGAACGTGCCACCCGCCGAAGCCTCGACGGCCTTGGAACTGGCACTGGCACCAGTCGATTCGATGATGCCGGCATTGTTGAGGGTCAGCGGCGCGCTCGAGGAGGTGTAGATGCCGTTGAAACCGCCCTTGATGACGCCGGTGACCGTATTGGTCAGCGTGGACGCGCCACCCTGAAAGAACACGCCGGTCGAGTTGCCGGTGAGCCGGGTGTTGATGATGGTGCCGGCGTTCCAGACTTCGCGCGACGCGCCCTGCCCGACCGAAACCGCGTTGCCCGAACTGTTGGCGGTAATCACGCCGGTCGCGTTGTTGGTGACGATGCCGCCGAAATAGAGCAGCACCAGGTCGCTGGCAGTGCCTGTCTGCGTGATGGCGCCCGAGTTGATCACCGTGCCGGGACCGAAGCCGGGGACGCTCTGTTGCGGGCCGGATGGCGCGGTGCCGATCCGGATCGCCGTGTTACCGGACTCGATGGTCGCGCCAAGCGCGTTGGTGACCGTGCCGCCGGCAATCAGCGAAATGCCGGTGCTGGCGGCCTTGATAAGGCCGTTGTTGGTGACCGACGAGCCCGCCCCGTCGATCTTGATGGCGCCCGAACCGATGCTGGTGCCGTCGATCGTGCCGGAATTGGTCAGCGCCCAGGCATTGGTGCCGGTGATGACCGTGTTGGTATGGGTCACCGACACGCCGGTGAGGATATCGATGCTGACGCCGCTCAGGGAGTTGAGGTCGATGCCGGTGGTGACGTTGCTGGTGATATTGACGTCTGCCGCGAGGATCGGCGGCAATGTCATGGCAAGGGTGAGGATCGCAGCAGAACTGACGGCCACGGCGCGACGCGCCGCAGCGGCTTTCCCGGTACTCAACATGACCACGCCCCCGAGGTACTTAACAGCTAATTAATGAGGCGAGGCTGGAGCGGACCGCAGGCTGGCGCGAGCCTGCGGTTCGGGTCAAATCGGGGTAATTCGGGACTCTGCCCCGTCCTGCCCTATCGGTTGGACGCCGAAATGCAGCCCAACCACGGAGTCATTCCCGCGAAAGCGGGAACCTCTGTTTTGGCTGGGCCAACGAACAACGGAGGTCCCCGCTTTCGCGGGGATGACCCGGTGGGGGGCGAATGTGCGCGCTACTGCAGACGCACCACCACCACGTCGCGGGCCGGCACCGTGACGCTGTCGCCAGCGGCCGAAGCGCCGGCATTGGCCCAATGCGTAGCGCCGAAAGCTCCGGGCTGGCTGAGCTTCACCGACACCGTGCGAGCCTCGCGCGTCGGGTTCAGCACCCAGAGCACGCGGCCCTCGGGACCTTCATGCAGGCGCGCCTGCAGCGCATTGTCGCTGAGCTTCACGTGCTGGGACTTGCCCGTCCAGGCGAAGGCCTCAGCGAAGTAGCGGAGATTATCCGCACTGCTGGTCTTGAAATAGGCGACACCCGGGTGCGTGCCGACCAGCAGCGTGCGGCCGGCGCCGAAACGCGCCTCGACCACCGCAACGCGGCCATCGCTGAAGCGCCCGCGCTCGCGACCATGCGTCGGCGTATAGGACTGGAGGAACCCCCCGCCCTGCACTGGCCGACCATCGAGCGCGAAGCTGATCCGGTCGCCGAGATCCGGCATGAACTCGACCTCGGCCTCGCGCGCGCCGAACATTTCGTCGAGCCCGTTATTGGGCTGCACCGTGCCGACATGACCCCGGTCGCCGAAATAGCCGGGCGTCGCCTCCGAGATCAGCTTGCCGCCCTGCTCGACCCAGGTCTTCAGCACCGCGGCATGCTCGGCGGTGAGCATGATCGGGTATGGGGCATAGATAGCGTCATAGCCGGCGATATCGTCGATATGCACCCAGTCGGCCTGGATGCCGTTGTCGAAGAAGGCGCGATAGGCGCCCCACATGGCCTCGCGATAGGTCTCGGGCTTGTGCTTCGCGTTCAGCAGGTAATCCCAGGCCTGCGCCTCGGGGATAGCGAGGATGCCGATATCGCCCTTCACGGGCTTCGCCGCGAACAGCTTTTCCTGCGCCGGCTCGTTGGCCCACTTGCCGATCCGGCTCTGCATCTCGGATCGCGGCGTGCGCGAACCGTCCATGCCGTAGGCCCCGAAGGCGCCGAACAGCGGCCCATCGAGCAGCGGACGGTAACGGAGGTTCAGAATGCCGGTGGCGCCGGCCGCGAACGAGGTCATGGTCAGCATGCGGACGTCCTCGGGCTCCATCACCCGGCCGTCCTCCTTGTCGTGACCCAGCACCTGTGGCTGCAGCCAGAGTGGACCGGCGGGACGCTCGGCGTGCCACCACTTCTTGCCGCGCGCCGCCGAGCGGGTGAGATCGGGGCCGAAGAAGTTCTGCCACGGCTTGAAGCCGCGTCGGCTCGGCACCCAGGTGAGCCCGTAGAGCTCGACCTTGCTTGCGGCGAGCCAGTCGTCCATGCCGTTCGCGGCCATGTTGGGGATAGCTCCGCCGACGCCATGCGCGGCGATCATGCAGTCCTTGTCGACAGCCCGGATGGTGTCGATGCGCCACTGCATCTGGCCGTAGTAGTTGTCGCGCTTGAACTCGAGCCAGTCGAGGTTTTCGGCATAGGCGGCAACCTCCACGGGCGGCTCGATATCCTCCCACTCGGCATAGGAATAGCGGTGCCAGGCCCGGCCCAGCGTGTCGAGATCGCCGTACTTGGCTTTGAGCCAGATGCGGAAATCGGTCTTCATCCACTCCGAATAATCGATATCGGCGGCGTAGTTGACCTCGTTCCAGACGTCGTAACCAAGCAGCGCCGGATGGCCCTTGTAGCGGGTGGCGAGCGCCGTAAGGAACCGGCCGGCCGCCTCTTTCACCTCGGGGCAGTTCATGGTCAGCGCCCCGGCGCCGCCGCCATTATTGGCAAAGCCGCCGGTAGCGGAGCTGACGCCCATCAGCGAGGCGAGCGGCCGGCCGTCGGCGCGGATCTGGCGCGCATGCGCCCACTTGCGATAGGCCCAGTCGGGCACCGTGTGGGTGAGCTCGGCGATGACGGTCTTGAGGCCGTTCTTTGCGGCAAGCTCCATCTGCCGGTCATAGTCCTCCCAGTCGTAGACGCCGGGCTTGCGCTCGATGGCCGCCCACATGAACCAGTGGCGGAAGACGTTCAGCCCGTCCTCGGCGGCAATGCCATAGTCGCGCTCCCAATCCTCCCGCGGCGGGTTGGACTTGCGGAAATACACCGCGCCGTAGGGCGTCTTCGGCAGCTTATCGAGAGGCATGGCAGGGCGTCCTTCTGGCAATAGGGTAGCGTTCGGCGCCAGGGCGCCGTCGATTTGGTCTCGGAGTCTTGAACCTCCACCGCCGTCATCCCCGCGAAGGCGGGGATCCATCTATCCACCAGCGCGGGTGGCGCGATGGATTCCCGCCTTCGCGGGAATGACACCGGTGGTCAGGAGATATGCGGGCCTAGCCGGAGCCGCCGCGAGTTTTCATCCGGGGCTCCTCACAGATACGGTTTCATCCAGCCCAGGCCCGCCGTGGTGCCGGCCTTTGGCTTGTACTCGCAGCCGATCCAGCCGTCGTAGCCGAGGCGTTCGATCTCGCGGAGCACGAAGGCGTAGTTGATCTCGCCGGTGCCGGGCTCGTTCCGGCCCGGATTGTCGGCAATCTGGATGTGGCCGATGCGGTGGCGAAGGCGCTCGTAGGTCGGGACGAGGTCCCCCTGCATCACCTGCATGTGGTAGACATCGTACTGGATCGTCAGGTTGTCCGAACCGACCGCATCGAGCAGCCGCTCGGCGTGGTTGGTGGTCGAGACGTAGAATCCCGGAATGTCGCGCAGGTTGATCGGCTCGAGGACGAGCGCGATGCCAGCATCGGCGAGGCGCGGCGCGGCATATTGGAGGTTCGCGACCAGCGTCGACTCCAGCACCTCGGCGCTGACGCCCTTCGGCGCGATGCCGGCGAGGCAGTTGATCTTCTTGCATGTGAGCGTCTGGCCGTAGCGGATGGCCGTATCGACGCCCTGCTGGAACTCGCCGACGCGATCCGGGAGGCACCCGATACCGCGCTCGCCGCCATCCCAGTTGCCGGCCGGCAGGTTGAACAGCGCCTGCTCGAGCCCGTGAGTCTTGAGCAGCCCCGCGATCTCCTCGGCCGGCGCCACATACGGCGAGACATACTCGACGGCCTTGAAGCCATCCTTGGCAGCGGCCGCGAAGCGCTCGAGGAACGGCACTTCGGTGTACATGAAGGAGAGGTTGGCGGAAAATTTCATGGTCGGGATCAAGCCTTGAAGCGCGTGCGGTGGAGCATGCGCTTGTTGCGCGGGTCGGGGTTGGGGACGGCCGAGATGAGGCTCTGCGTGTAGGCCTCTTTCGGCGCCGTGCAAATCTGCTCCGCCGTGCCCAGTTCGACCAGCTTGCCGCGATGCATCACCGCCACCCGGTCGCAGAAATAGCGGATCACCGAAATATCGTGGGAGATGAACAGGAAGCTGAGGTTCAGCCGCTTCTGGATGTCGAGCAGCAGGTCGAGGATCTGGCTGCGGATGGAGACGTCGAGCGCGGCGGTTGCCTCGTCGGCGATGATGATCTTTGGCTCGAGCGCGAGGGCCCGGGCAATGCCGATGCGCTGGCGCTGGCCGCCCGAGAAGGCGTGCGGATAGCGCTCCATCGCCTGCTTTTCAAGCCCGACCAGTTCCAGCAGCTCGCCGACGCGATGCTCGAGCGCTGCGCCCCTGGCCTTGCCCGACACGAACAGCGGATCGCCGACGATCTGTTTGATGGTCATGCGCGGGTTGAGCGAGGCGAACGGATCCTGGAACACGAGGCGGACGTCGCGGTGGAAATCGCGCAAGCCCCGCTTGTTGAGCGCCGTGACTTCGATCGGCGCGCCGTCGCCGTGATAGGTGACGGTGCCCGAGGTGGGTTCGACCGTGCGCAGGATCAGCCGGCCGAGCGTCGTCTTGCCCGAGCCGCTCTCACCCACGATACCGAGATTCTCGCCCGGATAGAGATCGAGGCTGACGTCGTCGACGGCCTTGAGGCCCGCATGCGACTTGCCGAACAGGGTGCGGCCGCCGCCATAGGTCTTGCTGAGGTTCCGCACCGTCAGCACCGGCTTCACCGCCACCGGTGCATCGGCCGGGCGGGTGATGGCGCGGCGGTTCTGCTCGAGCTTCACCGTCGAGGCGAGGAGCCGCTGCGTATAGGGGTGGCGCGCATCGTGGAAGATATCGTCGACGCTGCCCGACTCGACGATCCGGCCGTAGCGCATCACCGCCACGTCGTCGGCAACCTCGGCGACGATGCCCATGTCGTGGGTGATGAGCAGCATGGCCATGCCGCGGCTCACCTGCAGCCGCTTGATGAGGTCGAGGATCTCCGCCTGCGTCGTCACATCGAGCGCCGTGGTCGGCTCGTCCGCGATCAGGATTTCCGGGTCGGCCGCGAGCGCCATGGCGATCATGGCGCGCTGCCGCATGCCGCCCGAAAATTCGAACGTGTAACGGTCGATCTTCTTTTCCGGCTCGGGGATTTCCACCTGGCGGAGCAGCTCGATCGTCTGCGCTCGCGCCTCGGACTTGCTCATCTTCTTGTGGAGGCGCAGCGCCTCCATGATCTGGCTGCCTATGGTGTGCACCGGCGACAGCGAGCTCATCGGCTCCTGGAAGATGAGCCCGATCCGCCCGCCGCGGATCTTCAGCAGCTCCGGGCTGCGCTCGGGCAGTTGCGCGATATCGATCGGCGCGCCGGCCTTGCCATGCAGCAGGATGCGTCCGCCGGCGATCTTGCCGTTGGTATCGATGATGCGGAGCAGCGCCCGCGCCGTCACCGACTTGCCCGAGCCGCTTTCGCCCACGAGGCAGAGTGTCTTGCCGCGCTCGAGCGAGAAGCTGACCTTGCGGGCCGCGTGCAGCACATGGGTGCGGAGGTTGAAGTCGAGGCTCAGCGCCTCGACCTCGAGCACGGTGTCGGCGTTGCGCGTCGCCATCGCCTGCTTGAAATCGGCTTCGGTGAGCATGGCCATCCGGGTCAGCTCTCGTACGGATCGGCGGCGTCGCGGAGGCCATCGCCGAGGAAGTTATAGGCCAGCACCGTGATCACTACGGCGGCGGAGGGCCAGATCAAGAGCCACGGCGCCGTCGCGATGGTGCGGACATTCTGCGCGTCCTGCAGCAGGACGCCCCAGCTCACCACGGGCGCCTTGAGGCCTATGCCGAGGAAGCTGAGCGCCGTCTCGGCGACGATCATGGTCGGCAGCGCCAACGTCACCACCGCGAGGATGTGACTGGTGAGCGAGGGGAGGATGTGCCGGAAGATCAGCCGGCGTTCGCTCGACCCGTCCAGCCTCGCGGCGGTGACGAAGTCTTCGCTGCGCAGCGCAAAGAAGCGCCCGCGCACCTCGCGCGCCAGCCCGGTCCAGCCGAACAGCGACACGATCAGCGTGATGAGGAAATAGACCGTCAGCGGCGACCAGGTGAGCGGGATGGCGGCGGCGAAGCCGAGCCAGAGCGGAATGGTCGGCATCGAGGAAATCACCTCGATGATGCGCTGGATCACCAGATCGACCGCCCCGCCGTAAAAGCCCGAAATCGAGCCGAGAATCACGCCGAGGCATAGGCTGATGCATACCCCGATGAGGCCGATCGACATGGAGACACGCGTTCCATAGATCAGCCGGGTGAGGAGGTCGCGCCCGAGCTTGTCGGTGCCGAGCAGGTACATCGTGTCGGTCTTCTTGAGCGGCCCGATGAAATGGGTGTCCATCGGGAAGACGCCCCAGAGCTTGTAGGCCGGGCCGGGCACGAAGAAGCCGATCGGCACGGCCTTGGTGTCGTCGATGACGTAGCTGCGGCGGAGCGAGGCCTGGTCGACGGTCATCGCGTAACCGGTGACATGCAGCTGGAACTTGCCGTCCGCGGTGAAGAGCCGGATCTCCTGCGGCGGCGCGTAGGTGTATTGGGGCTTCGCCGTATCCGGCAGTCCGGGCGCGAGGAACTCGGCGAAGAGGCCGATCAGGTATAGCGCGAGGATGATGAAGCCCGCGACCACCGCCACCTTGTGGCGCGTGAACTTGTACCAGATCAGCGTCCACTGCCCGGCGACGGCAACGTTGGACTGCTTGCCTTCGCGGCGGATGGCGGTGGTGGCCGGCCCGGTCTCCGCCGCGCCCTCGATGAAAGTATGGGCGGTCATTGGAAGCGGATCCGGGGGTCGAGAAGCGCCAGCAGCAGATCGGAGATCAGCATGCCGATCAGGGTGAGAACGCCCATCAGCAGGATGAAGCTGCCGGCCAGATACATGTCCTGGCTGATCAGCGCGCGGAGGAGCAGCGGGCCGGCCGTGGGGAGGTTGAGGACGATCGCGGTGATGGTGACGCCCGAGATCAGCTCGGGCAGCACCCAGCCGATCGCCGAAACAAACGGGTTGAGCGCGATACGCACCGGGTATTTCAGCACCGCCCGATATTCCGGCAGGCCCTTGGCCTTCGCTGTGATCACGTAGGGCTTGTTGAGCTCGTCGGTGAGATTGGCGCGCAGAATCCGGATCAGTGCAGCAGTGCCATTGGTGCCGATCACGATGATCGGGATCCACAGGTGACCGAGCAGATCGAGGAACTTGTCCCAGCTCCACGGCGCCGTGACGTACTCGGGCGAGAACAGCCCACCCACGCTCTGGCCCATATACTTGTAGGCCACATACATCAGCGTCAGCGCGAGGATGAAGTTCGGCACCGCAAGGCCGATAAAGCCGAGGAAGGTGAAGGTGTAGTCGCCCACCGAGTGGCGGCGCACCGCCGAGTAGATGCCGATCGGCAGTGACACGGCCCAGACGAACAGCAGCGAGGCGATCGAGATCGACAGGGTCGAGCCCATGCGCTCCCAGATGAGGTCCGCGACCGGCCGGTTCCACTCGAACGAGTAGCCGAAATCGCCGCGCGTCAGGATGCCCCAGATCCACTTGAGGTACTGCATCCAGAACGGATCATCGAAGCCATAGGCGCGGCGCAGCGCTTCGATCTGGTCGGGATCGAAGTTCTGCCCGCTATCGGCCATGGCCGCCAGCATCGAGGTGACATAGTCCCCCGGCGGCAGCTGGATGATGAGGAAAGCGATGATCGACATGCCGATGAGCGTCGGCACCATGTAGATCAGTCGCTTGATGACGTAACCCAGCATCGCGTCAGGCCCAGGTGAGGTGCACGACCTCGAGCGTTTCGATGCCCGGCACCTCGACGGTGACGCGGCCATTGGCCTCGGTCACCTTCGGCGCGCCGCCGGCGACCAGCAGCTCGGCCTTGCCCAGCGACTTGCCCTTGGGCACGACCACCGAGACGGTGTGCTTGCCGACAGGGAACAGCTCGCGGGTCGGGCCCTTCATCATCATCGGGTTGCTGAGGTTGTTGAGCACCACCGCCGTGCCGCCGCCATTGGCGCGGACGGCAAGATCGACCACCGACTTGCCGGTTACCTCGACATCCGGCGTCTTGCCCAGCGCCCAGCGCACCGAGTTGGCGATCAGCTTCCCATGATCGGCCGCCAGTACTTCCCAGAAGATGCCGCCGATATTCCACGGGATGTAGACGGTACGGCCGCCGCCCGCATGCTCGCGGGTAATGACCGCCGAGCCCTTCGGCTCCTCGCGCGGGTAGACCTCTTCCATCGGCAGGTCGGGGAAATCCGGCACATAGAGGAAGGGCGACTGCGTATCGGCCTCCGCATCGACAGCGAGCAGATGCGTGCCGCCGATGATGCGGTTGGCGCCCTCGAAGCCCTCGGAAACCGGGTGCTTGCCGTTGATCGCGACATAGGTGTTCTTGACCACGCCACGGGCGCCGGAGGTCTGCTTCACGCCGAGAAGGTTCCCGAGGGCGATGGCGTTGCGCGGCTTGTTGTCGGCAGTGCGCGTCGACGTCTCGAACGCCGCGACGACCGAGCCGCCCTGAGCGACATAGGCCTCAAGCAGCTTCACCTGCTCGTCTGACAGGCAGGTCGAGTTGGCGAGGATCACCACCTTGAACTGCTTGAGGCTCTCGAGCGTCATTGCCTGGTCGGACAACATCTCGAACGGAAGCTTGGCCTCGACCAGCGCATAATAGATGCCGAGGTCGTTGGCCTCGGCTGCGCGGCGCGTGTCCTGCCCGTGGTGCCGAAGCGTCGTCGCCGGATCGAGAATGGCGATTTCGGCGACCGGCGACATCTCGGACAGCACCGGCTCGAGATCGGCGTGGAGCGCGAAGCTGTCCGCCACGGGCTCGACCCAGCGCGTGTCGGGCACGACGCCGTTGAACTTGGTGAACCAGGGGAGCAGGCCCTGCGTGGTGCCATCGTCCATCCACGCGCGGATTTCGGCGCCCGTGGTGACCGAGTCCTTCCAGCGATACTCCTCCTCCGGCCCGATCGAGGTGATGAGGATCGCCGGGCGCTCGCGGAAGGTGGCGCGCATGCGCTTGCCGTTGCGGCCTGCCATCCAGACCGGCTCGGTGCCGCGCCGGCCCTGATCGTCGACGCACAGGAACGGGCAGTATTTCTCGATGATGTTGAGATCGAACTCCATCAGCGACACCGAGCCCATGTTGGGAATGAAGCTCGTGTGCGGCTTGATCTTCTTCATCACCTCGTCCCACTCGACGACGAGGCGGCTGAGCGTGGTGCGGCGCCAGGCCGTCCATGCGAGCCAGGCCGGATTGTCGACGCTGCTGTCACGCGGCAGCTCGAAGCCGGAAGCGGCCTTGAAATTGGTCTTGCAGGCGTCGCAGTAGCAGACGCCATGGCCCTGCCAACGATTGGCGAAGATCGCGTCGATATCGTAGTTGCGCGTGATCTCTTCGAGCACCTTGGGCATGAACTCGAAATTGTAGGACGAGTAGGCGCAGGTGACCCAGACCGACGGGAAGGCCCAGTGCCGGCGCTTGTTGCCGTCCTTGTCGACCGCGATCCATTCGGGATGGGCATCGGCCGCGTCCTGATGGATGGCGTGCGGGTCGACACGCGCCATCACATGCATGCCGAGCTTGCGCGCGCCATCGACGAGGACGCCGAACGGGTCGGTGTCGCCGATGAACTTGCTCACGTAGTGCAGCGGCACCTTGGAGGGATAGTAGGCGATATAGCCGCCGGCACTGAGGCAGGTGGCGTTCGACTGCGTCTGCTTGAACACGTCGATCCAGAAGGCCGGATCGAACTTGACCGGATCATCCTCGGCAAGCGTCAGCTGGGTCCAGCGCGTCGCCGACTTGTACCAGTCGGGAGTGCGGAGATTGGCGGCGGCCTGGGCCTTGGCTTCGAGCATGATGGTCTCTTCGACTAGGTTGCGGCGGCCCGCGGGTCGCCTGGAGGGTTGGTGCCGCCCGCCGCGTGAGGCAGGTCGTTGAAGCCGCTCCCCACCCGGTGTCATCCCTGCCAAGGCAGGAATCCATCGCTCCGTCTGCGCCAGCCGAGAGATGGCCCCCTGCCTGCGCAGGGGTGACATCGAGTGGGAGGAGGCATGGCCGGCGACAGCGCGCCGCCGGCCGGTTCATCAAGCCTTGAAGAACTGTTCGGGCCGAGCCGGACCGGGGGTCGGCCAGCCGAACGAGTTCGGCATTTCCTTGAGCAGGTTCACGACATCGTTCTTGACCACGCCGTAGCCGTCGGCTGGCAGGCTCACGCCGAAGGTGAAGAACAGGTCGGCCGCGTTCTGCAGGATCTGCGCCATGATCTCCTGCTGCTTAGCCGGATCGGCGGTGCCGATCAGCGTGCGGTAGAGTTCCTGCTGCGCCTTCACCGCCTCGGGCGGCTCGTCCGCCGCTTCGTTGTCCGGCTGCGTGAAGTAGAGCGACCAGCCCGGAGCGTAGAAGCAGTTGGTGTTGATCGGCACGTAGAAGCGCGGATCGAGCATCGCGGCGATACCGGAATTGGCGCCGAACTGGTGCGCGGTGGCATCGTACTCGCGGCCGCGACGCACGCGTTCTTCCCACAGCGACCGGTCCATGGTGCGCATCTGCGCATCGATGCCGACCGCCTGGAACATCGGGATGGCGAGCTCGAACATGTCGAGGAAGGTGGTGCGCGTCTGGTCGATCTCGAAGATGATCGAGACGCGGCGGCCTTCCTTGTCGAGCCGGTAGCCTTCGCCGTCCTTGTTGGGGATGATGGCGTCGAGCATCGTGTTGGCGAGATCGACGTCGTAGGCCACCCACTGCTGGCTCAACTGCTCGTTGTAGAGCGGATCGCCGGCGCGCATCGAAGCCTGGGCCGGCGCGCCCTGCCCCACGAACACCGCATCGATCAGCGCCTGCCGGTCGATGGCCGAGCTCAGCGCCTGGCGGAACTCGATGGTGTTGAACAGCTCGTTCTTGGTCGCATCGAGGTGGTTCAGGTTGAGCTGGAAGGCCATCACGTTCGCGGCGGTTTCCTTCAGCGTGTAGAACGAGAAGTTGCCGGCGGCCTGACCGTCGAACAGCACCGGCTTGTTGGCCGGCGTGCAGATATACTGGTCCATGATGTCGATCTCGCCCTGCAGCGTCTTGAGCAGCAGGACCTCGGGATCGGCCACCATCTGGTAGACGACGCGATCGAAATACGGGAGCTGGGTGCCCTCGGTATCGACCTTGAAATAGTAGGGATTACGGACCGCGATCGACTGCTCGGTATTCTCGCCGGGCGCGAGGTCGAACACCCACGCATTGAGCGTGGGCCGGTTCGGGTTCTGGTAGAAGGTGTTGTCGTCGAGCATGCCGATCTCGCGCTGGAACAGCGCGATCCAGCTTTCGAGCCCCTGCGCCTTGGCGAGCGCATCGGCTTCCGGATTGTACTTGATGTGGAACTGCTCGAGGTAATGCTTGGGCGTGCGGGTCATCTGGTCCTGCTGGGCCCAGGCGAGCTGCTGCACGAAGAAGCCGTTCGGCTTGGCGAAGATCACCTTGAAGGTCTGCTCGTCGACGACCTCCAGCTTGGCGAACTCACCGCCGGCCTTCCACCAGGCATTGCCACCCAGCGTCGTTTCCTCGTCGGTCAGGTAGGCATCGTAGTAGAACTGGATGTCCGCCGTGGTGAACGGCACGCCGTCCGACCACTTGTGGCCCTTGCGCAGCGTGAACGTGTATTCCGTGGCGTCTGCGTTCACCGACCAGCTCTCGGCCGCATTCTCGGTGAGCCCCGACCAATCCTGGTTGAAGCGCACCAGCGGCTCGTAGCCCTGGTAGCGCACCAGCATCGACAGCGAACCGCCGCCAACCAGCGCATGGTTCCAGTCCCCGCCCTGCTGCCCGATCTGGTCGAGCGGCGTGATCACCAGCGGATTGACCGGCAGGCGCTCGGCCACCGCCGGCAGCGCACCGCTATCGACCTGCGATTGCAGGAACGCCGATTCCTTGGTCTGCGCCCGCGCCAGACCGGTGAAGGCCAGCGTGCCGGCGAAAGCCGAACTCGCGGCGATAAAAGCCCTGCGGCTGATATGTCCCATAAATCTCTCCTCCCAGCTTGGGCGGTTTCTCCTCGCCGCCCGTTAGCTGCAACTAAGCTTCCATCCGCAATTTGTTAGGTAAAGCGTTATGTCGAGTAGACTTTGGTTTGCTCGATTTGGGCGATTTGGTCATGTTTGTTGACCTAAAGCTTCAACGCATCCACCCGCCCGCTACCACCGACTTCAACAGACGACTGAGTATGTTAGGTTGCGTTATTTGTCGTTTGGTCATAGGTAGGTCGTGAGGAAAACGGAAATCGACCGCATGCCACGCGTCACCCTGAGCACCATCGCCCAACATACGGGTCTGTCGAAGTTCGCGGTTTCGCGCGCCCTTTCCGGCAAGGACGGGGTCAGCGAGGAGACCCGCCGCCGGGTCCGCGACGCCGCCGCCGAGCTCGGCTATGTCCGCCCCGTCACCGACCCCGAGTCGCCTGCCCTGGGCGTCGTGTTCCACGACACTGACCTCATCAATTCCGAACTGCACCTGCTGATCCAGACCGGCATCCAGACCGAGGCCAAGCGACGTGGCTACCAGGTGCACATGCGCTGGACCCACGAACCCGACGAGATCGAGGCCTTCGCGCGCAACATGAGCGGCGTGGCCATGGTCGGCCCGCACACCCGCGAGGCCATGGAACGTGTTCGCGCCCTCGGCGTGCCGGTCGCGCGCAATGGCTGGATGGACCCGCTCGATCCCTTCGACATCGTCGCCGGCACCGATCACGAAGCGGGCTCGGCTGTCGCCCAATACCTGCTCGACCTGGGGCACCGCACCATCGCCTACGTACACGGCACGCCCGGCTATCGCGGCCGTATCGAGCGCTATTACGGCGTGCGCGAAGTGCTGGAAAAGCGCAGCGACGTCGTGTTCCGCGAGATGCGCTTCGAGACCGCGATGCGCTTCACCGAGTATTACCTCAAGGCCAAGACGGAAGGCTTTGAGCCGTCTGCGTTTTTCTGTGCTCACGATGGACTGGCGGTGACCGCTATTTCCGAGCTCCTGCGGCTCGGCTATCGCGTGCCGGAGGACATGACCGTGGTCGGCTTCGGCGACTATTCGTCAGCCACCCAGATCTCGCCGCACCTGACGACCGTGAAGGTGCACGGCATCAATATCGGCGCCGGCCTCGTTCGCCTGATCGACGACCGCGTGCAGGGCCGCATCGCCCCGGACGTCCCGATCCGCATGCTGATGGCAGCAAAGATCGTCGAACGCGCCTCGAGCGGCCCGGTCCGAAAATCCCCGCCGGCGCTGAGGGCGGTTGGACGGTAGATTCGGCGCATGGGGCACCCCCACCCACCGCCTACGGCGGTCCCCCCTCCCCACAAGGGGGAGGGAAATCGGCGGGCAACCGCAGCACCGAATTCTCAGTCGTCACTCCCTCCCGCTTGTGGGGAGGGGGGACCCGCGGAGCGGGTGGGTGGGGGTAGCCCCACGCTCCGATCTGTCCGCCGCTAAACCTTCAACCGAACCATCTGATACGAGTACGGCGCCAGCTTCACCGTAAGCGTCTTCCCATCCACCTTGGCCCCCGACCCCTTGGCCGGAACCACCTGGTTGGGGTCGGCAAGCGTGTTGGTGGCCTCGAGATTGGCGTGCGTGATGACCTGGTGGTCGATCACGCTGGCGGCGCCGAACCCCTGGAGGCTCAACTCGACATCGATCGCTTCACTCGCGTGGCGGTTGACGGCGAAGAAGGTCAGCGTCCCCTCCTCCTCGTTGTGGACGCCCGAGACGTCGACATAGCCGACATTGTCGGCATGCGCGCTGTCATAGCCAGGGACGTCGACGAGGAGATTCAGCGCCGTGCCGCGACCGAACACCGAGGCGAAATAGTAGGGGTAGAAGATCGTTTGCCGCCACGCCGCGCCCTTGGGGTCGGTCATGATCGGCGCGATGACGTTCACGAGCTGCGCGATACAGGCCATCTTCACCACATCCGAGCGGCGGATGAAGGTGTTGAGGATCAGCCCGACCTG
>JAESFU010000389.1_pt1 | contig 27238 bp, 21 predicted proteins | sample 9269461 | NCBI WGS metagenome assembly JAESFU01 (sample SAMN14502556, study PRJNA617107) | algae metagenome | isolation source: Stenomitos rutilans HA7619-LM2 and co-occurring heterotrophs from cave walls | place: USA: Waikapalae cave, Hawaii | collected 2009-07-28
TGCATGGTCATCGCTTCCGGGCACTGAGCGGGCCAAGTACATCTTCAGAATCGCACGACGGATCCAGGAACGTGCACGCGAGCTTGCGATCCTTGAGACGATGGATTCGGGCAAGCCGATCAAGGAAAGCAGGGATGTTGATGTGCCGCTCGCTGCTGCACACTTCTTCTATCACGCAGGGTGGGCGGACAAGCTCAAGTATGCGTTTGCAGGGGCGACGCACGAACCGATCGGCGTGTGCGGACAGATCATTCCGTGGAACTTCCCGCTCCTGATGGCTGCGTGGAAGCTCGCGCCAGCGCTTGCGTGCGGCAACACGGTCGTGCTGAAGCCTGCAGAGACGACGCCGCTCACTGCACTCAGGCTTGCTGAGATTCTCGAAGAGATCGAGCTCCCCGCGGGTGTCGTGAACATCGTGACGGGCGATGGCAAGACCGGCGCAGCATTGGTCGAGCACAAGGGTGTCGACAAGCTCGCGTTCACGGGGTCGACCGAGATCGGCAAGAAGATCGCTGCAGCAGCTGCAGAGCGTGGGACGAAGCTCACGCTCGAACTGGGCGGCAAGAGCCCGCACATCATCTTTGAAGATGCGAGCCTTGATCAGGCAGTTGAGGGGATCATCGGCGGGATCTACTTCAACCAGGGCGAGGTGTGCTGTGCAGGGTCGCGGCTGTTCGTGCAGGAATCGATCCTTGATGAAGTGATCCGCAAGCTGAGGATCCGTCTTGCGTCGCTGCGGGTGGGCGATCCGATCGACAAGAACACGGATGTCGGTGCGATCAACAGCAAGGGGCAGCTTGAGCGGATCCGGCACTACCTGAGCGTGGGGCCGGAGGAGGGCGCGGAGCTGCACGTGGGCGGACAGCAAAGCAGCAAAGCGGCAAATGGGCAACGCGGCAAAGAAGACATGGACTGGGCGTCGGTTGCGACGCGTGAGGGCCTGCCTGCGAAGGGGTATTACTGCAGGCCGTGCTTCTTCACGGGCGTGCAGCCATCGCACACGATTGCACGCGAGGAAATCTTCGGACCGGTCTTGAGCGTGATGTCGTTCAGGACGCCGGAAGAAGCGATCACACGGGCGAACAACACGCCGTACGGGCTTGCAGCAGGGATCTGGACCGACAAGGGTTCGAAGATCTTTGAGATCGCACGCAAGCTCAAAGCAGGTGTGGTGTGGTGCAACACGTACAACCGGTTTGACCCTGCATCACCGTTTGGTGGGTTCAAGGAGTCGGGGTTCGGACGCGAGGGTGGTATGCAGGGGCTGCGGGGGTATGTGAAGCTTCGGTAAGGCAAAGGGCCAAAGGGCCACATTGCAAAGTGCCACATGAAGGCACGCGTGGGTTCTTGCAAGCAAGATACGCAGAGTGTCGCCGCGTTGCGGCTTGAATGCAATCGTGCTTGTTCGCGGGGCTGACGCCCCACGCTTTACTCTTGCGCCGCGTTGCGGCTCATTGGGAACAAGAAGCTGCTATGCACGGACGGCTTGCCAGCCTGCAGCGATGTGGTCGGGAGTTGCGTCTTCGACCACGATGGATGTGCCGGGCGTGGGGCCAATGGGAAGCACAAGCCGGAGCTTACCCCCCACCACCTTCTTGTCGTGTGACATGAGGGCGATGAGTTCGTCAGTTCCAGGGAGGTTTGCGAGCCTGGTCGGCAGGCCTGCAGCGTGAATCACTGCTTCGAGAGCCTTGGGGATCTCTAGAGTGCAAAGCCCTGCTGCGTGCGAGCAGTGTGCAGCGGCGAGGAGGCCGATCGCGACTGCTTCGCCGTGGTGGAGCGGGGCGTTTACAGATGAGCCATCGGGCGAAAGGTTTGGGATGGTTTCGATTGCGTGGCCGAAGGTGTGGCCGAGGTTGAGGAGTGCACGTCCGCCTTGCTCAGGCGGGAGCTCCTCGCGTTCGTCGGTCCCCACCACTGCAGTTTTCACGCGGACGTTGCGGGTAATCAGCTCGGTGAGCTTCGCTGCATCGCGGGTGAGCAATGCTCGCATGTTCGTGCTGGTCCAACTGAAGAGGTCAGGGTCGGTCTTGAGTGCACCATCACCTGCAGAGATCATGCCGTGCTTGATGCACTCTGCAAGACCGCTGCGAAGGTGGCGATCGGGAAGCGATGAAAGCGAATCAACATCGATCGCGACCAGCGAGGGCTGGTGAAACGCACCGACGAGGTTCTTCTTGAGCGAGCCGCCTGCGTTGAGATTGACGCCGGTCTTGCCACCAACGGAAGCATCGACCATCGAAAGGAGCGTCGTGGGGCACTGGATGACGGGGACGCCGCGCCGGTAGCTTGCAGCAGCGAAGCCTGCAAGGTCGCCGATGATGCCGCCGCCGAGCGCGAAGATCGGCTCGAAGCGTTCGAGCTTGCTGACGGCGATTGCGGCGAGGAGTTTTTCGAGCTCCGCGAGCGACTTGTGCGACTCACTGGCGGTGAGCGATGCACGGGAGAGGTGGTAGCCTGCAGCAGTGATGGATGCAGCTGCACGCTCGACGAGCGTCGACGGAAGGCCCGAATCGAATGCGAGGAATGCACGCTTTGCAGGTCGTGCGAGGCGTTCACGTACAAGTGTGCCGAGGGAATCAACCAGCCCTGCGCCGATCAGGACGTCGTAGCTTGCGGACGAGGTGAGGACAGGAATGCAGGGCATTGGGGACTGGGGACTCGGCACTGGGGGAAGGCATCAAGCGTGCGGGGGACGATTGCCAGATGCTGATTACAAGCCTGCGCGGTTGCGCTGGACCTGGTCGGGGCGTTCCCAGGCGACGCGGGGGGCGTCACCCCACATCATTTCGAGGTCGTAATGTGCACGGGTGCTGGGCTCGAAGAGGTGGATGATGACATCCACGAAGTCGACGACGCCCCAGGTGGTGCGGGTGTCGACGGAGGTGCGGAAAGCAGGGAAGCCGCGGGATTCGCCGAGCTTGCCTGCGTCCTGCATCGCACCGTGCATCTGGCGGTCAGACGTGCCAGAGGCGATAATGACGAAATCAGACAACGGTGCACCCGTCACGTCGTAGGCGACGATATCCGTGCACTTGTCATCATGGAGGAGGCGTGCGACCTCGATCACGAAATCACGCGCGGACTCGGGCGTGGTCTGGCGACGCGGGGGACGATCTTCTTCCTGAACACCGGGGAGCGACTTCTTGGCCATGTGAGAGCAAGGATAGCCTTGTGAAGATGAATCAGAAGGAGAACTTACAACCTGGACGGATTGAAACAGCCATGCACGGGGCTGGAGAAGGTGCGCCGTCGATTGACGTGGTGATCGCGACGTACAACGCACCCAGGGAGCGGCTGGAGCGGTCTGTTCGGTCAGGATTGGCACTGGAAGGCATCCGGACGGTCATCGTGCTTGATGATGGCTCGAAGACCCCCGCGGATCTGGAAGGGCTGGGGAGGCTTTCAAGCAGGGTTCTTGCCTTTCGGCAGGAGAATGCAGGGCCGGGAGCCGCGAGGAATGCAGGGCTGGACCGGTCGACCGCGGAGCTTGTGATCTTTGTCGACGATGACGATGCGCTGGTTGCAGAGGGCGTCAGGCAGATGGCTGCGTTGATCCGGCGGCTCGGGGCCAGTGCCTGCGTTGCGGCGAGGACGCACGTCTGGACGGATGGGCGGGAAGAGGAAAGACCTGTACCCACGGAGTGGGCAGACCTGCGGCTGGAGAGTCCGTCGCATGTGCTGCGGCCGATCGGGCTGTTTGGAGCGTCCGGGGCGATGGTGACGCGGGAGGTCGTGAAGCGCGGGGTGCGGTTTGATACGGAATTACGGTTGGGGGAAGATCGGGATTTTCTCTATAAGGCAGGGTCGGTCGCGGGGATTGCGGTGTCGAGCGCGGTGGCGAACCGCGTGGCGATGCACGACGGCGGATCGAACCTGAGCTCACCTGCACACTACGCCAAGCGGATCCGCGATCACGTGGTGCTTTTGGAGCGGTACACGGATTCGATCGCGACGATGCACATGGAGGCCGCGACGCGGTGGCTGATCAATGCAGCTGCGAAAGCAGGGGTTGATGCGGAATCGTGGCGCGTGCTGACCGGTGCAGCGAGGGCTCGCGGGTGGGGTGTGCCGCTGAAGGCGAGGGTACGGAGGATGATCAAGGCAGGGAAGAAGAAGGGGTAGATCACAGGCGGGACGCCTGTGCCACGAGATGGGGTAGAGGGCAGCAGATCTTACCAGCGATCGAGCGCTTCGAGGCCCAAACGCTGGACTGCACGGCGTTCTGCGAGCGAAGTATGGCGAAGCCAGTGGGCGATCTGGAAGGCACGGCCGCGTGAGACTGCACCGAGGCGAGCGACAGGGTCGGTCGCTGCAGGTTGCGGGCGGTTCTTGCCGTACTTGATGCGAGCGACGACGCGGACGGGGAGCGAACGCTTCACGCGCTCGATGAGGCGGTAGGTCCGCGCGGATTCGATCTGCGAGAGAGACCATGCAGCGTGGGCAGGGTCGGTCGCGTTGGGATCGACGAGCGGGACGTGCCAGTACCGCATGCGAGCGAGCTGCCTGCGTTCATCTTCAAGGCCGTAGAGGCGAAGATACGCAGCGGGCCACTTGGCTTTCATCACGAGCGACCAGAAGTCGCGGTTGGCGTCGACGCTCGTGTGCGCAATGCGGGCGAGGTAGGTCGGGTCGCGAGTTCCCATCTCGACGAACGAGCCCAGGCCGAAGGTTTCGTTGTGACGGAGGCGGTAGAACTCTCTCGAGAGCGCCATGGGAGGCATGGCCATGATGTCGCGCACTGCAGCAGTGGCCATGGGCTGGAGATCCGCCGCGCTGAACGCGTAATCGCGGACCCAGCGGACAATCACGGGGATTGCAGCGAGCACGCCGCGCTGGAAGTGCTGAACTGCGTTCTCCCACATCGCGGTTTCGCCAGGATCAAACGCACGCTCGACCTCGATGCCTGCTTCGGTGGGCTTGTAGCCGCGCACGCTGCCGTCGGGGCTGTTGGAAAGCACCTCAAGAGGTTGGACGTGCTCAAGGAGAAGCCCTGCATGGACAGGATCTGCTGCAGCGTCGCATGCGTAGGCGCACTTGGCGACATTGGCAGGCTGCTCATTCAGCACGCGGTGCATGCCGAGGTAGATGCCGCTGATAAATGAGCCCGGGCAGGCGTGTGCGAGGTTGTCCTGGATCGTGCCGCGCCAGCCGATATCGACGATGACCTTGGGCGTGCCATCGTCGACAAATCCATGCGAGGCGAGATAGCGGTGAAGCACTGCACGGCGCTGCGAACGTGCACGGAGGATCGTGCCGGTGAACCTGCGGTCTGCAAGAAGCCCCTGCACGCGTGCATCAAGCCAGGGGTACTGGATCTGCTCGGCAGGGTCGATCGAGTGAAACTCAAGAACGGGGCGCACCGCGATCTCAGGGATGTCGAGGCTCGCAAGGAGACCACCGATCGACTGCGTGGAATAAAGATTCCACATCCGCATGAACTCCTTCGCGGTGACTTCGCGAAGGGAGGGGCAGAAGGTCGCGAGGCGGCTGACTTCGAGGATTTCAGAAGCAGGGAGCTGAACACCAAGGAGCGACTTGCCGGGAGCAGCATCCGCGATCGCGTCGTGTACCTGACGGAAAAAGACACCTTCGCGGGTGAAGTAGTGAACGGCCTGCACCTTGCGAGTCAGGGCTTCTTCGATGGCTCGGAGAACAAGGCCGACATAGAGCGGCGCGCACCGTGCACCGAAGTAGAACATCTCCTGCTGATCGACGCTCATGCCGCGTGGTGCGCGGAGGTTTCGGGCGATGTCGCCGCGAAGGGCGTGCGTGAGTGCAGCGGGGGTTGAACGAACAGCCCAGCGGTTGCGATGACCTGCACGCACTTGAGTTTCGTGGTGCGGGAGGTAGTGGACTGCGTGGATGCCCTGCGATGCAGGGACTGCGACGTCCGCGTGCTCGTTGTCGCCAATGTGGGAGATTTGAGCAGGGGTGATGCGCTCCCGATCGACGATGTATCGAAAGAGCCTGCCCGAACGCTTATTGAGGCCGACATCGGCGGAAGTCACGACATCGTCGAACGCGATGTGCGGCGCCTTGGCCTTGAGGAGTGCACAGAGGTCTGCAGCGTCGAAGTAAAAATCAGAGAGTGCGATCTTGCGCGTGGGGCCTGCTGCATCAAGAAGCCGGGCGACGTTCGGGTCCGCGTCGGTCACGCGGTGCTCGTGCGCGAGTTCAAGATCAACCAGCCAGCGGGCGATCGTTTCGACTGCAGCGGGCGATGCGGCAGGCATGGCGTAGGTGACGCAGCGGGCGAGGACTGCATCGAGGCGGTACTCGTCGTCGAGCCCCATCGCGATGGATTCCTGGCCGATCACGTGCTCGCAATACTGGCGGAGATGGAGGATCGCCATCGGCGTGCGCAGGTGCGGCTGGATCTGCTCTGCGTGCGCCAGGAGCATTGCACGGGCGACAAAGAGCTTGACTTCGTCGGGGTGGCAACGCCTGCGGAGGATGGTGTCCCAGACGTCGACGGTAAGCAGTGCATGTGCCATCGGGGAGCCTTGCGAGATCAGCGGCCTGCGTACTTCCACGCGGCGTAGAGACGATACAGCGGGTTCTGCTTGGAAGCCTGGATGAAGCGGTAGGTTCTGCTGCTTCGGACGCGTGCGAGACGTGCACGCGGGTCTTCCTTCGGGTCTGCGAGATGCCAGTTGGGGCCCCAGCGGAGGCGTGCGAGGAGCGAGTAAGGCGGGAGGCCCTTGAGCCCGTTCATGACGCGCCAACTGCGGGAAGCGAGGATCGAATCCAGTTCAGAGGTCGCCGCGAGAACCTTCCGTGCCTCGCCCGCGGCCAGCGAGGCGGCGCGGCGACCTTCCTCGACAATCGAGGGAGGCTGCGCGGGAGCAGGTTCACCAAGGACCGGTGCACGGTGATACACCGGGCGAACGCCGCGCGAGACGTGCACGAACTCCGCTTCGCGGCCTTCGAGGATGGCCTCCGTCGCGTCGATGAACTGCGTGAAGCCGTACTCGAGCGAGCGATGGGCCATGAACTGCAGCCCTGCCTGGGCCATCTTGTGGCGGCGAGGTGCGTCGCGGAGAAGCTCGATGATCGCTGCAGCGATGTCGACCTGGCGTGCGCCCGCGAGGAGGACTGCAGAATCAGGCTGATCGAAGAGGTTGTTCTGGCGATGAACGTCGACAACAGGCAACCCTGCAGACATCATCTCAAATGGGATTCGCGAGGGGTTGGAAGAGCTGATGCACAGCCCCGCGCTTGCGCGGTTGTAGAGGTGGTTGCACCCTGCGACATCCTGGAGGCCGTGCCATTCGTGGTCGTACCAGACCTGCGGGCGCTCCTTGGAGCCGTAGAGAAGGATCTTCACCTCGGGCATGTGGTGCTTGACGATGCCCAGCGCCTCGATTCCGATGCGCGAGCAGCGACGCGGCTTTTCGGGCTGGCAGATCATCACCACCGCAAGCTCGCGCTCGACTTCCGGGAGCGGGCGATAGATCGCGTGGTCCGCGCAGAAGTCAAAGTATGAGCCGAAGCTGTTGAACTCGTGGGCGAGCTTTTGCGTCAGCCACCGGCCGATCGTGACGGGCGTGAGACCGAGTCGGTAGGAATTCTCCGCCATCAGGTAGCCGTCACCCATCGGCATGAACAGCGCTTCGAAATCCTGGACGAAGTAGGCCTTGCGCGGAACGTTTGACCACTGCGCGAACGGGGCGGTGTACCAGGCAGTCGCGTAGACGAGATCAAAGCCCTGCGGGATCTGGAATCCCAGGTGGATGTTGGGATCGGTGTAGCCGAAAAAGTCCGCAAGCTGAAGGCGGATGCGGGCAAGATCGGGATGATCAGACTCGGGGCCTTCGGAGCCTGGATGCTCGACGAAGAGATGACACTCGTGCCCGCGATCGATGAGTGCCTGCGCGTTTTGGAGGATCGTCCGGTGCCCGCCTGAGCCTTCGATGAGCGACGGCATGAGCCACGCGATGCGCGCGGGCCTCCGGGTCTTCTCCGGCGGCCATGAGACGGGGGTGACGATTCGATTGATCGCGGACTTCTCTGGCATCGTGTTCTCGCCATCGAACGCCGCCAGCCTTCAGGCAAGCGGGACTTCGGGAAGCTCAGGGCCGCTCGCTGGAGGGCCGTCCCGTGGGTCTGGATTGTACGCGACGACCCGGGCGGAATCAGGGTCGCGACAGGCGTTTAAGTGCAGGATCACGCGCCAGAGGCAGGTCCTGCGGTTCTCGTCAGATAGCCGCCGGGGTTGAAAGTCAGTAAAAGGCGTTCTGCAGTGCGGTTGACCACGAACTGCGGGCCACCTGCAGGTGAACTCTGCCCACTTTCACGGAGGCCAGTTTCACGGAGAAACTCGTCCACTGCATCGCCTGCACCGGGCCCTGCATCGGGTGCAAAGTCAGTGTGCACGGGGCGACCATTGATGTTTGTGTCCTCGACGATCAGGTGACCGCCCACCGGAACAAGCGGCGACCACAGACGAAGCTCATCAAGGACATGATCGCGGCTGTGGAGTGAATCGAGGATGATCAACGGGCGCTCACCGGGTGACATCCTTGATTCGACACGTGCGCGGATCTTTGGATCGATCGATGAGCCCTGGATGTACTCGATGCGAGGGTGCGAAGGGCGGCCTGCATCTTGAGTGATATCGATCGTGATGATCCGGCCGTGGCCGATGATGTCCATCAGGTGGGCCATGTAGAGCGCGCTGCCGCCCGATGCAGTGCCGGTCTCGATCACGACATCAGGACGCGCTGCATGGAGGATCTCCTGGTAGATCCAGAGATCGAGCGGGCACTTGTAGACCTTGACGCCCATCCACGTCGTGCCATCCCACAGCCTCCGGTAGTAATAGAGCTTGTGGAACGCATCGACGACGCCCTGTGCCTCTCTCGCGTTCGAGACGAACGACGGGATCAGTAATGGATCTTGGATCGTCGTCAAGCTCTGCATGCTCCAGACTGGTCAGAGAGTGTGATGGATCAAGTGAACCGCGGTAGCTGGGTGGATGCTCACGAAGGCGATGCGTTGATCGAAACGCTCAGGGCTGCGAGGCGATCATCAGCGTGCAGGTTTGCGTGCAGATGACACGACCTGCTTTGCAGCTGCACGCTTTGCTGCAGGCTTCTCGCCCTTGCGCTCGCGCTCGATCTCGAGCCTTTCAAGCTGCTCGACACGGAGCGCCAGCATCTCGACGTCTGCAGAGAGCTGCTGAAGCTGGTCCTTGGTCGCTTCGTTCATCGCGCTGCTCCTTGCAAGGAGGGTTCGGAGTTCATCGGTTTCGCGGGTCTGGCTCGTGATACGGACGAACATCGCCTGCATATCCGCGGACATCGTGATCTGTGTCTGCTCGCTCTCGCGAAGACGAGCACGGAGAATGTCGATAGCAACGTTGAGCGAGGCGATCGTCGCCTGGAGCGTGGCGACTTCGCTTCGCGACTGGGCGAGGGTCGCTGCAGTGCTCGCGAGGAGCGATTCAAGCTCGCCCACGCGGACAATCGTGGCCGCAAGCTCGCTCTGGGTCGAAGCCAGCGACGTTTCAGCACCTTCCGCACGGGTAATGAGTTCTGTGATCGTCGTCTCAAGCCCAGGCACGCGATCTGCGATCGGCCTGAGTTCCGCAACGACCGCTTCGGTCGCTTCGAGACGCGACTTGTGATGCGCAAGCTGCGATGAGACTTCGCCTGCGTGCACGCGGAGCGAATCAAGCTCTGCACCGCGCTGGGCGATCGATGCATCCCTCTCGCTCACCATGGACTTGAGGAACGTGATCTCGCTGTCGCGATCACGGATCATCGAACCCATGCTTTCCATCGCGTCAAGACGCTCGACCGCCATCTTGCCCGTGTCGCGCAGCTCGATCTGCGAACGCTCGAACTGTGCACGGTACGTGTAGAGCGAGATTTTGTCTGCGATGCCGTTGCGTTCCAATGCGCGGAGCCAGCGATCGCCCTTGGGGAATACGACGCCAAGGCCCCACGAATGCGTGAACGCAAAGCCGGGGTGCTTCTTGAGAAGGTCGTTCCAGAACTTTGCAGAGCCGTAGCCCGTGCTCTGGTCAACGTCGTGAAGGAGGATGATGCCTTCGGGAGCGAGCTTGGGAAGCCACGTCTCAAAGTCGTGCTCGACCGCTTCGTAGGTGTGGAAGCCGTCGATGTGCATGAGATCGACCGACTCATCCGCCACGAGCGGGAGCGCCTCATCGAAAGTCATGGGGTGAAAATCAAACTTCTGCCTTGGAAACCACGTGTCCGCGATCTTCTGAACGGTGCCGAGGACTTCGGTCCCGTACGGGCCGGTGTGGTTGTCGCCGCGCCAGGTATCGACACCGATCATGCGCGACGCGAGGTTTGCATCCTTCACTGCCTGCGCGAACGCAAAGAGCGAAGTACCCCAGTGAACGCCAAGCTCTGCGATCACCGGCGGGCGTATGAAGCGGACAAGGTCGTACGCCCAGTTGCGATGGCCGCCCCACGGCCAGACGGGCATGAGCGGGCATTCTGCGTCTGCCTCAAATGTCGCAGTGCCGATCTCCCACACCGCGTCTTCGGGCGCGATCGGCGGAAGCAGCGGAGGCGGGGCGATCTCGACAGGCTTTGCAGCAACAGAGCCACCAGACTGCAGGGGCTTTGGGCCCTTCTTTGCCTTGGTCTTGTGACGCCGGGCAGAACTCATGGCGACGTGAACTCCAAGGGAGCTGCATCAAATGCACGGAGCGGGTTGGTGAAGATGCCGTGGATCGGAAGTTCGGGGCTGATCCCTGCGATCGCGACCACGTTGTGTGCCCAGCACTGGATGACGTGCTGGAGCGGGTGTTCACCCTCGCCGCAGCCGAATGTCACGGTGTAGGTCGCGGGCTGGAGGCGGGGCCACTCAAACTCCATGCGGATGATCGTTCTTCCGGGCTGCTCGATGTCGATCGGCATGCCGGGCGTGCTGAAGGAGTTGTCGCCGCAGACTGCAGTTCCGGTGCGATCAACAAGCGCTGCACCGAAGATCAGGTTCTTCTTGGCGGTCGTTGCACGAACGATGAGCCACGCGATGTAGCGATCACCGGGGCGTGCAGTGGCGAGCTTGGCGCCACGACGATCGGTCACCGCGACGCGCTCGATCACGACCTCGCCCGCGCCGCCGCGCGATTCGGGCACCACGTCGATCCATGCATCGGGCTGGACGTGCACTGCAAGCTTTGCACCGGGTCCCGCAAAGCCCTGCACCGCGTGCGAAATCTCGCTGCTCTGCGGCTGAGGCTTGGATGGGGCCTGAGATTGAGCAGTTGTCGATGCGACCGACGGCCGCGATTCGCGGCGGTATTCCTCGTTGTGGACGAGCTTGGTGTAGAACTCGATCGCTGCAGCGGGTTCACCGTCAAAGAGCATCTCGCCGCGGTGCATCACGAGGCACCGATCGCACAGCGATGCGATCGAGCCCATGTCGTGCGTCACGATGAGCTTGGTGACGCCTGCGAGTTCATCCCGCATGTAGCGCATGCACTTTTGCTGGAAGAAGATGTCCCCCACCGCCAGCGCCTCATCGACGACGAGGATGTCGGGCCGCATGACGACTGCAGCAGCGAACGCGACACGGACGTACATGCCGCTTGAGTAGGTCTTCATCGGCTGGTCGAAAAAGTCGCCGATGTCTGCAAAGTCCGCGATGCGAGCGACGATCGATTCGAGCTCCACGGGCTCAAAACCCTGGATCGCAGCAGACATCTGGACGTTCTCGCGTCCTGTGAACTCAGGGTTGAACCCTGCGCCGAGTTCAAGGAGCGCGTTGACCTTACCGCGCACGGTCACTTCGCCGGTCGTTGGCGCCAGAACGCCCGCGACAAGCTGGAGGACGGTGCTCTTGCCCGAACCGTTTCGCCCGATGATCCCGATCGACTGCCCGGGCGTGACGTCGAAACTGACCTTCTTGCAGGCCCAGAAGTCGCGATAGAACTGCTTCCGCCAGCGGAGCAGGGCCTGCTTCAAACGGTCTGCAGGCTTTTCATAGACGTGGTAACACTTGCCGAGGTCGACTGCACGGACTGCAGGCGGAGGCGCAGGCTGGGATTTACCCGGGGTCAATGTCGGTGCAGGGATTGGGGCGACCAGCGTGGTCATTTGGTCGGGAATTGTACGCACTGGCGCGGCGTGGTGCGCGATCGCAAGGCGGCCGAGCTCAAGAGCTTTGGGCTCAGACCGTCACTTCGCTGGGCGCACCTACCGCGATGACCTGCGAAGCAGCCTGCGGCTTTTCGTCGGGCTTCTGGGCGATGAAGACACCGCAGCCATCTTGGTACACGCCATCGCGATGATGGATGCCCGAGGTGCCGCCGATCGAGATGCACGAAATGCCCGGATGAGCTGCCTGCCATTCGCGGGTCGCACGCCTCACGCCGCCCTGGCCTGTCGCATCGAAAGCCACTGCACGCTCGGTCGAATCGTGGCAGATCAGAAGGCCGCCGGGGCAGAGCTGTGGGTACCAGAGCTCAAGCTCCCTGCAGGTGTGGCCGTAGGCGTGGGAGGAATCGATGAAGACGATCCGAGGATCGCGCCCGAAGTACTCTTTTGACCGTGCAACGAAAGCAGGATCTGCAGAATCGCCGAGATTCACGCTGACGTAATCCTCAAGCCCTGCCTTGGCGACCCACGACCTCGTGAACTCGGTCATCACCGGATCGATGTCGATCGAGAAGAGACCGCGAGGCGTCTTCATGCGACGGAGCATGAAGCCCATCAGCAGCGTTGAATAGCCCGAGTAATGGCCCGCCTGCACGATCGAGTGGATCTGGCTTCCCATGATGAAGCCCTGGAGGACCGAGATCACGGGGACCTGGCACTCGCCGATGTAATCGAGGCGATCGGTCTCGTCGAACCACTCATCAAGCATCGCCCACTCGGTATCGCTGAGGTACGAGTAGACCGGGGGGACATAGCTTGGCGCGCCCAGCCCGGCATGCCACCAGTAACGACGGCCGGTGCGTTCATTGAACGCGAGCGAGCGCGAATTCAGAGTCTGCATTCCGGAAAGTCCTTTTCCACCCTCCGCGACCACCGACGGCAACCCGCCAAGTGTCCCTTTCGGATGACATTGTACTCGGGTTCCGACGAACTACACTCAGCGTCCACGGAGATTTGGCGACCCGGGCGTCGCGAAGCACAGCGCACATGCAGAATGTCGTCACGTACAACGCACGTCCCGCGAGCCTGGCAAGCCACCTCAACCCCGTCGCGGTCGCATCCTCTCTCTGGCGGCACCGCCGTGTTTCAGTCGCGATCGCCAAGCGAGAGATCGAGGCAAGATATAGAACTCATAGGCTTGGCCTCCTATGGGTGCTGATGAACCCGCTCGTCATGCTGGGCGTCTACACGTTCGTCTTCGGGATTGTCTTCAAGACCAAGCTGACCCTTCGCGAGGATGAACCGCTGGGCGTGTATGCACTGGCGGTCTTTGCAGGGCTCCTGACCTTTGGCATCTTCCGCGAAATGGCTTCGCGCGCACCGACGGTCATCGTCTCGCACAAGCACTTTGTCACCAAGATGGTCTTTCCGCTTGAGGCACTGGCCCTGAGCGAGCTCCTCTCTGCACTCTTTAATTTCGCGGTCGGCATGGTCGTCTGGACGCTCGGGTACGTTGTGATCCTGCAGGAAGTGCCGACGTGGCATGCAGTGCTCCTCCCGGTCCTGCTCCTGCCCGTGTGCCTCGCGGGGCTTGGCATCTCCTGGCTTCTCTCGTCGCTTGGTACCTTCCTGCGCGACCTTGCGAGCATGATCGAGCTTGTGATCATCGTCCTGTTTCACATGACGCCGATCTTCTACAACATCAACCGCATCCCCGAGCCCTGGCACACGATCCTCCTGTACAACCCGATGGCCCACGTCGTCCAGTCGGTCCGTGCAGTGCTCCTGGAGCATCGCCCGCCGGACTGGCCGTGGTTCCTGGGCGCACTTGGCATCTCGGTGGTGATCGCCGTCGTCGGCTACGCCTTCTTTATGAAGAGCAAGCGGGCGTTTGCGGATGTGCTGTAGCGCCGGATGTTCCTAAACGGCTGCCCGTGCGTCCATAACCGGTCGCCCGCGACGGATTTGCAAGTCTCGACCCCATCCAAACCCCTCCCCAGCTTGCCCGGGACGTGCATGGGCGTAAACTTGTCCCTGACGCCGAGGTAGCTCAGCTGGTTTAGAGCGCTGGATTCATAACCCGGAGGTCGGCGGTTCGAGTCCGCCCCTCGGCACTTTTTGGACTGCAATAACGATCGCGGAGTTGATGGACCCGCCCCCTGCGTTACGCAGGGGAGCATCCCAAGAGCCGCCTTTACGCGAAGGCCGCTCATCTGCCGCCCGATAGAGTCTTCGCCGTGCCCACCATTTACCGGCAACTCGTCACGATTCTCGTGCTGATCATCCAGCTCGGGTGTGGTGTCGTGCCGCTTCGGGGCATCCTGTGCCTGAATCAGGGTGAGTGCGCTACTCCGTCCCATAACGCTCATGTGGGTGGTTCGTGTGACTCCGCCGCCGTGGCGGTCGCAGATGCGATCGGCGAAGCAGGCCACGCTGAGGGCATCTGCTGCGGTCGCTGCAAGAGCGACGAGAGCAAGCCAAAGCCCGTGCACGCACCGGTCGACAGCGAGTGCCCCTTGGACTGCAACTGCTGCTTTGAAGTCACGACGCAGCACACGAGCATCAGGCCATTGACACTTTCGATGGGTGACGCACTTGAGCTCTCGCTCGCTGCTTCGCACGCAGTGTGCGCGATCATGCCGCTTGCTGCGATCCATGCACTCCCGTGCACGGCTCCGTTTGGCATGCCTCCGCCGCATGCACCGCTCCAGCCTGCTGCAGTCGGGCTCACCACCGTCTGCCTGCTCATCTAGCTCCGCGCCGTCATCGTGATCGTCCTGTCTGGCTCATGCGAGATTTCGCATAGGCACTGATGGGCAGTTGTGCCGTTCCCAAGCAGGGTTTTGGCCTCTGAATCACGATCCATCCGCCGCGCTCACGCTCTCAAAATCCTGCATCTACCTGTCGTGCACCCATCTGCACGGTCTTGATCTCGATCTGTTCACGATCTGGACGCGATCCGGGCACGGCACAACGAGCGTTCAAGACGCTCTGGCACATGCACTCCTGATGACTCTCTGCAAGCAATGGACCGCTCCCATGAACACTTCTCACCCTTCTGCTCTTGAGCAAAACCTGGCGTCGCTCTCGCGCGGCGGCGGGACTGGCGCGATGCACGTGCCACGACCTGCGCGGCGATGGAAGACCCGCGTGCTCGTACCTGCAGCACTCCTTCTCTCTGTTTCAGGGCTGCTGGCGTATGCAGCGCGGGATGTACTGGTCCCTGCGATCGAGGTCCACGTGGTTCCTGTGGTCACACGCACTCTAGAGACCGATGCAGGCGGCGGGGATCAAGCTTCTGCGGCTGCAGGCAGCGGAGCAACCAGCCCTGCAATCGTCCAGGCGCCGGGATGGGTCGAGCCCGATCCATTTGCAGTGAGCGTCCCTGCACTCGTCGAGGGCGTGATCTCGGAAATGCTCGTGCTTGAAGGCGAAACCGTCGAAGCAGGGCAGGTCGTTGCGAAGATGATCGACGCTGACCTTGCGCTGGAGCTCGAAGCTGCAAACGCAGCTGCGATTGAGCGCGAAGCAGACGTGCGGCGCGCGGAGACTGCAGTTGAACAGATGAAAGCACGCGTGGACGTAGACCGTGCAGAAGCTGCTGCAGGTCTGGATGAAGTGAATCGCAAGCGCGGGCTTGTCGCGGGCGGCGGGATCAGCTCGGGCGAGTTTCGGAAGCTTGAGCTTCTTCTTGCAGGGCTGAACGCCAAGGTCGCTGCGTCAGAATCCGCGGTCGCTGAAGCGCGTGCAGCGGTCGTGCAGGCCCAGGCTGCATTGCGATCGTCGCAGGTGGTAATCAGGCAGGCTCAGCTGCAGCTGGAACGAACCCACATCCGCGCACCGCAAGCAGGCGTCGTGCTGACGCGATACGCCAAGCCCGGGATGCGGATGAGCATGAACAGCACGGGTTCAGGAATCAATCTGGAGGAATCGGGGATCGTCTCGCTCTACGACCCTGCGAAGCTGCAGGTGAGAGCAGACGTACCGCTGGCGGATGCGGCGAAGGTTGCGATCGGAACACAGGTCGAGATCACGACCGAGGCGATCGCGAACACGACGTTCAAGGGCGTTGTTTCGCGGGTCGTGCACGAGGCCAACATCCAGCGGAACACGGTGCAGTTCAAGGTGCGGATTGAGAATCCATCGCCACTTCTTAAGCCCGAGATGCTGGCGCGGGTTCGGTTTCATGGCGGATCGGGAGCGCATACAGGTGCTGTGGAGGCGGGCGGCAGTGTGACGGGCGGATCGCTCGTATCGATCCTTCCCGCTTCCATTCTCGTCAATCAGAAGGATGGCCCTGCACAGGTCTGGATCGTTGAAGCTGGTCGCGGCGCGAATGTGTCACACGCAGTGCTTCGCGATGTGAAGCTGGGATCGATTGACGACAACGGCGATGTCGTCATCACCAGCGGTATCAACCCCGGGGATCGAGCAATCGTGGATGCACCTCTGGATCTTCGTCCTGGTACGCGGGTTCGAGTGATCGGCGAGGCAGAGATCGCGCAGCGTTGAGACAGACACCACAAAGGAAACATGCGATGGCACTCATCGAATGCAGAAGATTGACCAAGGCGTACAAGAAGGGTGATGCAGTGATCACGCCGCTCCACGAGCTTGATCTTGACGTGGAAGCAGGCGATTTCCTGGCGCTCATGGGCCCCTCTGGCAGCGGCAAGACAACGCTGCTCAACCTCATCGCAGGGATCGACACCCCCACCGGCGGCCAGCTCCGAATCGGCGGCGCGGACATCGCGACGCTCTCGCGCGGCAGGCTCGCGGACTGGCGCAGCGAGAACGTCGGATACATTTTTCAGCTCTACAACCTGGTACCGGTGCTCACTGCATACGAGAACGTTGAACTCCCTCTCCTGCTTCACAAGCTCTCGGGCAAAGAACGCCACGAACGTGTGCAGACCGCGATGCAGCTCGTGGGAATCGCAGATCGTCACGATCATTACCCGCGCCAGCTCTCGGGCGGGCAGGAGCAGCGAGTGGCGATCGCCCGCGCGATCGTGACGGATCCACGCATCATCGTCGCGGATGAACCGACGGGTGATCTTGATGCAGAATCCGCGATCGCGATCATGAATCTTCTCACAAGGCTCAACAAGGAGCTTGGCAAGACGCTGATCATGGTGACGCACGACGCAAAGTGCGCAACATTTGCTCGTCGCTCGCTCCATCTTGAGAAGGGCAGGCTTGTGGAGGCAGGAGAGCTTGCAGAGCGTCGTGCAGAGGAATCGCGAGCGAGCCGTGCCCAGGCACAGCCACATGCACAGACACAGGGAGCCCTAGCATGATCTCACCCCGCTTTGTACCGGTTGTTCTAAAGCAGGTCTGGAGGCATCGGACGCGCTCGATGCTCACCATCGCGGGCGTGACGGTCGCGATGTTTCTATTCATCGCGGTGCAGGCCCTCCAGCGCGGCGTGGAGGCTGCTACCAGCGTCACAGCAGCGGACCAGACGCTCGTCGTCTATCGCGAGAACCGGTTCTGCCCTGCAACAAGCAGGATCCCTGAGTTCTACCACCAGCGCATCGCCAAGATCGCGGGCGTGGCGGAGGTGATCCCGATGAAGATCGTGGTGAACAACTGCAGGGCTTCGCTTGACGTCATCACATTTCGCGGTGTGCCAGGCGAGAACATCGCTGCACTCAGCGGCAAGTGGCAGATCATCGCGGGGGATCTTGATAGCTGGAAATCGCGTTCTGATTCCGCGGTCGTCGGCGAGTTTCTCGCCAACCGGCGTGGTTTCAAGGTTGGAGAATCGTTCGACTCTTCCGGTGTCACGGTCACCATCGCGGCGATCATCCGTTCAAGCGAACCGCAGGACCAGAACGTCGCGTATGTCCATCTCCCGTTCCTGCAGCGTGCAGCGACCACCGGCGGCGGCTTGGGTGTCGTCACGCAGTTCACGGTGAAGGTTGACGACCCTGCAAAGCTTGAAGCAGTAGCCAACGCCATCGACGATGAGTTTCGCGCTGAAGCGGATCCAACTTCGACGCGTCCAGAGAAGGCGTTTGCCGCCCAGGCAGGTCAGGACATCGTCGAAATCGTCGGGTTCACGCGGCTCCTGGGCTGGGGGTGCCTCGCTGCAGTGCTCACGCTCGTCGCCAACGCGATTGTTCTTTCCGTGCAGGACCGCGTGAAGGAGCATGCAGTGCTCCAGACGCTTGGGTATCGCGGCGGATTGATCGCGAGGCTCATCGTCGCGGAAGGCGTTGTGATCGGCCTCCTTGGCGGAACGCTGGGCACACTGATCGCGGTCGCCATCGTTCGTCTGGGACGTTTTAGCATCTCTGCAGAGGGCCTGAGCATCAACGTGACTGCAGATACCTCCGTCGTGCTCACCGGGCTCGGACTTGCCGCGGGTGTTGGCATTCTCGCGGGGCTGGTCCCTGCATGGCAGGCAAGCAGGCGCGAGATCGCCCACTGTTTCCGTGCGGTGTGATGTCGCTCCACAGCTACTGAAAGATCCTCATGCGACTTCTTCCATTCGATTACGCGGTTCGCAACCTTGGCAGATCCACGACGCGGCTCTTGCTGTCGATTTTCGGCAGTGCACTGGTCGTCGTGCTCGTCATCGCTGCATCCGCCTTTGTGCGCGGCATGGGTGCATCGCTCGATGTTTCAGGTTCGAGCGGTAACATTCTCATTCTCGGTGCAGGGAGCGAAGAGAGCGTTGAACGGAGCGAGGTCGAAGCATCCGTACCAAGCGTCCTTGAAGCAACCGTGCCCGGAATCAAGGCGAGGTCGGGCGTCAGTTATCTCTCGCCGCAGGTCCACGTCATGCTCCCGGTTTCGATCAAGGCGGATGCAGGGAGCAATCGCCAGCTCATGATCCGCGGCGTCACCCCCACTGCCCTGCTCGTGCACGACCGCGTGCGGCTTCTTGAAGGACGCTTCCCGGAATCCGGCAGCGACGAGATCATGCTCGGGAGGATGGTCACGACCACCTTTGGTGCAAGCGAGCCAGAGCTTGCGATCGGAAACGACCTCTTCATCGACGGCAAGCCGTGGAAAATCGTCGGGAGGTTCGCTGCTCCTGGCACGGTTCTTGAGGGCGAAGTCTGGACATCGCTTACCAGCATCATGACTGCCACCAAGCGCGACACGATCTCGTGCGTCGTCGTGACGCTTAACCCCCTCGAAGCAGAGTTTGCAGACATCGACGCCTTCACGAAGATGCGGCCCGATCTTGAGCTTGTTGTGATGACGGAGGAGGATTACTACGGCAAGCTTGCGAGCTTCTTTGAACCCATCCGGATCGTCGCGTGGGTCACTGCAGGGTTGATCGCACTGGGCGGGCTCTTCGGCGGATTGAACACGATGTACGCAGCGTTTGCGTCGCGCGTCCGCGAGATCGGCACCCTCCAGTCGCAAGGCTACCGGCGGCTTGCGATCGTCGTGAGCCTCGTGCAGGAATCGCTCCTGGCAACTGCTGCAGGATCGCTGATCGCGTGCGTGCTTGGCGTACTTGTTCTTGACGGCCTTGCAGTCCGCTTCTCGATGGGCGCGTTTGGCCTGCTGGTCGATGCACCGGTGCTCGGCATCGGGCTCTGTGCAGGACTCTTGCTCGGCCTGCTCGGCGCGCTCCCGCCCGCGATCCGCTGCCTCAGGCTTTCGATCCCGATCGCTCTCAAGTCCATCTGAAAACACTGCATTTCCCGTATCATCACGCTCTGATGCTCACAAAGGAATCTCGCATGAACCGCTCACCGCTCTTCCGGCCTGTCATGATCCTCGCACTCCTCTGCGCTGCAGGGCTGGCTGCTGCACCATGTGCCCTTGCAGGCCAGCCTGCGACCAAGCCCGCAGCGCAACCTGCATCTGTAGGAGGAAACTCGCAGCCGCTTCCGGATGGCGTCGGCCTCGACAAGATCCCTGCACACGCGATCGAAGTCTCGGGCGCTACAAAGGACGCCAAGGTCGGCCAGACCGTGACGATCCACGGCAGAATCCCGCTCGCCAAGGACGCGTTCAACGCATCACAAGGCACGTTCACGATTATCGACGATGCTGCTGCTGCAGGGTGCTGCCCCAAGGACGGCTCCCTGATGGAAACCTGCACCACTGCATCGAAGATGACCATCAAGCTCGTCGGCAAGAACGATCAGCCGCTCGGCGGGAGCGTTGAAGGCAAGGGCGGGCTTCGCCCCGGTGCAGAGGTCTTCGTGGTCGGCAAGGTCGCTGCAGTGAATGCAGACGGTCATGCAGAGATCAGCGCGACGACGATCCACGTGCCTGCATCAAGCCTCCCGATCGGCTTCTTCGCTTCTGAGCAGCCAGGCGATTCGAAGGATGTCGCGGACGCAAAGAAGCAGGGCCTCAAGAAGGGCGATCAGGTCGTTCTTCGCGGCGTGATCGGCGGCAGCAGGTCCCCCTTTGTCGCGGGGCGCGCGATGTTCACGCTCATGGGTAAGGGCCTTAAGCCTTGCAATGCAAACCCTGCAGATAACTGCAAGTACCCGTGGGATTACTGCTGCGAAACCAAGGCAGACATTGCAGCACATTCCGCCACCATCCGCGTCGCCGATGACAAGGGCAACCCGCTCAAGACCGACATCAAGGGCAGGCAGGACATCGCGGAACTCACCGAAGTGATTGTCGTGGGCACGGTCGCGATGGCAGACAAGAACGCGCTGGTTGTCGACGCGACCAGCATGCACCGCGTGAAGTGACTAATTGCATTGGCTGGTTGCATTGACTGGTTGCAATGAAAAACGGAAAACCCCGGCCTGCGGAGACGCACGCCGGGGTCTTGGATTGCATGATTCACACTCGAAGCATTACTTGACCTTCTCAAGCCCCAGTTCAAGCGTGCTGAAGCCATCGATCTCAAAGTGCTCGAGCGTCACTTCCACGATCTTCTCCTGATCGAGGACCAGTTCGGCCGTATCACGCTCGGGTGCGTGCCAGTCCCAGTTCTCGATCAGCGTCTTGCCATCGACGATCAGGCGAACGCCGTCGTCGCTGAGCGTCGTGAACTTCCACGTACCAGGAGGGAGCTGGAGCCGCGTCGTCGCGATCGTGCCGAATCGCTCCGCACCGATCCCTGCACCTTCAAAGCCGCGCCCGAACTTCATGTCGTTGGGCCCGCCCTGGCCGAACTTCAGCGAAAGCTCGCCGTTGATCACCGTCCTGCCCTTGGAACCATCCGCAAGCGCACGCCATGCCTTCAAATCCTTGCGTGGATCGGTCGCATCCGTCCACGGGAAGAAGACAACTGCCCAGCGTGCAGGCATGAGAAGCCCGGAGATCGTCCGTTCAAAGTCGGTGCCGACCTTGATCTTCAATGAGTACGGCTGGACGCCACGCCCACCGCTGACCGTAACGCGAGCGCGGCCTGATGAAAGCTGGCGATCGCTCGATACCTGCACACCTGCAGGCTCTGCAACGACCGACACCTCGGGCGAGCCACTCCCCATGATCTCGTACACATGGCTTGTGCCGCGGGCCTGCGATGCACGAATGAGCGGTGACTCGTGATCCCACGGTCCCCACTCGTCCATGACGATCTTGTCACGACCTGAAAGCGCGGACCGCTTACCAACCGGGTTGTCCGTCCCAAGCACTTCAAAGCGCGGGAGGCGGTAGCTTGGCGTGGGGCCAGAGGTATTGGGCTCGGTACCGGGATCGAACGCGCCCTCGGTGTACGCAGCGTGCTGCGAAACCGCGACGTTCTGCGAGAGCTGGTTGTTCTTGAAATGCTCGTCCTTGCGGTTGCGGCCCTTGGGCGCGGTCTGCTGGGCGGTTGCCTCTGCAGGGACGACATCGCGGAACTGCCATGCATAGAACTTCGCTTCGGGCGCTGCGTTCTTGAATGGATTGCTGTCCGTGAACGTCACCGTGTTCTCCGCGATCACGTTCCCCGAGACACCCTTGTACGACTTCTTCACGCCAGGCTTTTCGAGCAGGGCCTGGTCGTTGTCCCACCAAAGGTGGACCGCGACCTTGTTGTTGGTGAACGTATTCTCGACAATCTTGTTGCCGCTGGCGTGCTCCATGTTGATCGCGCCGCGTTCAAGGCCGTACGCCATGCCGCCGTTGCCGACAAACGTGTTCTTGGCGATCACCGTGTCCTGCGAATACCCGCCCCAGATGCCGCAGATCGCGTTCTCGGTGAACTTGTTCTCGACGATCATGTTCCCGTAGCTGAACGTGAGCTCAAGCCCGTGCGCGGAGGCGTACGAGAAGTCGTTGCGGATGAAGAGATTGTCGTTGACGCCCTTGCGACCGTACGCAAATCCCGAGGGAGCAGGCGTCTCACCGATCGCTTCGTGACCTGCAAACGCGAACACACCATCGCCGCCGTGCGTGACGGAGTTTTCGACGAAAACGTTGTTCGAGCACTGCTCAAACAGCAGAATCCCTGCAGAATCCTGCCCACGGTTGTAGACGCCCTCAACGTGCCCACGAATGCAGAAGTCAAAGGCGTTGCGCGAAACGGTGTTCTTGTTCGAACGCCACATCGCAAGACCCCACCCTGAGATGAACGAGCAGTCGTTCGAGTGGATCTTCGAATCGTTCACGCGATCAAGAATGATGCCGTTCTGGCCTTGCCTGCAGATGACCTTGGTCACCGTCGCCTGGTTGGACTGCTCAATAAGCAGTCCCGCGCCATAGTTTTTCGCCCATTCGCCGTCGTCGTTCTTGTGGGGAAAGAGCCAGTCGCCCGAATCTTCCGCAGCAGGCGTCGACTGAAGGTGCTGGCGGAAGTTGCCTGAGATATCCGCGCCATCGATCGTCAGGGCGTTGCTCTTGATCGCGTGGATCCCGACCTTGTATCCTTGAACCTTGGCGCCCTTGAGCGTCACGCGCCGCCCGCCCTCGATCACGATGCCTTTACCCGTGAACGTGTCGGAGAGCGTTCCGGGCGTTGCGCCGCGCAGGATGGTGCCATCCGCAAACTCGACGGTGATGTTGTCGCCCTTGATCTGGATCACGCCGTTGCCATCTGCGTCCGCGATGACGGTGCCTGCAGGGATCACCACTCTGCACGAGGCAGTGATCTCGGTGTTGTCCTTGGAAACGACCACCTCCGGAGGCGGGGGAAAGGTCGCTGCGTGACCTGCGGCGAGTGCAAGCAAAAGGGTGGGAGTCAGCATCGTGATCATGGGGAAAGGGTACCAAACCAAAGGCAGGTCCACACACCCAGGGAGGGTGCACGATGGACCACTCCGAAAGTAGACGCATCAGGATGTAGTTTGGTTCATGAAGTCGAACCACTTCCATGCAGAGCATGGCCCTGTGTCGTTAGACTTAAGGCTCTAATCACGCACGGCTGCTCCGGAGAGGAACCCATGCCCGCGGGCCACCCCGATCGATCCGAACACCACCACGGTGACGACCTCCCGCCAGGTCATCATGCCTCCCACAACCATCGGGAAGCGCCCGGTGCCCCCGACATCGAGGCATTCTCTGCCCAGAGCCTTCGAAGCATCGACGCGGATTCGCACCGCATCTATGGCATCCCCCCGCTCCTGTTGATGGAGAATGCAGCGAGGGAGCTGGCGACCTGTGCAGTTGAGCTTCTCGAAGACATGGCAGGGATCGACATCGAGGATCACCCGCCGATCGCGATCTACTGCGGCACCGGCAACAACGGCGCCGATGGCCTTGCAGCTGCCCGGCACCTCCACAACGCGGGGGCTGCAGTCATGGTCATCAAGGCCCATGGCGAAATGGCGACCGACGAGGGAAAGACCCATCTCGCGACCGTCCGTGCCATGGGGCTCCCGGTCATCGATGCTGCAGCCGATGGAAAGCTCGGCCCCTCCACTGCCCAGGGCGGATCCGCGGGTGAGAACTCCGTCCTGGTCGTCGATGCACTCCTGGGGACCGGGCTCACGTCTGCTCCCCGCCCTGCCATGGCCGCCCTGATCAACCGCATCAACCAGCACCGAAGGTCGGGCGCGATCGTCCTGGCCGCGGATATCCCCTCGGGCATGATCGCAGACACGGGTGAAACACCCGGCCCCTGCGTCAAGGCAGACGCGACGATCACCTTTGCGGGGCTCAAGCTCGGCTTCCTCGGGCTTGCAGCCCAGCCCTACGTCGGCAACATCGCAATCGGCGACATCGGCGCACCGCGCGAGCTTCTTGCCAAGTATGCAGAGCACGTCGGGCGTCCCCCGCACTTTGAATCGCTCTTGGACGACGCAGAGCCCCTCGACGACCACGGCGTCCATCCAGGAAGTTCGTGACCAATCGTCGCACTTCTCGCTGCCCGCCCGATCCTCCCCTGATCGCCGATCTTCCACCCATCACTGCGTACCATTGCTCCGTACGCTGGTCGTATACGTTTCAGCACGGAGTTTCGCATGGCCGTCCGCATGGAGTTGTCGAGAATCCTGATCCGCGAGCTCAATGATTACCAGATCATCGAGCTGCGCGAGGTCCTGGACTCGCCTGCAGGTGCGTCGGCCAAGAACGCCCCTGCTCCCCGTGCATTCCCGATCGTCATCGGCCTTCCCGAGGCCCACGCGATCGAGCGCAGGCTCAAGGGGACGGTTCTCAAGCGGCCGCAGACGCACGAACTCCTTGCCAACGTAATCTCGCAGCTTGGCGGAAAGCTCAAGTCGATCACGATCAGCGATCTCCAGGACCACACCTTCTTCGCGACGCTCGACGTCAATTCGGGCGGAGAGATGGTCCACATCGATTCGCGTCCCAGCGATGCAATCGCGCTGGGTGTCGCCGAGAATGTCCCGATTTACGTCGAAGAGCACGTGCTTGCCAACGCCAATCAGGATCCCGAGGAACTGATCTGACGCATGGACGCAAGCGCACACATCGTTCCTCCTCGCTACATCACGTCGGACATCGCGCCGATCGGCGGCGTCATCAAGCAGCGGCACGAAGACTTTTTCGTCGAGGAGATCCCGCTCTACCAGCCGCAAGGCGAGGGCGAGCACATCTATCTCTTCATCGAGAAGCGCGGGCTTTCGACGTTCGATCTCCTCGACATCGTCGGCCAGCACTTTGGCGTCGGCCGCGTGGCACTGGGGAGTGCAGGGCTCAAAGACAAGCACGCAGTCACGCGGCAAGTGGTTTCGGTCCATGTCCCGGGCAAGACGCTCAGCGACTTTCCGGATCTTCGCCACGAAAAGCTCACGCTCCTGTGGGCGGATCAGCACGTCAACAAGCTCAGGACAGGCCACCTGATCGGCAACCGCTTTTCGATCCGCATCCGCAACGTCTCGCCGACTGGCGTGCTTTCAGCCAAGAAGGTGCTCGATCGCCTCGCCAGGACCGGCGTTCCCAACCGCATCGGCGAGCAACGGTTCGGGCACCTTGAGAACAACCACCTCGTCGCCCGTGCCATGCTTCTTGACGACCACAAGGCAGCGCTCGACACGCTGCTTGGTCCTTCAAAGATCAAGCCTGATGCACAGGCCCAGTCGCGAGCCGCATATCTCGCGGGCAACTATCCCGACGCGCTCCACCACATGCCGCGTCACCTCGCTGCAGAATCCGCGGTACTCCGCCAGCTCTGTAAGGGTGTAGCGTCCGAGCGTGCACTCAACGCGATCGACCCGCGTGCACGGAGCTTCTACCTCACTGCATTCCAGTCTGCAGTCTTCAATGCAGTGCTCGACCAGCGGGTCATCGATTCAACCTTCGACAAGCTCCTCGAAGGCGATCTTGCCTTCAAGCATGAGAACCGTGCAGTGTTCGCGGTTGATTCCGCGGTGCTCGCGGACCCCACCACCACTGACCGCCTTGCCAAGTTCGAGATCAGCCCCTCGGGCCCCATGTGGGCCTCGGGCATGACCCGTGCTTCGGGCGCGATCGACGACGCAGAGCAAAACGCCCTCGCTGCACTCGACGTGACCCCCGACCTCCTCGCTGCATACGAAAAGAAGCACCGCGACATGATGGAAGGTGCACGCAGACCCCTGCGAATCCCGCTCATCGACCCCGAAGCAGAGGGCGGCGTCGATGAGCACGGTGCCTATGTCCGCGTCGCGTTCGAACTCCCACGCGGATCGTTCGCGACGGTGGTTCTGCGCGAGATCATGAAGCCGCAGAACGGCAGCCTTGTCGACGCGGATGAAGCAGGCACGGGATGAGCGAGCCTGCCGCGCCAGTACCCTGCCTCGGATGTAGCGACCAATTGATCGCCATCCACGGAAACAATTGACCCGAGTGCGGAGTTGATATCGCAGCCTTCTTGCTTGTTGTCTGGCAGCGAGTCCGCATGTTGAACTGGTCAACACCTGTTTCATGAACCATCAAAGAATCCGGTAAGCTGGGCAACGATTCTCAACCGTCGCAAACATCGCGCATCCCGCGATCACGCATTCTGAGTTATCCGTGCCACCCTTCTTTCAGCATGACAGAGGCATCGTCTTCGAAGTCAGCCCTGAGTCACAGGCCCCGCTGTGTGCAGCGCTCGTCAAGCAGCTTGAACCGCTCAAGGCCTGGCACCGGCGAAGGCTCTTCAAGATCCGCCTGATCATCATCGCAGGGATCACGCTCTTGTTTGCCATCACCCTCGTGGCGCTGGGCATGCGATCGCTCCCCAGGCTCGATGGAACTTGGGGAGCCATCTTTGCATTGTGGCTCTTCTGCCAGCTTTTCATGCTCGGGTTCCGATTGGAACGCGATGCCAGGATCATCGCTTTCTTCCGAATTGGCGAACGACGTGCACGTGCCAAGGTGCGCTTCCGGCCTTACACGTTGTCCGTCTTGGCGACTCGCCGCGGCCTCTTCCTCAGCCGCAACCAGATACCGATGCTGATCCGCTGGCATCTGGTGGACGAAATTATCCAAGGCCCCGGCTTTATCGCGATCATGTGCAGCGCCGCCCGCCCCAGCCCGATGCTCTGCATCCCGCTGGAAAAGTCCAACCCTGAGTACCAGCGCTTCTTCAATCTCGCGATGGCGGCCATCTCTGCTCACGATCAGGCAACCGGCGAGCACGGGACCGCTCTTGCGCGTTATCTCAAGCGCCACCCCTGCTCATGCCCGCGCTGTGAATACAACCTCACCAATCTCACCACTGACACGTGCCCGGGATGTGGCCTTGAGCTAGGCATCATCATGCTGGCCGCCTGGAGCCTTATCCGCCCTCCATCTGCAGACTTCCCAACTTCCTGAACCCCCGTGCGGACCCCAACCCGCCCCCGGTCTAGACTTGCAAAGGCATGTCA
>JAESFU010000390.1_pt1 | contig 27181 bp, 20 predicted proteins | sample 9269461 | NCBI WGS metagenome assembly JAESFU01 (sample SAMN14502556, study PRJNA617107) | algae metagenome | isolation source: Stenomitos rutilans HA7619-LM2 and co-occurring heterotrophs from cave walls | place: USA: Waikapalae cave, Hawaii | collected 2009-07-28
ATTTGGTAAGCAATCAAAAAACCCTCATGAAAGCTGCCTGTAAAATTACTGTCCTAACCGTTGTATCGCTCTGTATGCTCCTGTTCGGGTGTGATGATGATCAACCGGTAACGATTACCCTGCGCGCGCCCGCTACGATGGAGAATCACGATATCTGGTTTTTTGTCTCCAACAATCAAGGTGAAGTTATTGCCGTTCAGAAAGCCGGGAGCTCACAGAATGTGGTCTTCAAACTTCCGTTCGACTTAATCAACCAAGGTTATATGCTGCACAAGTTTGACTACTATCGCGGCGTTCAGTACGATAACTACTACATCGAGACCTATACGCAGGTGCAACCCGGCGACTATTCCTTTTCTCAGACATGGCTTGACCGAACGCCCATAGGACAATACACATTGAATGTTTCCGGTATGGATGAAGATGATTATCTCGTGGCCGGTGGCCGCGACATTGGAAGCGTAGGCGAGAATCTCACCGGGAGCGATCCCAGAATTTTCAGCGCAGGAGTTTTACAGAACAATGCAAACATGCTTTGCATGGTCTATAATTATAATGACGAGTCTGTGGCGCGCTATAAATATATCCAGAGCGTTAACGCCGGAGGACAACAGACGTTACATAAAGACGACCTGGAAGAAATGAATTCAAAGGTTATATCGCTCGATCAATCGTACAGCAGAGTGATCTATTCATTGGGTGGCATCAAGAGCGACAAAGATGGCGGTGGACAATTTCCCATCGGGCGATCCCTTCAAATTGAACGCCAGAATGTATCGAAAATTACCTTGCGTTATCCTGGCGATGCTTTTTCAGATTACATAACGGGTTTGTATTGCACCATCGGCGGCGAGACATGGTCCGATGTAACGATTGGCGCCATACCTCCGGCCTTTGATAAATTGAACACATCCTTTCGCAAGCCTACCTTTACTAACCATAAGCTCATCGTTCAGAAAACAGGCGATGCAGATTTTATACAGGCGATATTGAGAAAACAGTCACAGGACAACGAAGGGTATCATCTATACCGGTGGGGCGTACGATTCCCGGGTAATGATGAGACTGAAATTATTTTGCCGTCGCTACCGGCAGAAATCCTCGCGCAATATCCAAAAGCATCGGGGATGAGCGATCTGCCCGTTTGGTCTGTAAATGCCACTGACTATGAAGGGCTCACTCAGTATAGCGATTACCTTCAATTTGAGCTGCAGGACACGCGCAGGCTTTATAACGATGTGCATCGCAGAAGCTATAGTATCAGTTACTAGGCTGCGCGAAATGACGGAGCGGAGTTCCGTATAATCCACTACAACATATACGTGCGTATAAAATTAGAGATCTGATCTTTTCGCTCGCGCAGTTTGCCGATGGCGAGATTCACCAGGTTGTAGACAGTCTTTGTTTTCAGACACATGATTGACGAAGCTTCTTCGTAGGACAGTTCATCGAAGTAGATCAGGAAAATGGCTTCCTTTTGTTTGGGCGTAAGCTCTTCCACCAGGTGGCGAAGCTTCTCCGAAATCTCGGCGTGAAAAGTTTGATGAAGATAATGTGTTTTATCGCTGAATTGCATTTCGAAGTATTGCAGCTCGTCCATGTCCACCGACTTTGTTTGCTGGGTAAGCTGATAAACGATTTTTCGGCGCAGCGATTTATAGAGATAGGCTTTTATGTTGATCACATCGCCGAGGGACATTCGTTTGTTCCATATTTCACAAAACAGATCCTGAATGCAATCTTCTGCGAGTTTGATGTCCTGTGTTATACGGCTTCCGTAATTATAGAGAAGTGAAAAATACTTTGTATAAATGGTGCTCAGCGCTCGCTTGTCTCCGGCCTTTAAATCTGTCCACACAGACTTCTCTTCGGCCGACGTGTTGTTATAGGTTCCATGAAATAATGGGCTGCTCATGTCCATGGGGTTTGGGTTGGGAATAACAAGTTTAGGAAATGATATCAACTTTGCAAACGGTTGCAGGTCAGTTAATTTTCAGTTTTTGATAAATATTTCTGCAAAACGACCGGGAAAAAATCAGGGCGAGCTTCTCTTAACCATAGGAATCGAAATCGATTTCAGAGAATTATACCGCGAACCGCCTGTTTCATGCCGTACTCACATTTCAGTACTGAAGAATTTGTTACCGACACCTACTTTATCCGTTGGGTAAAAACTCCCGATGAAGAAACACATGCGTTCTGGAATGCCTGGATCTCCAAACATCCGCATCAGAAGGAGTCCATTCAGAAAGCCCGGCAGATCGTATTGCTGCTCAATATCGAAGCGAAGAAACCACCGGAAGGAAAATTTCTGGAGGTGTGGGATCGCATCAGTCAGGCTACGTTGCAGGAGTCTGCCGAGCCTGTCCGGATGGCGCGGAATTCAAACCAGCGCTACTGGTTTATGAAGGTGGCGGCTGCCGCGCTCGTGTTTTGCGCAGGTGTCTATTTCTATGCGCAATACCGTAAGTCCAGTCCGGTAACCATCTCCACCGGCTATGGTGAGTCGAGAACACTGTTTCTGCCCGACAGCACCAAGGTAACACTCAATGGAAATTCAACCTTGCGTTATATCAAGCGGGACTTCGAGCAGAAATTACGTCAGGTGAATCTGCAGGGACAAGCCTTCTTCTCGGTGACGCACACATCCGATCATCAGAACTTCAAGGTTTACACCAGCGAGTTGCAGGTGGAAGTATTGGGGACACGCTTTGATGTAAACAGTCGCCGCGGGAAAACAAAAGTTGTATTGGAAGAAGGTAAAGTTCGCCTTGATGCGCCGGGTAAGACGAACGCACAGCCCGGAGTGGTTATGCGCCCCGGAGAGTTTGCCGAAGCAACGCAGTCGACCCAAAACATACAGGTATTGAAAGTCGATGCGCAAAGTTATATGGCCTGGCGAAACAACCGGCTTGAATTTACGGCCATGACATTACAGGATATTGCACAGATACTGGAAGACAGCTATGGCTACCAGGTGAGGTTTGGCCGCGATGAACTGCGTCAGCGACGTTTTACCGGCTCAGGATCGAGCGAGGACATTCCGGCACTCGTCGACAAGCTTGCCCGGATTTTTGATATGGACGCCACACTAAACGGAAAGGAGATCATACTGGAATAACCAATAAAGACAAAAAAAAACCGGGACAGCTTCCACGACCAAATGAAACACCGCCCCGGGTCATTTTTAATAAATTAAAAACTAACCACAAATCTATGAAAATCATTTTACAACCCCCTTTTCGCTGGGTGTTGCTTGTCACGATTGTTTATTGTACCCAGCTTTCCGGCTATTCACAGGAATATGCCAGCCTGTCGCCCGCCCTTCAGAAAAAAAGGAAGGATAGCCCGGCTATGCCGTCCCGTGAAGTTCCTGAATCAAAATCGCTGCGCGCGGTCCTCTCTAAACTTGCTGACGACTATCAGGTAAGTTTCAACTATGATGATGATCTTATAAAAAATATATCGCTTACCCGAAATTTCAATTACAACCGAAAGGACAAACTGGAGAAAGTTCTTCGCCAGTTGCTGTCCGGGGTAATGCTGCAATACGAGAAAATAGACCCGAAGAACTACCTCATCTTTCAATCGTCGGGCCACGGGGGACGGAACGATCGGAAAAAAGATGCGCTGCCGCGTGATGCTGATCCGTCCGGAACGAGTACGGACCCAACGCAGCAAACCGGTATGCCCGCCGATCAGGACATCATCATCAACGGCATTGTCCTCGACGAACTCTCCATGCCTGTTCCCGGCGCGAATGTTCTGGTAAAGGGTACCTCAAACGGGACAACCACCGATGCGAATGGGAAATTCCTGCTGTCAGTTCCTGACCAGAATGCAGTGCTCGTCGTGTCCTTCATCGGCTACACGCCGCAGGAAGTTATTGTGGGCAGCCGCACAGAGTTGTCCATACAACTGGTACAGGATGTTCGTTCGCTCGAAGAAGTTGTTGTGATCGGATATGGACAAGCGAAGAAGGAAGATCTGACCGGTGCCGTGGCCGCCATACAGGTTGACGACATCCGCAAGGTAGTAACGACCTCGGTGGACCAGACATTGCAGGGCCGCGCTGCCGGCGTGCTGATCACGCAGAACTCGGCTTCTCCCGGCGGTTCTACGACCATCCGCATACGCGGGGGCAACTCTATTCAGGGGGACAATGAACCCTTGTATGTGATCGACGGTATTCCCTTCAAGAACGACGGCGCATCCTCAGGCGCCTCTTTCAACGTACTGTCCACACTCAACCCCAGCGACATTGAGTCCATGACCGTGCTGAAAGACGCATCTTCCACCGCCATCTATGGATCGCGTGGTGCCAATGGTGTGGTGATCATTACCACCAAGCGGGGCAAGGCCGGCAAGTCCACTATCAATTTCGAAAGCTACTACGGCGTGCAGCAGGTGCGAAAAAAATACGCACTGCTCAACGCATCCGAGTATGCGCTCATGGTGAATGAGGCAAATACAAACGAAGGCCGCGCGGCCGTCTACACACCCGACCAGGTAGCGGCGTTTGGCAAAGGCACCGACTGGCAAGATGAAATACTCCGGACAGCGCCCATTTCGAATTATCAGCTTACGCTTACCGGCGGTGATGACAAAACACAATATGCGATTGCCGGCGGATACTACAAGCAATCCGGGATCGTCATCAACAGTGATTTTGATCGCGCATCGTTCCGCGTAAACCTCGATCGCAAACTTGGTGGCAAGGTAAAAATAGGAAACAGTCTCACCGTAAATTCGACCAATGCCAATCAGTCCAGAACCGATGGCGACCTGGGCAGTGCGGGACAGGTGGTGATGAATGCACTTCAGTTTCCACCGATTCTGCCTGTGCGCAACGCCGCAGGAGACTATCTCACAACCGATCCTGCATTGAGTTTCACTACCGACAATCCGGTGGCACTCGGCAACGACAGTAAAAACCTTACGAAGGCTTTCCGCGTGCTGGGAAACATTTTTGCCGAGTGGCAAATCGCCAAAGACTTGTCCTTTCGCACGTCGTTTGGCGTGGATGCAGTGATCCAGAAACAGGACACATATCTTCCCAAGACCGTCATCAGCGGTGCAAGCCAGGGCGGCTATGCCTCGGTGTCCAATAACCAGTCCATTACCTGGATAAACGAAAACCTGCTAAACTACTCGAAAACATTTCAGGAAGTCCACAAGGTTTCGGCGCTCGTGGGCTATACACTGCAAGCGAATCGCACAGAGTCGAGCTTTGCGGCCGCACGCAATTTTGTGAATGACAATCTTACCACGCACAACCTGTCCTCGGGCTCGGTACCGCTCACACCATCGTCGGCAGTGGGTACGTGGGGTTTGCAATCGTACCTGGGGCGCGTGAACTATACCTATAAGGACAAGTACCTGGCAACCGTGTCCTTCCGTGCCGATGGCTCTTCCCGTTTCGGGGCCAACAATCGCTTCGGGTATTTTCCTTCGGCTGCACTGGCATGGCGTATGAAAGAAGAAGCATTCCTCTCTTCGGTAGAATTTCTGAGCGATCTCAAGCTGCGTGCTTCTTTTGGCTCGACCGGAAACCAGGATGGTATCGGCAACTATCCCGCCTATTCACAGCTCGGCATTCAGAACTATGTGTTCGGAGGAACAAACTCCACCGGCATCGGTCCATCGCTGCTCGCCAATCCCAATCTCTCGTGGGAGATGACCAACCAGTTCGATGCCGGCGTTGATTTTGGATTCTTCAATGATCGCATTACACTGACAGCGGACGTTTACCTGAAAAGGACAAACGATCTTTTGCTCAACGTAACCATTCCCGGCACATCGGGCTACACCAGTGCGTTTGAAAACCTGGGGAGCCTGGAGAACAAGGGATTTGAACTCAGCATCAACTCCAACAACCTCGAAGGTGAACTCAAGTGGACAACCAATTTGAACCTGGCCACCAACCGCAGCAAGGTGCTAAGCATCGGAGGCGCATCGCAGATTTTTGCCGGTAACGTGGCCAACATTGCACAGAATGTAAACTCGGGTATTATTCGCGTAGGGGAGCCGTTGGGTTCTTTCTATGGGTATGTAACCGATGGCGTTTATCAAAGCAACGAAGAGCTGGCTGCGCTCACCGATGCCAGCGCACGCAAGCCCGGCGACCGCAAGTATAAAGATCTGAAGCCCGACGGGAAAATTGACGACAACGACCGCACCATCATCGGACAGGCACAACCCAAATGGATTGGCGGTATTACCAATACATTATCTTATAAAGGCGTCGAGCTGTCCATCTTCCTGCAAGGGGTTTATGGTAATGACATCCTGAATGCAAACCGCTTTGAGCTGGAGTATCTGAATGGTACGACCAACCAGGATCGGGACATGCTGAACCGCTGGACACCTGACAACACGAATACCGATATTCCTCGCGCATCGACCACGCGCCCGGCCAACCGGATTTCGTCGCGCCAGATTGAAGACGGCTCGTACCTGAGGCTGAAGAACGTGCAGCTTGCCTACAACCTGCCCAAGCGCCTGTTCGCGGGAAAAGTAGTTTCCTCCATCCGCATCTACGGGACATTGCAGAATTTTATCACCTGGACAAACTATTCCGGCTATGATCCCGAAGTAAACAGGTTTGGACAAGATTCCCGTTCGCAAGGATTTGACTACGGAAGTTATCCGGCTGCCAAAACCGCACTCTTCGGAATAAACATTGGACTATAACGCAGAACAACAGTAATGCCTTACAATATGAAAAAGTATATACCCTTCACCTTTGCATGCGTAGCGCTACTGGCTGCGGCCTGCAACGATATACTGGAGAAAGATCCTGAGTCAAGTCTCTCGCCGGGACAATTTTACCGCAATGCCGACGACGCGCGCGCGGCGGTCAGCGCCGTGTACGACCCCATGAATGGTCCCAACATGTATAACCAGGTCATGTGGATTATCCAGGATCAATCGACTGACGACGCAGAGTGGGGTGGCGGAAGATCCACAGCCAACCAGGCCAAGAACGATCTGGACAAATATACCTTCACGCCACAGACTTCCACATTCTACTCGCTTTGGACAACCTGTTATCAGGCCATCAACCGCGCCAACGCCGCCATCGAACGAATACCGGCCATAACCATGGATGAGACATTGAAGCAACGCTATGTAGCGGAAGCGAAATTCATGCGTGCCTTTTATTACTTCACCCTGGTACGGCTCTTCGGCGACGTGCCGCTCATTGTAAAAGAGACAACAGCACTTGGAAATTTTGAAGTAGAAAGAACCAGCGCACAGACCGTATACCAGCAAATTATCAAGGACTTTACGGATGCTGAAAGTGTCCTGCCCGTCACCTATGGTGCCGCCGACAAAGGACGCGCAACCAAGGGAGCGGCAAAAGCTTTCTTGTCCAAAGTATACCTGACGCAGGAGAACTGGGAGCAGGCATCTTTAAAAGCAAAAGAAGTAATGGATCTGACAACCTATGACTTGTGGTCAAATTACTCCGACGTATTCCAGATTGCCAATGAAAATGGTAAAGAATCGATTTTCGAAATTCAGGCGATTGGTGGCGGCTTTGGTGAAGGCAGCTGGATGCAGGGATACATGCGTCCTCCGTTTGATCGCGTGAACGGCGTAGCGGGCTTTGGTGATAATCCGCCAACGCAGAATTTATACCAGGCCTTTTCGTCAAAAGACAAACGAAGAGATGTAACGCTGAGGCTTTACACGGCTTCATCTACGCCTGCGGCACCGGCCAGCATAAACTTTCCCTGCTACGTTGCCAAATACCTGGATCCGACGTCGACATCAACCAACGACGGGGCGAACAATTTTCAGATCATTCGCTATGCCGATGTGCTGCTGATGTACGCCGAAGCACTCAACGAGCAAGGTCCTGATAATGCAGAAGCATATGCTGCTGTGAACCGCATCCGTAATCGCGCGGGCCTTGCCAACTTAACAGCGAATTTGGGACAGGCGGCATTCCGGGACAGCGTGTTGCTGGAACGCCGGCTGGAGCTGGCCTGCGAGGGACATCGCCGCTACGATCTGATCCGAAAGAACAGACTGGTCTCCGCCCTGAAAGCACAGAATCCGGCTATTCCGGTAGACGAGCATCACAACCTGTTTCCGATTCCGCAACAGGAGCGTGATGTAAACAAAATTCTGGGACAGAATAAAGACTATTGATCAAGGCCATCATGAAGCGAAGAAATTTTTTGGCTGCATCTCTTCTGGCAGTTCCCGGCGTCGTTGGCAGCCTGTCACGACAGGAAGATGCAGCACAGGCCGGGACAGAGATTATCAATGCAGGCATCGGGGGAAACAACACGGCAGATATACTGGCAAGAATACAGAAGGACTGTCTGGATCAGAAACCTGCGCTCACGGTACTCATGATCGGGACAAATGATATGAACAGTAAAAAGCATATTCCGCTGAATGCATACCGGGAAAACCTGTACCGGATAATAGAGCTGATCCGGAAAACAAAAAGCAAAATCCTGTTGCTCAATTTGCTGCCGGTGTATGAACCGTATCTTTTCACGCGGCATGATCCGGCGTTTTATTCTCCCCAGGGACATCGTGGCAGGCTTCTCGAAATGAATGCATGTATTGAAAAGACGGCACGCGAATACAAACTTTCTTTTTTGAATGTATTTCATTTGTTTGAGACCGCCGGAAACATTGGCCTCGATAAATCAAGTCTTATTCGAAATGAGGCCAACAGCAATACAACCGATGGTCTTCATCCCACAGGAGAGGGCTACCGGTTTCTGGCGCTGGCCGTTTACGACGCCATAGTATACCAGAAGCTGCCACAAACAAAAATCGTTTGCCTCGGAGATAGCATAACCCACGGTGACGGTGAGCCACAGGGACAGAACTACCCGGCATATTTGCAAAGATTGTTCTCATCACAGCCTTCACAGGCACACAACTAAAGTATACTTCCCATTAAATTATAAAGCTGTTATGAAAATATTTTTTAATACAATGCTGGCAGCTCTGCTGCTGGCATACGGTGCTGCGCCAGCCCAGAACATCCATGTAATCAATGTGGATATCTGCGTATACGGCGGCACGTCCGCAGGCGTGATCGCCGCCTACACGGCAAAGCAACTCGGCAAGTCCGTTATTCTGATTGAGCCCGGCCGCCACGTCGGCGGATTGTCCTCCGGAGGGTTGGGGTATACCGACATCGGAAACAAATATGCCGTCACCGGACTTGCGCGCGACTTTTACCGCCGTGTCGGAAAACACTATGGCAAATTCGAGCAATGGATTTTTGAACCGCATGTGGCCGAGAATATCTTTCAGGAATATATCAAATCTGCCAGTCTCACGGTCTTGTACGATCACCGGCTTCGCAGTGTAAAAATCGAAAGCGGCTACATACAGCAAATAGACATTGAACAATCTTCCAACCTGGCGCAGACGCAAACAGTACGCGCCAAAGAGTTTATCGATTGCAGCTATGAAGGAGATCTGATGGCAAAAGCGGGGGTGTCCTATTTTGTAGGACGCGAGTCCAATACCCAATACCAGGAAACCTATAACGGCGTACAGATACGAGACAAGCATCAGTTCCCCGAAGGAATAGATCCGTATAAAATTCCCGGCAACGCCGCGAGCGGATTGCTCTGGGGTATTAGTCCCGAAGTACTGCCGGCACAAGGATCAGGCGATAAAAAAGTGCAGGCGTATAACTTCCGGATTTGTCTTTCGAGTGATCCGGACAACCTGTTGCCCATCACCATGCCACCAGACTACGATTCCACACGTTATGAGCTTCTGATCCGCCTGCTGGAGAAAGAACCTAACCGCCCCTTCAATCTTATTCTGAAACCTGACCTGATGCCCAATCGGAAGACGGACATCAATAACAATGGCCCTTTCTCCACGGATATGATTGGCATGAACTACAATTATCCGGAGGCATCGTACGCCGAGCGTAGCCGCATTACACGTGAACATGAAAACTATGTAAAGGGACTTTTGTACTTCATAGGACACAGTAAACGCATGCCTGCGCATCTGCGAAATGAAATGCTTCGCTGGGGATATCCGAAAGATGAATACACCGACAATGGACACTGGTCGCCGCAGATGTATGTACGCGAGGCGCGGCGCATGACCGGCGAATATGTAATGCGCCAGGCGAATTGTGAAGGGAAGGAAAAAGTGGATGATGGCGTTGGCATGGCCGCCTATACGATGGACTCTCATAACACCAGCCGGGTGGTGATCAACGGTATGGTTAAAAACGAAGGCGATGTACAGGTAGGTGGCTTTCCACCATATCCTATTTCTTATCGCGCGCTCATTCCCAAAGCAGGCGAGTGCAAGAATTTGTTTGTCCCTGTTTGCCTGTCAGCAACGCATATCGCGTACGGTTCCATTCGGATGGAGCCTGTTTTTATGGTGCTGGGACAATCCTGTGCGGTAGCCGCGGCACAGGCGATCGACAGGAAAATATCGGTACAGCAAGTGGATGTAAAAGCTGTACAGCGTGTATTGTCCACGAACCCCCTGGCCAATGGAAGCACACCGGAAATTCTGATCGACAATGATGCACGCGCGGTAGCGGCAGAAGGATCGTGGGACCTGGACCATAGTAAAAACGGATACGGCCCTTCTTACCTGAAATTGCTGGCGAAAAAAGATGCGCCCGTGCAGCACGTGCGGTATAGCCCTGTCATAAAATCCGCAGGACAGTATGGGGTTTATCTCTACATGCCCAAAACAGAAGGACTGTCGTCCGTAGTTACAGTGTCGTTGAAAGCCGGCGGTACACTCAAAGAAATCACCATCAGGCCGGCTGAGGTTCGCGTAGAAGGACAGACATCCGGAGAATGGGTGTGGCTTGGCGAAGCGCAATTTGCCAAAGGCGAAGGACAATTTCTGGACGTGACCACCAAAAATGCAGACGGTATTGTTGTAGCCGACGCCGTACTCTTTGTACCTGTTATACCGGCTGGCAAGTGAGGGAAAAGTTATGCGTTCCAAGGAGAAAATTTCCAACATACTTTTCATCCCTACAGAAAGTCAGACAACGCTTCAACATCTCTTCAGTATACCGGTCATCGTTGCTGCCCTGGGATATTTTGTCGATATCTATGACTTGCTGTTATTTGGTATTGTCCGTGTCCCCAGCCTGGAGGACTTTCATCTCAGCGAGGCACAAATCTCGGAGACCGGTGCCAGCATTCTGAACTGGCAGATGACGGGGCTGCTGCTGGGCGGAATTCTGTGGGGTGTACTCGGGGACAAGCGTGGTCGTTTAACTGTCCTTTTCGGATCAATCCTCACGTATTCGCTGGCCAACATCGGCTGCGGCCTGGTGCAGGATGTAGCTACCTACAAATTTTTACGGTTGATCGCCGGTATTGGGTTAGCCGGTGAATTGGGTGCGGGCATCACGCTGGTAGCAGAAGTGTTGCCCACCCGCCTCCGTGCCATTGCCACCTCCATGGTAGCAGGTGTAGGACTCTGCGGCGCCGTCGTAGCGTACTTCGTGGTAGAATGGTTCTCGTGGCGAAATGCATACTTCATCGGTGGCACGATGGGACTTTCGCTGTTGCTCATGCGCGTGGGCGTGTTTGAATCGGCAGCGTTCAAGGCACTGCGCAACAGCACGCAGAAACATGCCGTGTCCCGCGGAAATTTTCTGGCTTTTTTTACCAGCCGCGATCGCTTTCTGCGCTACATGAAATGCATTGGCATCGGGCTGCCTACCTGGTTTGTAATCGGAATTCTCGCGACGTTCTCAAATGAAATCGGAAAGGACCTGGAGCTTTCGTCACCGGTAAGTCCCGGGCTGGCCATCATGTGGTGCTACGTTGGACTCGCCATCGGAGACCTGTGCAGCGGCTTTATAAGTCACCACCTGCACTCCAGGAGAAAAGCCGTGTGGCTGCTCATGTCCGTAAGCCTCGTGTGCAGCACGCTATACCTGTATGTAACCTCCGAGTCGGTGGTACAGCTCTATGCATTTTTGTTGCTCATGGGATTTGGCATCGGATACTGGGCGATGTTTGTGACCATCAGTGCCGAGCAATTCGGAACAAATCTTCGTGCCACCGCTACGACCACAGTTCCCAACATGGTACGTGGGACAGTAGTGTTGATGACGTCGGGCTATGCTTTTTTCAAAGGGAGTTTTTCCGTTGTGGACGCAGCTGCCCTGGTCGGCATCGTGTGTTTTGTCATCGGATTTATCTCTGTCGCAACCATCGACGAGACGCACGGACGGGACATGGATTTTCTGGAGGAATAGAAAAAACAACTGGCCATTACTATGGACACTCACGGCACGGACGGGTCGTGGTAATGGCCTTTGTATACTTTTCAAGCAACGACAATGGCAAACACAACAACGATGCCCGCAACCGAAGATGAAAAAGGAACCTTGACGTGCTCTGTTGGTTTATTCAAGCATAATCAGGCGTTCCAGTGCTTCCTCCAGCGTAGCATGGATGTCATTTTTAAAGTCCTCGTATACGGCGGCATATTTTCCGTGTGCCAGTAGAAAATCTATGCCCTATATGAGCGTCTCTGCGGACAAGCTTGCCAACGTAATTCCCGACGCGCAACGCCGTATGCTCGAACGAGAGAATCACAACGTAGACGATAAAGTTCTTGCCATCGAACTCGGAATTTTTTGGTAAATAATATACGTGCGGATGTCCTTCATAAAAGGTTGACCTGGTGGGAAAAATGAGTTTATAGCTGTATTATTGATATCATGATCCGCTACTTCAGGGCATTTTTTATCAGACGCACGATTCTCAAATGGTTGATTGTATTTACATCAACGCTCTGGATAGGCGGCAATGCTGTTTATGCGCAGAAAAATCCCTTGGGCTTGATTGCTTCGCTGGATAATGACAGCCTGTTATATCATTCAGGATTTAAAATAACGGGAGCTACGGTGGCCACTACGATTGGCCCCGCCTTGAGCGAAGAAGAGTTTCAGGCAACACTTGCTAAAATCAAGCGCGCGAAAGTTCAACTGTATGTATGCAATGTCTTGTTTCCCGGTTCAATAAAAATCGCAGGCAGCGAGGTAGACGAAACAAAAGTGCTGAGCTACCTGGAGCAGGTATTGACTAGAGCGAAAAGAGCAGGAATAAAAAATATCACGCTCGGAAGTGGTGGTGCCCGGCGATTGTCCGATAGCGATAACAGGACAGCTGCCACGACTCAATTCATTCTGCTCGCTGGTAAAATGGCGAAGCTGGCGGAGCGATACGATGTCACTATCATTCTCGAAAATCTCAACAGCGGTGAAACAAATTTCATTAACCGGCTAAGCGATGCGGCCGACATCGTAAAGAAAGTGAATCATAAGAACTTTCGCCTCAATGCAGATATCTATCACATGATGAAAGAAGATGAATCACCGGACGAAATCGTAAAAGCCGGAAACATCATCGTCTATTGCGAGCTTGCTGAAAAACAAAACCGGTCACTGCCCGGTGTTAATAAAGATGACTTCAGACCTTATTTGCAAGCACTCAAAAAGATTTCCTACAAGGGTCCAATCATGATCGAGGCCAGTTCAACCAATTTGCAGAAAGAGGTACCCGGTGCATTCACCTATCTAAAAGGACAGCTTTCTGAAGTCTGGAAGAAGAATTAATACTTGCCATTGGTTGAGGATCAAATGTTCCCGGGTTGAGGGAAACGATCGGTCATTTCGTTCAGCAACCAACTACAGCTCCTGTCGCATGTAAAAGAATCACACCCGATTGATTTTGCGCCGCCATATCTGCTGGCAAATTACAATGCGGATACTTCCATCCCCGAAACGATGTATTGTTGCTGTCGGAAAAGCTTGCCGATACGGAGACACTCAAATGACTGGCGTCGGAATGGAGTTCCATGAATTGGGTTCGATCATCAAGTGTATTTGCAGGTCTGGTATGTTCATCTCTGACGCTTGAATAAAATTTCTGGTGTGAAATAACAGTCTGCCGTTTTACAGCATAGATCTAAAAATTCAGCAATGTTACCGTTACCTGTGCCGGACGATTATTTCGCTTGATCAGATGGGATGTTGTAATTGGATGACCTTTTTTTCTTATAATCGCATCCATTGAATTTTTGAACTGTCATGAAGAAAACCATCCGGCATACATACCCGAAAGAGCTTAGCATAGGCCTGTTGATACTGATTTTTGTTTTGTCCATGTTTCTGTCCACGCAGGTTTTTAATGTGCGCTGGCGCGAGCTGATGGAAGGCACGCCCGTCTATGGCGGCATGGTGCTCATCAGTGTGACAGTGTTGGTCATGGTACTGGTACTGTGGGAAGAATTTTTGTTCCCGATCAAGGTCGGACCTGAAAAGAACGGCGAAATGATTTTCAGAAACCATCGAACAAAACTGCTCACGCAAGTTTTGATCTACTGCGCCATTCCTGCCATTTATATTTTTGTGTATTACCGCTTCGATGTCAACCTTACCCGGTTCATCATGTGGGCAGTAGTCTGCATGGTAACGCCTGTTGTAGGGCGGTTAATTTCGGGTATCAATAATTACAATGATTTTCTGAAGCTGACGGACCATGCCATCGAGTTCAAGAACAACCGGAAGTCGGCAGTGCTTCCGGTGAACGAAATTAAACGGATCACGCTTGTCCGCGATGAGGATAATGTATTGCATAAATTACAAGTGTCCACAACGCGCGGAGACCAACTGATCGATCTGGACGAAATGGAACTGGAAGCGTTTATTGAATCCATTGATAAATTTATTACAGTCCACTACAAAACACTGATCGCCTGACGAACCCTGTGAGTGTCCACTTTTGCCAAAGGGGACATGAGCAATAATCAACGCCGGGCTGTTATGCCGTCACATGCCTGCCAGGTCGGCCGCGGTGAAGCAGTTCCTTCGGCTGTAAAAACGAGTGTCCTCATATTGCTCGTATCCCCGGGCGGCGCGCTTTCTGTTCTGATCGGGACTCAATAGAAAAATCATGTACGCCAGCTTTGCCTGTACCTCACGGTCCTGTTCAAGCGCCAGGGATTTTTGGTAGTAGTCCAGCGCCCGCTGGCGCGCCAGTGGTTTTCCGGGCAGCTTGAAATCGTCTGTCCCAAGTGTGGCGTAGCCGAGCATAAACCAGGCGTGCTCCGTAAAATTATACCATGCATTGCCAAGTCGAAAATAGTTGGCGGCACGGCGCTCCGGCGACTGGGCCGCTTCGTCTTCCAGTGCGTTAAGCCTCGTCACGATTTCACGTTTATTATAGAGGGTCATCGTCTGGACGCTCAGTAGCTCACGGTTATCAAGAAACGGATCCCGGTCGAGATTCCGAATGGCATTGGCGTAGGTAAACCAAAAGTCATCGGGAATTTTTCGCAGCACAGCTTCTGCCTGACGCGTATTGCCAATACGAAGATGCTTCACGGCGAGCAGATCATACACGTAGTTGATATTGGAATACGGCTTGACGAGTATTTTTTCCAACGCGTTGTGTTCCGGTTTCTCCAGCAACGTCACCAGCTTGTCCACATCGGCAACCGAGGCATGTTTATCGAAATACCGAACAAGCGAATATTCGAACGTGTTCCAGGTACAGGTGAAGCAAAATTTATTTACCGCCATGTTGTCCAGCAAGCCGGCGATATGAATCAGTCCTTTTTGGGCGAACGAATAACGCAGATATGAGAATAGCGAGTAAAGAATTTTCTGCGATTCGAATTGGTTTGTCCTTTCGCTGATCAGCGTCTGCAACCGGCGCCCCAATTCTTCCTGTGTATCCGTGCGGGCTATGTCTCGGGTTTGCGTTAGGTGTATGATCTGCAATACTTCTTTCTGATACCGGAATGTTGCATGATCCGATGAGACACGCTCCAGGCAGGTCCAGGCCTTTGCCGGATTATTCTGAAGCAGGTATAGATAGGACAGTGACGAATAATAGAAATCTGGCTGTTTCGCTGCGAGAAGATTGAATGACTCCAGTGCCTGCGTAAATGCCACCAGGTACGCCTTGTCGCTTTCAAGATTTTTCAACGAAGGTTCTTCCCAGGGTTCCGTTGCAATGGAAACACCCGCATAGCGGGGAGAGCCGAGCCAGTCTTCTATTTTATTGATCTCGCGACTGATGAGCAGCGGCCAATGACGATGCTCCGGTGCCAGGGAATAAATTTTACGAATAGATTCAAGCGAACGTCCCGGGTTAATTGCCTGCGCCAGCACGAGGACATCAGCACGTGCCATGTCACTTTCTGCAAGCGAGAGTACGGCCGGTAGGTTTCGGCTGGAGAAAGCCTGGCGCGATGCAAACATCTTGGCCGAGGTATTGGAAAAAACGCGAGCATGCAAATAGTTGGCAGAGTCCGCTGCGTTCTCCCGCTCCAGCATCATGGACTTGAAATGAACTGCCCACCAGTCGAGGACATTGACCGGCGTATTGTTGAAATAACGATTATAGGTCCGGTCGAACACATCGCGCGCATCAACATAATACGCAAGCTTTACCAGTTGAAAAGCATACTTTCGAATCATGAACGTGTCCCTTTCGGCAGTCAGCATTTTTAGTAAAGCGGCTATTTCGTCGGAAGCGTCCTGGTCATTGGACTTTCCATCGGTGTCGCCGGGCCAGTATTCGCGCAGCAATGAAAATGCCGCGGCGCGTTCGCCAAGCTCGAAAAAGCGTTTTGCCGCGGGTGATTTTTGTACGGCGAGAAAAAATTCATTCTGTCCTTTCAGAGAATCGGGCAGCGCGCCAAAAATATACGCCTCTGCTTCTTCCGGCGTCCCCCGGGCACGCAGATAATCCACCCATTCCCTGGACAGCACGCGTTCATCATCATCTGAAGAAACCTGGCCATCCAGGTACGTTAATTTTGAATTATAGAAGAATGTCCACCAGCGTTTGTTTTCCAATAGATCAGGGTTGAACACCATGTAGCGTACTTCTTCGTGCTCGGACGAAAAACCGCAGGCCTGTATCGATGTATCGACCGGCAAAAGGACAATCAGACTAGAAAGAATTGAAAACAGCTTCAATCTCTTTCGAATAGCGTTGAAGATCATATTCGTTTAAATGATATAGGCTTATGCCGGCTTGCGGATTGTTCTTGTGCCCGCGTAGCCACGCGGCGGTCTCACGGACGTCCGTGGCGTCGGGAGACTCGATCCGGATCTGATCGCCGGCTCGCAGTAATGTACTTTGCTCCGTGTAACCGTAAACAAAATCCTGCTTCACCGAATAGGTGTTTTCATCTACGGCTGTCAGGTTATCTTTGTAATTGGACAGGATATCGTCTGCCGGTAAAATTTTCCGGAGTGTTTGATTTTGATATAGCAACGCCCACCGAAAGATCGGGAGTGCATAATCCAACGGGACAGGGTAGGGCCTGGAAGTTTCCAGGTACGACATTATTTCACGCTTGTCGAAAATAGAATTGCGTGCATCTGCATCCCGTACATCTCCCGCATTGTAGCACATCAGCATGCCGCGCTTTACCGGCGGCACACCCGCCTGCTCCGGGTATTTATATTGGTACAGGCGAATCGTGGACGACACAAGTTTGTCGCTGAAAAGATTTTTAATCATTTCCAGAAATTTAAAATATTTGTCGCGTGTGCTGGCGGTCCAATCGCAGTCAAACTGAATTTCGGTAACCGATTTGAAAGCAGCCTGTGTCAAGCTATCGTAACGATGCAACTCGTTAAAGTGGCGTGACTTCATCTGGTACGGATTCTGTTCCCACCACAATTCATGATTGGTATGATAGACGAGCTCGGAGTTTTCAACAAGCAACAACGTAATGTGTCTCATAATCCGGGCATGTACATTTTTAGCCAGCCCATCAATCTGATTTGCATCGATGTTTTTGAACGTTTCATTTGTAATGAACACGACCGGCACCAGCTCGTGAGACCTGGGCCAGGCGTTATAATAAACAGCCAACGGTGCCATCGGAACGGGAGCGTTCGCTTCTGCGCTCCAGCCTACGTCAAAAAAACGGCAGTAGATGCGCCGTATGTTCATCGATTGAAATGCGGAATCGTTCCAGGGAAGATTGCTCAACGAGGTTTGCCAGAAATAAAATGCGCGTATACCCTCCGTTGTATGTTCCTGCATGCGCCCGGAACATGCCAGCAGCATCGCCGCGGCAAAGGCTATAATCCAGAACCGACGGAGCGCGTGCGGATAGAATGTATAAAGAGACATTTGACGCAGAAATTTTGTGGTTGTTAAACGGCGGATGCCATTCTTGTTTCAATATACAACAAACCCGTATGTCCCGCGATTTATTGTCGGAGGGAGTTGCTGTTTTTTTAACAGTGCCCGTGAACAGGTGTTGGTGTCCGGAGGCTGCACATTACCCGGGGCGCGAAATTCGTTGCTTTTTCAGTTCAGTTTCTTCGATAGACTTCCAGTGGTCGTTCACAAACAGCATCAGGTCTCCCGATGCTTTCTTCAAATCCTCCGAGCTTTCAACCAGCATGCCGGCGATTAAACGGAATTCCGCTTCACTTACCAGGTCGCGGAAGACAAGGTTGGACAATCCTTCAATACGCGCCAGCGGCCCGCGGATGTTGTGCGATGTGCTGAAGGCAATGGACTCGAGCAGGCTGCGCGTCTGGTCACGCATCTGTTCATGCAGCTTCCGCTCGGTGATCGGAATTCCCAGGGACAGGAAACAGGCAACCTGGTCATTCTCATCGCGGATCGGAATCACCACGCAATCGTACCAGAAGTACGTGCCATCCTTTTTTTTACTGCAAATCTCGCCGATCCATGTTTTTCCTTCCAGCAATTGCGTTCGCCTTTTCTGAAACTCTTCCTCCGGCGGGACACCGGAATCAAAAAGTGAAAAGTGCCTGCCGATAAGTTCTTCTTGCGCGTAGCCGCTCACGGCCAGCAAGGGACCGTTCACCATCAGGAACAAACCTTCCAGGTCGTTGGTGCAGGAGTAGATGTTTACATTGATGGCATCCACGTACGATTGCAGCTCCGTGTCCTTTTTCTTCACCGCCGCTTCCAGCTGGGCCGTCATTCGCGAGAGACGCTCGTTTGATACGCGCAGCTCTTCCTCCGTACGAAGTTGTTTTTCCAGGGCGGCGTTCAGTTGCTCATACCGGGCCAGCAGTTTTCGGTCGTAGTGATCCACCAGGCTGCGGAAGAAGCCCATCTGGAACGACGCGATCGCCACCGAGTTAAGTAAAATAATCCACGGCACTACAGCATAGTTGATAGAAGGGTCCGGGACAAAGGGATAGGCGGCATCATACAGTTTGTATGCAATAAACAGCACGGCGCAGGTAGTGTTGATCAGGTACATGCCCAGCCTCCGTTCATACAGCAATGTGGAAGTGGTTGCCAGGCCGATCAGCGTGTATTCGTTGCCATTTCCGCGCCCTTCATAACACCAATACCCGATGACCATGGCCGATGAGATTACATAGACGTTGCGTGCCGAAATATACTTTCGCCGGTGATGAAGCCATAGGACAAGGGCGATAAAAGGAATAACGTATAACGGCCCGTAGAAATATTGATAGCCGATGAGAAAGTAGACAACGGAAAATGAAACAGTGGATATGGACACCAGGATCAGTACGGCATTGAACATGATCACACGACTCCGGAACAGGCCAGACAGTGAACGATCATAGCCTATTTTGAGTCCTCTTCTCCAGAGCTGTCGCAGCGCCATCAATAGTACCCGGGTCCATTCTTGCAGGGTGTTCATTCAGTTCAGGTTGGCATCTAATAAACACAAAATAATGCGTTTTTTTCTGGTTTATTTTTAGAGATGGTCCAATACAGGTAACAAGGTGCATATGAGCCGTCGTGCATGAGAGGTTGTTGAACATCGCTATGTAAAATGCGCCATATGACAGGGTACGTTAACGCTATAGGACACCACCGGCGATTCTTTACCTCGCGTGCTGATAGGTGGCAACCAATTTTCGGAACCGCTGGTGTGAACTTGAAATCTATTCTTTCTTAACGATCACCTTGAAGCGATTGCCTGGCAATCAGATGAATCAATAGTGATCACTGAGCGATCGTAATGTATCAATCATGCTCAATCCAATCTTTTTCCAGGCATGCGAGGACGTTTTTACAGCCATTCTATCCGGATTTTTTGTATATTGGTTTGACCAAGTCCGGTGCTGTGGGACCGAATACATGCAAGTTAGCTGGACGTTCAACTTTCGCTAAACCCCACATGGTATGAGCATAATGAGATTTCTTTTGATCCTCGCATCGGCGCTTCTTTTGATCGCCGGATGCAAGGAAAGTCAGCCGTCTTTTGAAGCGCCCGTTTTAAAGAACATCGGACACTACACCGTCCCGGTAACAACCCGTTCAGAGCATGCACAACGATTCTTCGATCAGGGAATCATCATGGCCAATAATTTCAATCACGCCGAAGCAGAGCGATCGTTCCGTGAGTCTGTTCGATTGGACAGCACGTTTGCTATGGGATATTGGGGCATAGCTTACGTGTTGGGGCCAAATTTCAATTCGGTGGACAATATGGGAATGGTGAAGGAAATCCGGAAGGCAGTAGCCAAAGCGGTGAGTCTGCAAAGCGATGTGTCCCCGTGGGAGCGCGCCGTCATCAAGGCCATCCAGGTAAAATTCCCCATGGATACGGCAGCAACCGATGCAGAAGGTTTTGCAGATTCCATGAAGGAAGCCTTTCAGCAATTTCAGGACAATTCGTTCGTGGCTACGCTCTATGCCGAGGCGGTTATGAACCTGCACCCGTGGGACTTCTATGCCGGCAAAGGCGGGCAACCCAGGGCGTGGACATCAGAAATTACAACGCTGTTGGAAAAGGTAATAGCAATCGATCCTGAAAATCCGCTGGCCAATCATCTCTACCTGCATGCCACCGAGGCGGGAACTGATTATACGAAAGCATTGATCAGTGCAGAGCGCCTAAAGACACTGGTGCCGGCCGCAGGTCATCTTGTCCACATGCCTTCGCATATTTATATCAACACCGGCGATTACCATGCAGGATCGATCGCCAATGAGGCCGCTGTAATAGCTGACAGCATTTACATCGCGGAGTGCCAGGCGCAGGGTTACTATCCACAGATGTATTATCCACACAACTATCATTTTCTGGCTGCCACGGCGGCACTGGAAGGGCGCGGTGCCCGCTCGCTCGAAGCCGCATACAAAACGGCAAGCCTCGTGGATAAGAAATATTACCACGAGCCAGGCTATGAAATGGTGCAGCACTACCTCACTATTCCCAATCACATCCTGATCAAGTTCGCGCAATGGGAAAAAATCCTGACGCTGCCTGAGCCATCCGCAGACCTGATTTACCCGAGGGCGATCTGGCATTATACGCGCGGCATGGCCTATGCAAATCTGGACAAGGCCGGACAAGCAAATGAAGAACTTTTGAGACTAAAAGAATTAAGTGCATCACCTTCCATTGCGGGACAACTGAACTGGGGAATAAACAAGGTGACCGACGTTTGCCAGATTGCCGTTAAAGTTCTGGAGGCAGAGCTGCTTATAAAAAACAGAAAGTATATGGATGCAATTCCCCTGCTGACAGAGGCTGGCAAGATTGAAGATGGCCTTAACTATAACGAGCCACCGGATTGGTTTTTTTCTGTCCGCCATACGCTGGGACATGTCCTCTTGAGCACGAAAGATTTTGCGCAGGCCGAGAAGATTTACCGGGAGGACCTGACGAAGTGGCCACGAAACGGATTCGCACTGAACGGACTGTTTGAAAGTCTCGCGGCGCAGGGCAAAACTGCCGAGGCGGAAGACGTGAAATTGCAATTCAAAGAGGCGTGGAAATATGCAGAAGTAGTGCTGAAGGCATCGGTAATTGATCCGGACAAAAGAAAGGACCTTGTCATACGGATCGACGAGAAATCGCCGGAGTCATTGATATACCTTGCGAGTGCAGTTTGTATGTCCCAACCGGGAAGCCAGGGTTTAAATCGTTAATGGTTCCATGCCCTTCACTTTCAGAAATACCATGCAGAAACCGAACGGTTACGTCAGCAGGAAAGTGCCTTAACAGATCAATTTCAGAGATGGAACACGTTTGGTTACCGTGTGTATATAGTTATTAAGTATACGCTATAATTACCAGACACGAGATTCCGTATGAACAAGGTTTTCAAGAAAAATACATTTCAGGTTGGCGATGTCGTAAAGCTGCCCTCTGAAACCAAAATGATGACTGTTGTTTCCATGGACAACGAAAAAGTACAATGCGTATGGTTGAACCATGAGCTCAGCGCACAATACCATGATTTTGAATCGGACGTACTGGTGTCCGTTCCTGTCCACCATGATTGCCGGCCGCTTGATCGTACAGTAATGGAGAACTGACCTGCACCGGCGAAAAAGTAGTTGCCCGATTGTCCCTGACAATCGGGCAAAAGGCTTCCTGTCATAGGACTTGTCCATCCGCGCTTTCAGCACCCGTCATCATTGCCATCATTTTTTGGATGGCACCCGGTGAATGAAGCAATTCTGTATTCTGCAGCGTGTCCTGCGTAGCGTTTGCCATCCGCAGTAACATATTGCGTTCATACTGCGCTATCGCGGTCTGGGTATCAGTCATACGGTCATCCGTCAGGCACGCGGCGAGCTCATAAGCATCCTGCATAGCCATGTTCACGCCTTCACCGGCGTACGGTGGCATACGGTGTGCTGCGTCGCCCAGCATCGTCAGGTTAGACAGCGACGTCCAATGCTGATCCGGCGGGAAGTGATATTGAGGTCTTGGAACAAACCATAACTCGTCGCTGGTAAACGGTTCCTGCCAAAGGGTGTCCCACGAGTTGAATGCTGTCCTAAACCATTGGTGTACCTGCTTTTTATCGTTGAAGTCTATCCCGCTTTGGCGAACCCAGTTTTCATCAACTTTGCACCCCGTGTAGAACGAAAGACTGCCATCTCCTTTGGCGCTCACGATAATAGACTGTTCATCGTCGAAAGCAAAAACTTTCCCGCCTTTTACAAGTTCCCAGAGTCGGGGTGCATTTTTTTCCGCATGATAGACATTGGCTTCTACTACCGTAATTCCTGAATAGATGGGTTTGATATTCGATAGATACGGACGGATTTTTGAATTGGCGCCATCGGCTGCCACCACAATGTCAGCATAGACGGATGATTTGTTTTTGAAGTGCAGCACCCAGCCTTCGTCTTGTTTTTCCATTGAAATAAAGTAGCTGTCCCAAATAACATTGTCGGGGCTTAGTGAATTTAGTAAAATGTCCCGCAGCGGAGCACGATCAATTTCAGGGCGGTTTTCCGCATAAGCGTTTTCAAGTGCATGATCGTCCAGGTAAATCTTTGCGTGTTTGTCCAGTATTCTCAGTTTGCCGGCGTGTGGACGGTGATGAGCGTAGAATTCATCAAGCAGGTTTGCCCTGCGAAGGGCTTCCAGTCCCGATTCTTCGTGCAAGTCGAGTGTGGCACCTTGTATGCGCACATCGCGGCTTTGATCACGTTCATATACTTTTACGTCAACGCCTTTACGTTGAAGGAGCGTGGCCAAGGTAAGCCCACCGGGGCCGCCACCCACGACGGCCACCTTTTTGTTGTGCAGTAACATAGCTGATTAATTTATATAACGGCACAAAACTACTTTTCAGGCAGGGTGGACAATTGTATAAATCGGTCGTTTTTATTCAGGCTAAGTTCTTTGGGTGCAACGCCGGATAGTTTTTTTATCTCTTTTATAAAATGAGACTGGTCAACAAAGTTCTGTTCAGGAAAAAGTTTGCCTTCTTTAATTTGCTGAAAGGAGGCGCGGAACCGGAGGATATTGCAATATACTTTCAGGGAGATGCCATATTGCTGATTAAAGTAGCGATTGATCTGCCGGCTTGTCCACGATACTTTCTCTGACAGCTCCGATACAGACATGGCCCCATTAGTTGTGTAGATCAGATCAAACAATTTTCGTTTTCGGTCGTCGGTTTTTTTTGCGATCCGTTGCCGGATAGCACCTGTTGCCTTTTGACAAAACGAATCGAAGTAGTTCAGATCATTTTCTGAAAAATCCCAGAAGTTATCCGGAAGATTTTTTCCCTTGTCCACCAAATCCGAAACGGGAGAGAACAATATATTCTGTGGCCAATGGTTTAAAGCTGATCGCAAAGATTAAAAGTTGCGGAACGATGACTGTTTGTGATGGCTGAATCTCCAGCCCCATCAATGTAATGTGGAAAGGATCAGAAGCAGATCGGGACAGGAATAGATCGATTCTTCCATCGGGTAAGATGACAGCTTCTTTTTCCTTATTGTCCGGATTGCTCAGCATTCAGAAACTTTCAACAAAGTCGGAAATTGAGATGTCGGGTTTTATGAATTTTGTAACCAGTGCCATGTAAAATCCTGCGTTTAAAATTCAACGGCATTCGCCTCAAAAAAGCGCGCCGGCACGATACGAATATACTACTTTACGATGTCAATTTTATTTAGTGTATAATGTACATGTGTAATTCACACAAGCTTTCGTAAAGTCTTGATCAGGGTTATCGGGAGCAGAACCCGTCTTCATTCAAATAACCTCAAACAAGTCCTGTTGTTTTGCCGTACTTAGTATCTGCAGCGTGTCCCCGTAAAACAGTAACGAATAGAACGAATGATAAAGAGTCCGCACCTTCTTTCTATCTTGAAGCACGATGACCGTATTCTTGTCCCTATTCCTGGGTTTGTAAAAATGAAAATCAATACCTATGATGAAGAAAAGCGACTTTAACTCATTCAGTTTATACGAGTTTTTGAAACAGCAGAATAACCACAGCGCCGGCATCCCTTTTTTTCTGGCCGACCGCAATACGTATAAAAACGCTCATGTCCAATTCCCCTTTCGCACCTTTACGTACGGGCTGGGTATAACGTACTCCGGTGGCGTTGATAAAGTGAAGATTGGTAACATTGATTATGAATTGAAGGCGGGTTGTCTCACCACCATTGGTCCCGGCATTGTGTGTACGTGGCAGAGCGATTATACCGCCGAGCACGATACGATTTACTTTACGGCCGAGTTGTTTAATGGTTTTCAGAACAGTTCATTCCTGCAGTCGCTTGATTTCTTTGCCCACGGTGGCAGACATGTGATTTCGCTCACCGACGAGCAGATGAAGAAAGTAGCAGCCGTATTCTCCACACTCAAAGAGTTAAAGTCCGACAGCCAGGTTATTCCGGGAATTGTCCATTCGCTGTTAATGCTGGTGGAGTCGTTTCATTCCGGCCTGGCGTACCGCGCCAGGACCAACGCTATTTCTTCGCGCGAGCGAATTGTTATGGAATTCAGAAAACTGGTTGCCGGGCGATACGCAGAACAGAAAGAGGTTTCGTTCTATGCATCAGCCTTGCACATTACGCCAAAGTATTTGACGGAAGTTCTGCAACAGGAGCTGGGCAAGACCGCCAAAAGGTTTATCGATGAGTTTGTGATGATGGACGCAAAATACCTGTTGAGACAAACCTCATTGTCCATTCAGGAGATTTGTTACCTGCTCGGGTATGAAGATGCTTCGTCGTTCACCAAGATGTTCAAGAAACTGATCGGCGTGACGCCTTCTGCCTATCGCGCCGCATAACATGGCTTCTTAATTTTTTTCAAAGGGCAAGAAACCGACATGCTTACCAGCGATACCTTAAAAACCTGGTGAGCTATTGCCGCACTGGAAGTTCCGGAAGCATTTGCAGGTGAGCTGCGAAAATTCTTTTACAGTTTAAACTGATAACAGGACAGTGTCGGGACAACCCGCGTCACAACGGACAGGTGAAGGTTTTCTTGCCTGTCCGTTTTATTTTGAGGTAATAATAATTTGGGTGATCACCCTAACCCGCACCTTAGCAAATCTGAATAAGATCGTGAATCATCATGTGTTCTTTCGGCAAGAGTTGTTATCTTCACTTCATACCGTTGTTCTGATAGAGAGTAACGGACGCAGGAGTAGTTTCAAACAACCTAAAACAGCATGATGAAAAAACTGAGATTGGCAGGGTCGCTTATCGTGTATGCATGGGCAATGTTATTTGCCTGCCCCATGTTTGGACAGGTTAAGAGTCCGGGCATAGCATTCGGGGAAGTGAAATTCACATCCACTGGCGAACTGAATATTCAGGCGTCTGCAACCTCTTCGCAGCATGATTTTGATTTTCTTGTAGGGAACTGGGCGTTGAAAGACAAGAAGCTCAAGTCGCGCCTGACGGGCAGTAACGAGTGGATCGAGTTTGAATCGACCGTTGAGATGCATCCGCTGTTGAATGGAATTGGTAATATGGACACGTATCGCACGACTGTTGATGGCAAGCCGTTCGAAGGAATAGCCGTTCGCCTGTTTAACCCGAAGACAAAGCTCTGGAGTATCTATTGGGCCGATAGCAACGCCGGCGTAATGGACCCGCCGGTAGTGGGATCATTTGAGGGAAACATCGGCAGATTTTATTGCAAGGATAAATTTAAAGGGAAGGACATCATCGTCCTGTTTCTCTGGGACAAGACCAACCCGAACAACCCCGTATGGAGCCAGGCATTCTCGCCCGACAACGGCAAAACCTGGGAGGTAAACGCAACGAATACATCGCACCGGGTAAAATGATCAGGTGGACATCTGGCAGCCGGTTTTTACAATAGAAAACCTGGATCGAATAATAGGACAATTGATTCTGTTGGTCAGGTTAACACTGACCCTATGCATACTGCAGTCGTTCATAACCCTGATATCTTTTCCGTTTATTCGTAACGATGAGCCTGCAGGAAACCACATCGAAGCTTTTATCTTCTTTACAGAGTTTTATGCTGTTTTATGGGGGACGATTTCCATCAATGTTTATATTGACGCGTGTGGCCATCGATAATAAGTACCGGCGAAATGCAAGGCCGCAACCCGTAAGGCGTGAAGCAAAACTTTTAGCAGCAAATGTTATCCTGATTGTCGTAATTGTAGCGGTTGCCTGGTTGCTCAGGTTTTATAACAGGTGAGCTGGGCTTACGGAAGCTTAAGAAATACAACTCCTCCAAAAAATTACTACCTTTTCTGGATTATAACCCAAAATCCGAATGATGAGAACTAACGCTGGTGCGATGCTCTTCGTGCTTTCATGTTTACTCTTAACTTGTACGCAGAGTAAAAAAAAGACAGTTGATTTTTATGCGTCCGATCTTTTTGCGGATGTACAACTCAAGGCGGTATATCCCGATTCAAAAACATTTGTGGACT
>JAESFU010000391.1_pt1 | contig 27136 bp, 21 predicted proteins | sample 9269461 | NCBI WGS metagenome assembly JAESFU01 (sample SAMN14502556, study PRJNA617107) | algae metagenome | isolation source: Stenomitos rutilans HA7619-LM2 and co-occurring heterotrophs from cave walls | place: USA: Waikapalae cave, Hawaii | collected 2009-07-28
ACAGGGCGCAAGTACACTTGGCGGTTGAGGGCTTAGACGGTTCTCTCACAACTGGTTTCTGCGGGCTACGAGACTATCCTAGAGTCACCACATTTCACTCTTTTTGTCAATGCGTAAGTTCTAAATTACAAACTCAACGCTATTCAAACCTTCGCTTCCAGCGACTTCAAATATTCTGTATTCACACCCGACTCGCGCATGAGGGCGATTTTACCTGTGCGAGCGATTTCACGAATGCCGAATTTGTTTAGCACCTGCACGATCGCCACCATCTTGCCCGGATCGCCGACCACTTCAAGCGTGAGGGAATCTTCCGCCACATCCACGACTCGCGCCCGAAAGATCTGCGCCAGTTCTACAATTTCAGAGCGAGTGGTACTGGTCGCATTAACCTTCATCAGCATCAGTTCGCGCTCAACGCAGGGCACTTCGGTAATGTCCTGTACTTTGAGGACGCTGATCAGTTTGTAGAGTTGCTTGGTCAACTGCTCAATGCTGCCATCATCTCCGGGCACCACCATCGTAATGCGCGAAACGCCCATCTGCTCGGCAGGGCCAACGGCCAGACTCTCGATATTGAACCCGCGACGGGCAAACAAACCAGCAATGCGGGAAAGAACCCCCGCTTCGTCTTCAACCAGAACAGAAAGGGTATGCTTCATGGACTTGAGAAGGGAATGTAGTAAAAGGCTGAGAGCGCTACAGCAGTACGATCGTGCCTGAGTCTCCCATTTTATCGTGAGAGCTTGCATTCCTTAACCGTCTTCAACATTTGCACAGAGGAGCCAATGCCGCATTGATTTAGGCATTACGCATTTTGACTAAAACCTCCGAGGTTTAAGCCGCTACGTGAGTCAATGCCTCCTCCCAGGTCGAAACCTCCGAGGTTTGCGTAAGCCCTAATAACACGACACTTCAAGTTCCGCCACTCGGCGCACATTTGGGATTGCTCCACTGGTCAACGTTTCATAGATGTCAATCAGGTTTGCCCGTAGCTCGGTTTCAGCAAGGTAAGGGCAACTCATGAGCGGGACTCGTCCCTGCAAACGCAATGTCACACGATGCAGAAGCAATGTAACCTGATCGATTCGCAATGTGACCCGATCCATTCGTAATGCATTGTGATCCAACAGTGATGTATAGCGATGCACAAGGATTGTGACCGATCGCAATGGCAATGTCAGGTGATATAGAAGGATTGTTGAGTGCAGCAACGCTTTCCGGTACAGGCAACCATTGATACGCAGCGCGATCGCTTCAATCAATCGTCCGGCAAATCTTCCGTGTATTGATTAATGGCTTCTACCATACTCTGCGAATATGGTTCCAGAATCGTAGCAGCAACATGCCGTTCTGCTAACGCATCTGAAAAGGCTTCGGCAGTTGGGTCAGCCGTCTGCAAAACGTGGAGTGCCGCGATCGCTCGTTCTCGCTGCGGTTGATACTCAATTAAGCGTCTACTAGATCCCCGACTTCTAAATCAGATTTAGCAAATCACAGCAAGACAGAACAAAGAAGTCGGGGATCTATATCCCTGATTCACTTTGTGTATTCTATCGTCCACGACTTAACGCAGCCTTTACCCAAGATCGGTACTGTAGTTTGGATAACTGTGAGGACGGTGAGACGTGAAACGTAGCGTAGTGCTGGTATTGGGTTTATTGGTGCTGACGGCGTGTAGCAAAACGCTGGATGGTTATAGCGTTGCTCAATCCATCCAGCAAGATGTCATCAAACAGGGCGGCATTTCGTTGAAGACCGTGACCTGCCCCAGAAACATCAAGCCAGAAGCGGGGCAATCCTTTGAGTGCATTGGTGAGACGGATACAAGCTACACCTTCATCATTCCTGTCAAGCAGCAGGACGATCGAGGCAACCTGCTGTGGGATGTGCCCAATGCCAAGGGCTTACTGAACGTGGCAAAGCTGGAAACGATCGTGCAGCAATCGGTAGAGAGCGAAATTGGCTCTCGTCCCCTAATTCATTGCGGTGGCACCTACAAGGCCGTTAAGCCAGGAGAAACCTTTGCCTGCGCCGTTGAGGTCAAGCAGTCAGCATCTAAACCACCGCAAACAACCAATAAAAAGACAGCCGCACTTAAAACCGTGCCCATGAAAGCCAGTAGGCCGGATGTCATTCTCGTGAGAATCGATCCACAGAATAATGTGAACTGGCAGCGCATCGTTCCCGGAGCCGTGAATCCAACGCTAACCGCTCAAGCACCCGACCAAACAATTCCTGCGCTAACTGCTAAAACCAGCGCGGAAGATTTTCTCAACCAGCCAGGCGCTGCCGATGAATTTTAGGCAGGACTCTTTTTTAGGCAGAGCTATTTCATTCTGGCAAAGGCATTCTTTGCAGCGGATGTTAACGGATGAAACAGATGGCTTTTAACCACAGGTAGACAACGCATCCGCTTCATCTGTTACCTAATCCGTTGCTAATATAACTCGACTCTTAGAACGAAATGACCCTGCTTTTTTAGGCATGATTCCTGGCAGCATGGCTCTCGTGCCAAGCCTGCAATGCTAGCTGATGTACCGATCGCCAGGGTAAATGGTGCTGTTTAGCAATCCGCGCGCAGTCATCATATTCAGGCTGCACATTCGTCGGCTGAGTCTGGTGACGATCGAGCCATGCCACCTTCACTTGAACCGTTCCATATGGGGTTTGCACCGACTGCATTTCGCGCTGTAACACGCTGCGTTCCTGCATCGATCGCCGAATGCCCAATGTCGTCGTTTCCCGAAACAGCACCGACTCACAGGCAGAGATATCCTCTGGCTGGCACATCACCGTCAGCAACGTTCCCGGACGGGACTTCTTCATCCCAATCGCCTGCGTAAACACATCCAGCGCACCAACCTCGAAAAGCGCCTCAAACACATAGCCGATCGCCTGGGGGTTGAGGTCGTCGATTTGAGTTTCCAGAAGGGCGATCGATTGGAGGGAGTTTTGAGTTTTGAGTTTTGAGTTTTGAGTTGTAGGTTGTGATGGTTGAGCGTTGACTGCTGAAGGGAGTGGAGAGTAGGGAGCAGGGAGTAGGGAGTGGGAAGTGGTTTTGACTGTTTCTCTTGCAAATGGCTCCCCCTGCCCCCGCTGCTCCCGCTGCTCCCCCTGCCTCCCCAACTCCATGCTTCTAAATTCTGTCCGCTCTTCGCTTCCCATCTCCCCAATCCAAATTCGTAAAATATTCGGCAAGGGCAGGTTCATTGATCCAGCACCTAAGCCGACTCGACGTAGCGTCATCGGTGGCGGAGCGCCAAACTGAGTAGCGAGTGTCGTGGCGATCGCGGCTCCCGTTGGTGTCACCATTTCCCGATCAATGCCGTTGCTGTAGATGGGTATCTGGCGTAGCTCAAACAGCTTCAGCACCGCAGGCGCAGGGATGGGCAGACGACCATGAGCCGCCCGCACCGTGCCACCCCCCACTGGTAAAGGAGAACAATAGAGGCGATCGATGCCCAACCAATCCAGCCCCAAGCAGGTACCTACAATGTCTACGATCGCATCCGTTGCCCCTACTTCGTGAAAATGCACCTGCTCAGGTGGCACCCCATGAATGGCACCTTCTGCCTCTGCCAGTTTGCGAAAAACCGCCAGACTCCAGGCTTCAGCTCGTGTGGGTAGGTTAGCCGCAAGAATCAAGCGCTCTACTTCAGGTAAGTGGCGCACCAACACGTGATGGGTGCGATCGTCCGTTGTAGCAGCCGAATCGTGGCTGTGACTGCGACCATGACCGTGGCTATGACTATGACTGTGGCTCGATGAATGCGTCGATGTCTTGTCCGTTTCGGTCACTGCAACCGCTTCTGTAGCAGAATGGAAATGATGCTGATGGACATGATGCGCTGTTTTAGCACTGGCGATCGCGTCTGTTTCATCGCGCACAGCTTTGGCTACAGCCTGCTTCAAAAGCAAATCCACATGCACTTTCGTCGCTTGCTGATCATTGCGAAGCACTCGCTCTACCCGTAATTGATACTCACCTTCAATCCCAAGTTGGCTGAGCTTGTCAATCAAGTACTCCAGCGGCACACCTGCGTCCACAAGTGCCCCCAGGCACATATCGCCAGCAATGCCAGTCGGACAGTCTAAGTAGGCAATTTTAGTCATTGATCTAGAAAGTCAGTGTGCGCGTCAGTTACTAGTTGTTAGTTGTTAAATCAGCTACCAGCTATCAGCTATCAGCCTTTTGCCTTTATACCTTTTGCCTTCACCCTTCCATGTCTACCCTGTTTACGCTACATCCTGATAATCCACAAACGCGGAGTGTTGACCAAATTGTTGCGGCTCTGCGAGATGGGGCTGTCATGCTGTATCCCACTGATACGGTTTACGCGATCGGCTGCGATCTTAATTCTAAGAGTGCCATTCAGCGAGTACGGCAGATCAAGCAGCTTTCTAATGACAAACCGCTGACCTTTCTTTGCCCATCGCTGTCTGATATTGCTCAATATGCAGTAGTGAGCGACTCGGCTTACCGCATTATGCGTCGGCTCATTCCAGGCCCTTACACGTTTTTGCTGCCCACCACCAAACTGGTGCCCAAACTGGTGATGAATCCCAAACGCAAAGCAACCGGGATTCGAGTGCCGGAGCACACGCTCTGCTTGGCGTTAACCAATGCCTTGGGCAACCCCATTATTTCCACCTCTGCCCATTTGCTGGAGGAAGATGCGCCAAGCAGTAGCGCCAAAACAGCCCCAGAGATTTCGCGCTTTGAACTGTTTGACAATCTAGAAAAATTAGTGGATGTCATTATCGATAGCGGCACTGAGCCAGGCTACCAGGTTTCAACCATTTTGGATCTGACAACAGAGGAACCGATGATCGTCCGTCGCGGTCTAGGATGGGAAGCAGCGGCAACGTGGGCGGTAGAAGTAGGTTGAACCAACTCGTTTAACTGTCCACTCAGGGGGGCGAGAATGATGAGGTTTCTGAATGGACGATCGCACGTATCGAACCATTACCCTCTGATGGGTGTAGGCTAAATCAGGAACAGTCGATGGTACGTTACTTGCGGTACAAAATCCAAGCGTTTGGCTAACCACCTGAGAAAGTGCCATACCCTGACCCGCCCCGACCCGTAGCGGCTTATTTTCTGTGTGTAGATGGAAGTGCTAGTTGAGAGAGTTTTGAGTTTTGAGTTTTGAGTTTTGAGTTGGAACGCTAACTTAAAACTCAAAATTCAAAACTGTTAACTTCCGCCCCCTCTGCCTGATCTACTGTTCTCGTCCCTGTGCACTACCAGAGCCATGAACTTCGACTCAAATTCTCCCCGCCCCCCAGCGGCAGCTTCGGCAAACGTAGCCTCCACAGATGCCATTGCTACAACCGCTCAGCAGCTTGATCTTCAGGATGAGTTCGACCACGACCCTATGTTGGCAGCCGCCAAGAATACCGCCGATTTTTTAGAGATTCCGGCACTGACCCAAATCCTGACACGAGAACTTCGTGCTGAGGTCAGTACACCCAGCGGCAACATTGATCGGTTGGCAAACCGTATTGCCACTGAAGTTGACCGAATTTGTCATAAAAGCGGGCGGATTCAAACCTCTGGACGGGTGCGATCGTGGCAACTCTCCCTTGCCCGTCATCGCTTGCAAAAGTGCCTGACCTATTACCAGCTTGGTTCTCGTCAAGGACGCGTGGAACTGCACAGCACCCTTGGCTCGATGATTTATCGCCACATCGCCCCCAGCCGGATGCAGCTTGGGTTTCAGGCTCGCTATAGCCTGGTCGAAGATTTTTTACAGGGGTTTTACACCGAGTCATTGAAAGCCTTTCGCCGCGAAAACGAACTGCCAGAAGACTACCAACCCCGCACGCGGCTAGAGTTAGCTGAATACATGGCGTTTACTGAACAGTACGCCAAGCGCCGTATTTCTCTACCCAATGGCAATAGTCAGCAATTGGTGGTGCTACGCGCTCAGCGGTTTGGGCAACGTCAACCCCTGGAAGTGTCGATCGACATCGAGCAAGCCTTAGAGTCACCCAAAGGTGAAGATGCCGAGACAAACAATCGCTCTCCTCTGGCTCACCAACTGCGCGAACGAATGGTCGCCGATGCGATCGATGCGCCCTCTGAGGCCGTGTTGCGCGATCGTGTCATTGCCGAGCTCATGCAGTATCTTGAATCGCAGGGACAAACCGACTGTGTGAATTACCTCACACTTAAACTGCAAGATCTTTCTGCCCCCGAAATCGATGACGTGCTGGGGCTGTCTGCCCGTGAGCGCGACTATCTACAACAGCGCTTTAAATATCATGTCGAAAAATTTACCCTCTCCCAAAATTGGAAGCTAGTGCACCAATGGTTGGGTGCCGATGTGGATCAAAACCTGGGGCTATCGACCCACCATTGGCAGCGCTTCTTGAGTCAGCTATCTCCCGAACAGCAACAACTGCTAACCCTTAAGCAAGCACAGACCACTGACCAAGACATTGTGAAGCAACTGAAATGGACCCCCAAGCAACTGCAAAAACGCTGGGGACAGTTATTAGAACTTGCACGACAGACGCGGAATCAGAATTAGAAGAAGGGAAAAGGCAGAAGAAAGGAGTGGGGAGTCGAGAGTCGGGAGTGGGGAGTTGGCTGATTGCTAACCGCTAATCGCTCTCTAACTCAGAACTTTCACGCTGACCGCTGATCGCTGATCGCTCTTTAACTCAAAACTCAAAACTCAGACGTTGACCACTATAGTGCTCAATTAACTTCAAACTCAAAACCTACCCCTCACCCCTCTCTCATCTCCTCCCGCCAGAATGACGCAAAAATTTATCCTCTATCTACCTGCAAATGGGCAAGATTAAGTAGGCTAGTCCCCATAAACGGATATTGGCGATCGCGTTTGGCACAGGTCTATGCAAAATGACAGCACCGCTTCCAAACGGCTCCATGCTTCTGACGTACAGCGTCGATCGGTCAAATTGCTGCCCCAGAAGCTTGCTGGAGCTTATTTTATCGTGGCGGTTTTGTGGATCGCCCTGTCTCATGGTTGGTTAGACACCGCGATCTCAGTTCCGGTAGTGCTAAACCATCTAGAAAGTCTCGAAGATCTGCTTTTTGCCGCTCTCACGGCGTTGATGCTTTACTGGTTTTCACAGCGATCGCTCCGTACCCTTCATGCAGCAGAAGTTGGACTACAGAGGAGTGAAGAGCGCTTACGCCTAATCTTGCAAAACATGCCCGTAATGCTTGATGCGTTTGACGATCAGGGAAACATTGTCACCTGGAACCAGGAGTGTGAGCGGGTAACGGGCTATAGTGCCGCCGAAATTATTGGTAACCCAAAGGCCATGACGTTGCTTTACCCAGAGGCTGACTATCGGCAAACGATGGTCGCTGCCTGGACAGAGCGCGGCAACGACTACCGCAATTGGGAGTGGAATCTGGTGTGTAAGGATGGCAGCCACCGAACCATTGCCTGGTCGAATGTTGCCGATCGCTCTCCCATCCCCGATTGGAGGGCATGGAGTATTGGGGTCGATATCACCGAGCTGAAGCAGGCGGAAGCGGATTTGCGTGTTCGCAACCAAAAGCTGGCCATGCTCCACACGCTTTCCGAGATTACGCTCCAACAGCAATCGCTCAAGGCAGTGTTTCAGGCGATTGTCAAAGAAATCAGCGCTGCCACTGAGTTTCCCATCATTGCGATCGAGCTGTACGATGCGGTTCGCCAAATGATGGTGTTTGAAGGCACCGAAGGAATTCCCTTGCCGCCAGATGGTCAGCCGATTGAAGTGCCTGTTAGCCAGACCGCTTCTGGAACCGTTGTCCAATCAGGGCAAATGTTAGTTAAAACTTATGATGCCTCTGAACCAAAGACATGCGACTCTAACGAATCGCTCAGCCAACTGGGGCTGAGAACGTTTATCTGTGTTCCTGTGACGATCAATGGTACAACGATCGGGACTTTGAGTCTGGCACATCCTGACGTAGTGGAACCGCAAGCAGACTTTTTGCAGTGGTTAACCAGCCTTGCTAACTATCTGGCAGTCATCACGGATCAAAAACGCTCTGAAGCGGCGCTGCGAGAGAGTGAAGCACGCTTTCGTCTGATGACGGAAACCATTCAGGATGTCTTCTGGCTTTGTTCGGCAGATCAGGCCCAGCTCCTCTATGTCAGCCCTGCCTACGAGCAAATTTGGGGTCGAAGCTACGCCAGCATTAAGAATCTACGATCGCTACTAGAGACCATTCATCCAGACGATCAGGTACCTGTGAGAGACTGGTTAGCTCGTACCGATGAGTCCAAGGCTCCGTTTGAATACCGTATTATCAAGCCCGATGGCTCTATTCGCTGGATCGCCCATCGCTTTTTTCCAGTGAACAATGCCGTCGGACATGACCAAACCGTTGGCATTTCCCGCGACATTACCGAACAGAAAGAAGTCGAAATCGCGCTCCGCGAAAATGAGGAGTTTTTTAAGTTGGCTCTAGACTTTACCCACATCGGTAGCTGGGATTGGCGCATCACGACGAATCAGGTGATCTGGAACGACAATCATGCGCGCCTTTTAGGGTTGATACCGGGCGACGTGCCAGCCAGCTATCAGGCATGGCGCGATCGCGTCCATCCAGAGGATATCGCTCGTGTAGAGCAGGCCGTTAATGAAGCCTTGGCAACAAAAACAAATTTTGAAGCAGAATACCGTCTCTTGCATCTTGATGGCAGCCAACACTGGGTCATTGGTCGAGGACGCGGCATTTATGATGCAGCAGGCCAAGTCATCCGCATGATTGGGGTCATTCTCGATATTACCGATCGAAAAGGCTCTGAAATCGCCCTCCGTCAGAGCGAAGAGCAGTTTCGATCTTTAAGTGCATGTTCTCCCGTTGGCATTTATTTGGCAAATTCTGAAGGCTACGGGACATACACCAATCCACGCTGCCGCGAGATTTTTGGGTTTACCTTAGAAGAATCAGCAGGAAACGGGTGGGCAAAGCAGGTACATCCAGACGATCGTGAGCGGGTGCTCCAAGGGTGGCTTGAAGTCGCGACCGCAGGCAAACCTTACGTGGCAAATTACCGCATCCAACCCCATAACGATCTTGTGCGGTGGGTGCAGACTCGTACTGCGCCGATGTATGCCGATGACGGGACGCTGATGGGCCATGTTGGGACAATCGAAGATATTACCGATCGCCAACAGTCAGAGCAAGAGATTCAGCAGTTAAACCAGGCTTTGGAGCAGCAAAACGTCGAACTGGAGGCACTTGTTGAGCAGCGTACTGCTGAACTCATGACCTTCATCAACACGCTACCGGATTATATTTTTGTCGTGGAACGCGACACCATGCGTATGGCCTTTTGCAATGACTTGATTGCTAAGCTCATTGGGTGGGAAAGCCGCAGCCAGGTAGCAGGCAAAACCATTTTTGAGTGCTATGCCCCCGACCTTGCAGCAACCTTTGCCGAGCAAAACCAACGTGTGTTTGAAACAGGCGAAACGCTGCATTTCCAGGAAGCTTACACCACTTCGCTGGGCACATTGAATTTTGATACCTACAAAATTCCACTCAAAAAGCCAAACGGTGAGGTGTACGCGCTCATTGGTACCTCTCGTGATATTTCAGAATTAGTCAAGGCACGTCAAACACTCGCCGATCGCACCGTGCAGCTTGAAGCAGCTAATCGAGAATTGGAGTCCTTTTCCTACTCGGTGTCCCATGATCTGCGTGCGCCACTCCGACACCTCACTGGCTTTGTAGCAGCACTCAACGATCGCCTTGATCAAAATGGGCATTTGACCGATCCAACAGTCAGTCACTACCTGCAAATTCTTCAGAGCAGCAGCCAAACGATGGGGCAACTGATTGATGGACTGCTCACCCTCTCGCGCGTTGGACGACGGCAGAAAGCACATGTCCCTGTTAACCTCAACCAGGTCGTGGCAACGGTACTTGCTCAGCGTCCAGAAAACACCGCGTCTGATCGTCATCTGTTGCCATCAGACGAGGGGCCGCAAGCTCAGGTTTGTGTGAGTGAGTTACCGACTGTTATGGGTGATGCCACTCTGCTTCAGCAAGTGTTTGCCAATCTAATCGATAACGCCGTAAAGTTCAGCCGCGTGCATGACACGTCGGCAAAGCAGAATTTCGATCCAGCTCAGATCGAAATTGGCTCTCTCTCTGGCGGTATAATATTTGTACGCGATCATGGGGTGGGGTTTCAGATGGAGTACGCTGACCAACTCTTTGGAGCTTTTCAGCGGCTGCATTCAAAGTCAGAGTTTGAGGGTAATGGCATTGGGTTAGCGATCGTCCAGCGTATTATCCATCGACACGGGGGCAAAATTTGGGCAGAAAGTCAGCCCAATGAGGGGGCAACCTTTTATTTTCAATTAGGTGATGCCCCTGAGCTTGGAGCGCTTGGGTACAGCAGCGGTACGACATCATAACTAGATTAAACCGTGCCCAGATTGAACAATGCATTAAGGCAAGGCTGAAGCGATCGCGCTCCACGCACTCAATGCGCTCATCATCATGACACAAGCGAATGAAAGTATTTCACAAATCGAACCAACTCGTATTCTGCTAGTCGAAGACGACCCGAACGATGTCGAACTGATTCAACTGGCCTTTCGTAATTACAGCCTGGTAAATCAAGTTGATCTGGTAACCGATGGCGAGCAGGCAATCCAGTATCTTTTAGGGCAGGAAGGTGTGCCACCGCGCCCATTGCCACGCTTGGTCTTGCTTGACCTCAAGTTACCCAAAATCAGCGGCATTCGCGTCTTGCAAACTTTACGCAGCTATCCCCGCACGCAGCGCCTTGTCATCGTCGTAATGACCTCATCCCAAGAGGACAGCGATCTAAATACTTGCTACGATTTGGGGGTCAACAGTTACATTGTAAAGCCCCTAGACTTTCAGCAGTTTTTAGCCGTTGCACGAGACGTCGGACTTTACTGGATGTTGTTGAACAGGCCGCCTTTGTTTCCTTTGTGAAGATTGCGCTATTTCCGAGTGTCAGCCATTCATGCTTCAATCAGGGTTTGCCACACCATCAAAACTCCGTGTACTCATCGTAGAAGATGAGCCAGCCGACGCTGAGTTAATTACGTTAGCGTTGGCAGCGGCACACATTGAGTTAGCCTGCGAAGTGACAGATACGCTGGCTAGCTGCCAGCACTTATTGCAGACCCAATCGTGGGATGCTGTGCTGTCGGATTATCGACTAAAAGGGTTTACAGGCAATCAAGTCTTGAGCCTGCTACAGCAGTCAAACCAGCAAATTCCGTTTATTTTGATTACGGGTAGTCTAGGTGAAGAAGCGGCTGTAGACTGCATTAAAGCAGGCATGACAGACTATGTGCTAAAAGATCGCCTGTTTCGCCTGCCAACCGTACTGGAACGATCGCTCCATGAATTTGAGCTGCGTCGTCAGCAACAAGCCGCCATGCTGCAGATCCACCAGCAGGCTCAGCGCGAAGCCATTATCAACCGGATCGTGCAGGCAATGCGCGAAACCCTGGTCTTGGATGAGGTGTTGCAAACCACTGTCGATCTGGTCTACGAAGCGCTTAGCCCTACCTGCTGCCTGATCGTGCGTCCTGCCAAAAGTGGCGAACTGATCGTTTGCAATATCAGCGAGGCTCCCAGCCAGTGGAGAGCGCTACTGAATCATCCGTGTGGGCTGTTTCCATTCTATAAAAATGCCTTGAACCAGGGTGAATTAGTGGTTGTTGATGGGGTAGAGTGCGTTCTGCAAGAAGAGGTACAGACCTTAGCGGCGCAGTATCACCTCCATGCGTTTATGATCACGCCCCTGATCTATCAGCAAGAATTTTTGGGCGACTTGTCGCTGTATCAGTGCGATCGCGATCGCCCCTGGACATCCGATGAAATTGCGATGGTCAAAGCAATTGCGGATCAATGCGCGATCGCCATTCAACAATCACAGCTTTTTAACCAGGTGCAGCAGCAAGCGCAACGAGAACAGTTGTTAAACCAAATCGCGCGCATTATCAACTCTAGCCTCGACCCCGTCTACATTTTGCAAGAAATAACTCGGTTGACAGGCACCAGCTTTACCGTCGATCGCGCCTTTATTTTTGAAATTCGGGATGACCAGATTTACATTGTCGAAGAGTGGCGTGCAGCAGAATCTTTGCCCTCTATGCTCAATACCCGTTTTCCGCTAGCCGATTGGTCAGACTTACTTGACCCGCAAGCTGACTTTTACACCAGGCGAGTTTTTCATGCACCCGATTATGGGGCGATCGCGATGAGCGAACCATCGCCTACCAGGCTGACGCATTACTACACGTATCAAATCAAGTCAGCCGTGAATGTGCCCATTTTTATTCGAGAGCAACTTTTCGGAGGTATTTGCCTGAACACCACGATCGCTCAACGACGCTTCACAGACGGCGAAATTCACTTACTGCAACAAATTGGCGACCAAGCCGCGATCGCGCTTTACAATGCCCAAAGTTATGAACGGCTAGAGCACCTTGTTCAGATACGGACCCAAGAGCTAGAGCACGAAAAGCGCCTTTCGGAGGCAGCCAATAGTGCCAAGAGCGAATTTCTGACCAATATGAGTCATGAACTGCGAACGCCACTAACAGGCATTTTGGGGTTTTCTAGCCTTCTCCTCAAGCAAATCTTTGGGCCGCTCAACGCTAAACAGCTTCAATACGTTGAGAATATTTCGTCCTGTGGCAATCATCTTCTCTCACTCATCAACGACCTGCTGGACTTATCCAAAATCGAAGCTGGACGAGACGATTTCGTCCTGGAGACAGTCGATGTGGCAGAACTCTGCACAGCCTGCCTTTCTTTCATCCGTGAGCAGGCTGATTTGCAAGGATTACGCCTGGTGCTGTCGATCGCCCCTAATGTCGCCACCTGCACTGCTGACAGCCGCCGTCTGAAGCAGATTCTGGTTAACCTGCTTTCCAATGCCGTTAAGTTTACCGAAGCAGGCACCGTGACATTACGCGTTACCCAGACGGCTAATGCATCTCATAAAGGCCCTAAAAACATTCATCATGGCCGCATAGCCACCTCGTTCATCCACTTCCAGGTCTCCGACACAGGCATCGGCATCGCTCAGAAGGATCTGCCGCTCCTGTTTCAACCCTTTCAGCAGCTAGACAGCGGGCTAGATAAAAAATACCAGGGTACTGGGCTAGGGTTGGCGCTGGCACGCAAACTGGCCCAGCTACACGGTGGCGACCTCACGGTCACATCTGAGCTTGATCACGGTAGCTGCTTTAGTCTGAGTTTGCCAGTAGAAGCGGGAGTTTTGGTGAGGTAGAGGGAAGAAGGTAAAGGATAAAAGACAGCGGGGCAGGCTTCGACGTAAACGCTCAGCAGAACGTAAGCAGAAGACAGTCTTTAGCCTTTTATCCCTCATCCCTCATCCCTCATCCCTTCCTTCGCCTTTTGCCGCAATTGGTTAATCACAACTTGTAAGCGCGATCGCAGCGCGTCGGCCCTGCGGTAGGTGCGGGTTTGCGTTTGTTTTTCTCCTCGCACTGTCTGTTCCCAAGGTTGTTCGAGGGGTTGCACATAGTATTGCAAGCGCGATCGCATCGACCAAACCCCCATCGAGGGAAACAGCACAAAGACCAACACCAGCGGCGATAGGGGAAAGAGGGGCATACCCAACCAGCGCGCTAGCCAGGGTATATTTACCGTCAATGGGTGCAAGGACTCGCTGCCCATACAGATAACAGGTAGGAGGGGCACGCGATCGCGCAAACTCAGTCGCAAAAAGCTGGGATCAAAGGTTGCCAATTGATAACGATGCCACCAACCTTTGCTTAAGCCTCTCCATCCTTCAGGCGCGTACAGCAAAACGTATTTCTCAGTCTCACCCTCGTGGATAGCAGCCTCAAAGCTTTTTCGCTCTGCCCGCACGCCCCCCAGCATCTCGGCCCACCCGGCCGGAAACCACCACCGTAACCAGGGATGATCAAAAAAGATGGGGTGTGCTAGGGGCTGTACGAACCAATTGCGCCGTTGGGCTAGCAGTACACCCAAACACACAAAGTCCCACGGGAAGCACATCCCCGCATGGTTCATCACAATCATGAGTGGGCCCTCCTCAGGCAGTTGCTCCGCCTGATGGAGCGTGGCGCGGAAATAGTGATGCGCGATCGGCTCCAAAATTTCTTGCTGAAAGGCTTTCTGATAGACCGGATCAGGCTCATGGGTGGTGGCCGTGGCGGGCGATCGTGCCTGAAAGAGCAGCCGTAGTTTGAGCCGTAGCCAACGCAACGCCAGAGCCAAGTAGAAGCCAAACGGCAGCAAAAAAAGCCCGTACTCTAACCAATTCCAGCCATTTGCGTCAGGCTTATAGTGTTGCCAATGGCGGTTGAACAAAATCAGCCAGCCCGGTGGATACCAAAGACAAAACCGATCAAACCAGCCAAAGCGGTAGGGCTGAGTCAACACGCTAACCCGCTAACGATTCGTCACTCTCCGAGTTTTTCCCGGTTGCTGGCAGTTCCAGACAGTACCCAGCACCGTACACCGTTTTAATATAGCGAGGATGACGGGGATCAGGCTCCAGCTTCGTTCTGAGATGGCGGACGTGTACCCGAATTGTCTCGATATCATCGTTCGGGTCGTAGCCCCAGACCTCTTTCAAAATCTCACTGGGTGAAACGGTTTGACCGTGCCGTTGTAGCAGGCAATGCAGCAATTCAAACTCCAGGTGAGTCAGCTTCACGGTCTGGTCAAACCAAATGGCTTCAAAGCGTTCTGGTACCAGGGTCAGCGGCCCATAGTTCAAAATTTCGCTGTGCTTAGCGGCTTGGGGAATCCGGTCTGTACGGCGCAACAGTGCTCGCACTCGCGCCAGCATTTCTTCGATCTCAAAGGGTTTAGTGAGGTAGTCATCGGCTCCCGCATTAAAGCCCTCAACTTTGTTTTGGGTTTGGCTAAGAGCCGTTAGCATCAAAACAGGAATATCTGACGTGCGCTCATCGCGACGTAGCCGCTGACAGACGGTAAAGCCATCGACTTTAGGCAGCATTAAATCTAGCATGACCAGATCAGGCTGTAGCTGTAGGGCCATCGCTTGACCCTTCACGCCATCAGCCGCTTGACTCACGTCATAGCCAGCCATTTCAAGGTTTACGGCAACAAGTTCTGAAATTGCAGGGTCATCGTCGATGACGAGTATCCGGGGCATCGCTCAAGGAAATAAAGGTGTTGACTACTTAGAGCAGTTAAAACTTACAACAGTTAAAGCATTACGAAGATGTCTGTACAAATTATAAGCAGGGATTCTAAATCTTTTCTAAAGAAACAAAATCTTCTTAAGAAGAATATCTTCAGGCGCTCTGGGGAGAATGGTTTTGAGAGGATGTCTTAATAGGACTTACGCATTTGCCCCCAAACCCCCAATTTGGGGGCTTTGATTGAGACGGTTCCCCAAAAAGTTGGGGGCTAGGGGGCGAAAGATGACCGCTTTTGCGTAAGTCCTATCTTAATAAGGTATGGCGCAGACCCCAAAAATTGTCATGGCGTAGCATGCGAACCACGATGTTTACAGGGATGATTTGCCGAGTGCCAAGCCCTTATGCGAGACGATCGCAACGGCTCAGACATTCTCTGGTTAAACGGACAGGCAACAAGGTTGTAGATTGATCGTTGCCTTGGTAAAGCCTCCACAAACACGATCGCTTTGGAGCGCGGTACAACAGGCCAAAAGAACTATTACACGGCTAGACAGGATCTTTTAGAATGCGAGTGTCTGGCAGTTGACGCGGCTTTGGCACACGTTGCGCTGCTATAAGCTGGACATGACTTTCAGGTGACGCCTGCTTTGCTCTCTGCCTCTACCGTCTGCCAACATTGAACGTGATCAACACCCTGATCGTACTTGCTGTGGTTGTGTTAGCCCTCGTTGGGCTGATGCTCTACGCCGCCAAACTGCGCCGGATGCTGGCAACGGTGCCCAGATTGATGATCGCAACCAACCCGATCGCGCTCCATGACAACCCCTTACCTCATCCCAGGTCACTAAGCGATCCGCTTGCCATGCCCTGGGTTTCAGTGATCATCCCTGCTTACAACGAGGCAGAGAACCTTGAGGCGTGTGTGCGATCGGTCTTGCAAAACACAGCGCTTTCAGTCGAGCAGTTGGAGGTTTGGGTGGTCGATGATCAGTCCACCGATGCAACGCTGGCGATCGCTCAAACGCTGCAAACCACGCTGATTGACCCCCGCTTGCGGGTACTGGTTGGTAAACCCAGGCCAGAACGGGAGCGCTGGATGGGCAAAAATTGGGCCTGTACGCAAGCAGCAGAGCAAGCAAACGGCACGTTTGTGCTGTTTTTGGACGCAGATGTCTGCCTGAAAGTTGGTGCAATCGTGGCAGCGCTTCAGGAAGCAGAAACGAAGCAGTTAGACTTGTTGACCTGTGGCCCTGCGATCGTGTGTGGCTGCCTTGCAGAGTGGCTGGTGCAACCCATTTTGATGAATCAACTGCTGGCAGAGCTAGACTTTGCTGCCGTTGCCGATCCCACGACCGATACCGTTTTTGCAGCAGGCCCTTTCATGCTGTTTCGGCGGTCTGCCTATGACAGAATTGGCGGACATCGGGCGCTGGCAAGTCAGGTGGTCGAAGATGTCGAGCTTGCACGACAGATTAAAGCAAATGGCTTGAAACTCGAACTGCTGCTTGCGAGCGATTTTGTGACGGTGCGCATGTACCGCTCTTTTGCTGCACTGTGGGAAGGTTGGACTAAAAATCTTTATCTGGGCACGCAGCGCAATCTCATCGCTGTCAGCCTCTTTGCGGTCACAATGCTAATGTTCTATGTAGTTCCCTGGCTGGGGCTTGCTGTTGTCCTGTACCACGTTATCGTCGGCGCACTGACGCTGGTTGATCTCCTACTTACGGGGAGTGCGATCTCGGCCATTTTGCTGCACTATAGCATTCGGCGGTCTGGCCGTTGCGTTTCAGCCATTCCCACAACGTATTGGTGGCTGTCGGGTGTGGGGGGTGCACTGGTGGCAGCGATCGCAATTGCCTCTATTATTAAAACGGAAACGGGTTGGGGCTGGACATGGCGCGGACGATCGCTGCAACTGCCAGATGGGTGAGTAGCGAGTAGCCAGTAGCTAGCATTCGATTGCTTCCCCTGCCCCTCTGTTTTCCCATAACCCCTACCCTCTAATCTTTTTCCCCTGCCTTCCACCCTCTCCCCTCCCTTCTTCATGAAACTCGACCTCATTATTCAAGTTCTGATTGAGATTGTCATCGTCATCGGGCTGTCCCGATTGGTTGGTTTGGGGTTTCGGCGGCTGAAGCAACCGCTGGTTATTGGTGAAATTGTGGCTGGGGTGATGCTTGGCCCCTCATTGTTGGGTTTACTTGCGCCCAGTATAGCGACAGGGCTTTTTCCACCAGAGACCATCCCGTATCTGAACGTGCTGTCTCAGATTGGGCTGATTTTTTTCATGTTTCTGATTGGGCTGGAGTTGGACCCAAAGTATCTTAAAAACCAGCTTGATGTGGCGGTTTTAGTTTCGCATGTCAGTATCCTGGTGCCGTTTTCATTGGGCACGGTGCTGGCGCTGCTGCTCTACCCCTTAGTGTCGAGTGGCAGCGTCTCGTTCACGGCCTTTGCGCTCTTTTTAGGAGCGGCGATGTCGATTACAGCGTTTCCGGTGCTGGCACGGATTATTACGGAAAATAACCTTCAGGGTACAAAGCTAGGCACGCTGGCGCTCACCTGTGCAGCGGTGGATGATGTCACGGCATGGTGCTTGCTGGCACTGGCGATCGCCGTCACCCGCACCAACAGCATGACGGGAGCCATTCCGACTATTCTGCTATCACTGCTTTACATCATCCTGATGGTGACAGTGGGGCGGAAGTTTCTGAAGAATTTTGCTCATTACTACGATCGCAGTGGACGGTTAAACCAGTTTGTGCTGGCGGTCATTTACATCGGTGTAGTCGTCTCGGCGCTGATTACCGAGTTAATTGGCATTCACTTAATTTTCGGTGCCTTTTTGATTGGTGCAGTCATGCCCAAACACCCAGGGCTGACGCGAGAGTTGGCGCAAAAAACGGAAGATTTTGTACTGACCTTTCTGCTACCCATCTTTTTTGCCTACAGCGGACTGCGCACACAGGTTGGCTTGCTCAACACCCCCTTTCTGTGGCTACTGTGTGGACTGGTCGTTACGGTGGCGATCACAGGCAAATATTTTGGCACCTACTTTGCCGCCAGGGTATCTAAAATCGATAAGCGAGAATCGGCAGCGTTGGGGTGGCTGATGAATACTCGTGGCCTGACCGAACTCATCGTGCTGAATATTGGTCTCAGCCTGAATGTGATTTCACCACTGCTGTTTACCATGCTCGTCATCATGGCGCTGGTAACGACCTTTATGACATCACCGCTGCTGGAATGGGTATACCCCAAGCGGTTGATTCGCAAGGATGTAGTGGAGCCTATTGTGGATGACGTCGAGCCAGACTACCGCATCCTTGTTCCTATTTCAAACCCTGCCAGCCAGAAGGGGCTGATTCAACTGGCAGCGACGATCGCGCTAGGCAACAATATAGAAGAATCCCCAAAAACCCTTACCAGTGCTATTTACCCCCTCAGCCTGATCCAACTGGATGAGGACTATGCCTTCGGTAGCACACCTGCTGAGGCCGAGCGGCTCATTGCCGAACGAGAGCAGCGGATGGCCGAACTAGTTTCCAGTCTGGAGCCTCCAAAAGTGCGGTCTGTGGTGCACCCCATTATTCGGATCGCGACGGATGTTGCTCAAGAAGCTGTGAGAGTGGCAGAGAACGATCGTGCTGATCTCATTCTCCTGGGATGGCACCGCCCCGCCTTCAGCCGTAATCGTTTGGGAGGTCGAGTGGGCAAAATTCTCAGCACGGCACGGACAGATGTGGCAGTCTTTGTCGATCGGCAACAGGGCAGAATTCAAAATCTGCTGGTACCGTATGTTTCCAACACTCACAATGATTTAGGACTGGAAATCGCACTCAGGATTTTGGTGAACTCTGAAGACTCTACACTCACCATTTTGAGTGTGGCCCAGAGTCATCAAGCCAACGATCGCATCTACGAGTTTCGCACCCTGATGGAGCAATTGCCCGCTTCCGTGCGCGATCGCATTCACACCCCCCAAATCGAATCGAGCCACCCCATTGATGCCGTGGTCGAAGCATCGGCAAACGCAGATCTCACGATCGCTGGAGCTAGTCGAGAGTGGGGTTTAGAACGTCAAACGCTGGGGTTCTATGCAGACCAACTCGCAGTGCAGTGTCACTCCTCACTACTGATTACCCGTCGCTATAGCCAAGTCACCGCGCACTTAACATCTGTACTGGGGGCCGCAGAGGACACAAGCCGTGAAGCCGATCAGTCGGAAGCGGTTACTTAGGCAGAAGGTAAAAGGCAGAAGGCAAAAGGGCTGACCGCTGATATCTGACTGCTGATAGCCAACCACTGACCGCTGACCGCTTAACGAATTCAAACACTCTACAGTGCCTCCCCTGCCACCTCCCAACAACTAACAATTAACCAACCAACCACTAACCAATGGGCAAGCACTTTAGTCTCAGATCTCTCAGTTTCTACGGTGGCGCGATCGTCTTTGTCGTTGCGTTATTTAGCGTTGTGACAGCGTATGGCGAAGCAAACTTGAAAGCGGCCCAAAAAATTGATGGTCGCTACCAGATTTCGGCCCAAGACCTACCAGGCTGCTTGAAGTCTGAGCAGTTACTTCTCCTGGTACAGCAATCTGGGATTTATTTAACCGGAGCGCTACTCGCATCGGATACGGTCGATACATTAGAAAAAAGAGCGACAGAACGCCCCTCTCTGAGCGGAAAATGGGAGAATCAACAGCTGACCTTACACGGTGATGCCAGTTACTTACCTAAATGCAAGGGCGATATCAACGTTCAGGGAACGATCGCGGAGCAGTCACTTAATGGCAAACTCAGTTTAAGTTCGGCTCCTGGCGATATTCCCTTTAGTGCAAAGCGCGAAGCGACCCAACCGAAAAACCCTCAAGGGCACTGAGCACCCTCAATTAGGTTAATAAGCGGCTGGTCGTAATGAGACTGTTGCACAGAAAGGCAAAAGTAAGAAGGCAGAAGATAGAGGGCAGAAGGAAAAAGGTAAAAGGCAGAAGAAAGGAGTCGGGCGTCAGTAGTCGATTAACGGCTGATGGCTAACCACTGACCGCTGATAGTTCTTCCACTCAAAACTTAAAACTTCTATGCTGACCGCTGATCGCTTTAAGAACGCGTCCGTTTCATTCAGCGTTTAGCGTTACGGCTAGGTGCCTGGTTTGAAGTAATCAAGGAGTCGATCGCCCGAGTCGGCTCTCACCAGACCCACTGCAATATCGGGAAGAGTCGTCAAACTGGGATACACCAAGTAGCGCGGCTCCCAGTGTGGCTGAAATTTCTCTTTGAACTGGTGTAACCCTTTGAAGTTGTAGAACTGATTCAAGTGCTCAAAAAAGTAATGTAGGCCCTTCTCTACCCGTTTTGCTTCGGGCGTTTCGCCAACCCCGGCCAGCGGCGAAAGGCTGAAGTTGAAGCCGTCGTAATCCAAGTGCTGAAAGTGTTGAATCACCGTAGCAAAGAGAAACTCCATCGTGCCTTTCTCAACGTCTTTGCGATGCCGCATGAGGTCAACCGTCACTTCTTTGCGGTTATAGCCCGTCAATAGGTTAGAGAAGGCAACGATACCACCGTGTGCATCGTAAACCACGGCAATGTAGCATTCTGCGAGATAAGTAGAGTCAAACCAGCCGATCGAGAACCGTTTTTCGGCTCCATTTTTGCATTGCAGCCACTCATCGCTGACAGGCTTGAGGCGATGGATGAGGTCTTCACTGATCGGCGGCTCAAACACCTTAAGACTGTGACCCGTTTTGGTCAGACGGTTAACCGCTGTCCGAAGGTTCTGATTCGCTTTGCCCTTCAGGTTAAACGTTTTGAGATCAATCACGGCTTCTTCACCAATTTGCACTGAGCGAAGGCCCAAAGAACTATAAAGCGGAAGCTGATCAGGTGCAGCTTCATAAAAAACTGGAAACCAATCATTGCGATCGCAAAAGTACCGAAATGCCATCACGGTTTCATGTCGATCGTCCAATGGCCCGATGGGATCACCCAGTGCGATCGCCGAGCGTCCCTTCGCCACATACGCCACTACACTACGACCAGACGGGCTGAAATAGTAGGCTTTATCTTTAAGCAGTGCCAAGCGTGCCAGAGACGATCGCCCGTGCTCGTTGATAATCCGACGCGCTCGATAACGTTCTGCTGGATTGGCTGGCTCACCCCGCAGTAACACAGGGCGCATCAGCATAAAGAATGCGGAGGCCAGCGTGATAAATCCCACTGCGTAAATAGAATTTGCAAAAAAATCTGCGTAACGGTTAGTCGGCTGCAATCCTGCGTTATCGCTTGTAAAAAACATCGCCAGCGTCTGCAAGATCGACTGACTCAGGCCAAACCTGACCGATTGCCCATGAATTTGAAAGTAGTTATCCAGGATATAAAAGCCCGCTGTACCGTATGCAAGGGTAAACCCCAACGCACTGACTAGCGTCCAAAGCCCCTGCGCGATCGACGGGCGATCGGACTGCGCTGTAAAAACAGGTCGCATCAGCAGCAGTTGCACTAGCAAGACGAAGGCTAACAAGCTCTCCTCATAGTCCAGTCCCTTGATCAGGTTACTGGCGATCGACTGCACCAAAATGCCCACCGCCAGTACCCACGCAATCCGCTTGCGGCGTAGCAAGTGTGTCGCTAGCAGCAATAGTAAAAATCCTGCCGAAGCCGCTGCAATCCGTCCACCTGCCCGCACCGTAAATGGAAAAACCAGTTCCAGTAAGGCTCTACGTTCTGGCACACTAGGCGTCACGGCAGACAGCAAATTGACCAGCCCCACCAACCCCGTTAGCATTGCCACAGCCCACAGCGCAAATTGCGTTCTGCGCCTGAGCTTGCTGTTACCGTAGCTGAGCGGAAAAGGGTGGGACTTTGGACGATTCATAGCAGAGGAGGTAGGGAGCAGGGGAAGAGGGGGAGCAGGGGAAGCAGAGCAGCGGGGGCGGCGGGAGCGGGGGGAGCAGGGGAAGAGAAGATGGAAGGGAGGAGAGCTTTGAGTTTTGAGCTGGACTTTAGCCACTCACATCTGACTTCTGATTCCTGACTTCTAGCTTCTGATTCCTTTCTGGCATCTGATACCGATTTAAAGAATGACGGCTACAGATCAATCGTTGGGTAGGGGCAAGGCAATGCCTTGTCCCTACAGGATGTGTCGCATTTTCAATTCAAATTGGTATGACCACTATCGGCTCCAGGCTTAGGCGTTTTATGTGGATGCAGTGCTTTGAGCGCGATCGCAAACTGCTTGCCAGTAAAGCTGAGAGAATCTGCCAGGTGCTGGTGCCAGTAGTTCCAGCCAGCGTTTTTTCCAGCGATACCATGCCCACCGGGATAGACGTGAAACTCACTTGAAATGCCAAGGCGATCAAGGGTTTGATGAAATTGCTCAGTGGCTTCGAGGAACTTTTCATCACTTGCACCCGCGTCAAGGTAGATCCGCAGTTGCTTACGGGTATAGGCTGGAATCTCGTCAACAAACAGTTCAGGGCTATTTTCGGCACCACTTTTGCTGGTGAAGTAGCCTGTATGGCTAAACAAAATATGAAATTGGTTTAGGTAGCGCAGGCCAATATTAAACGCACCCCATCCGCCTGACGACAACCCACCGATCGCCCAGAACTGGGGCTGATTGAGGGTACGATAGCGGGACTTAATTTCCTGTACGAGATCAGAGCCAATGAGCGTTGCTACTTTGCCATTAGGCCCGTCAAAATAGTCTGGATCCCATAAAGGGCTGGTGCCTCGCTGGTCGTTGCCATTGGGGGTAATGACAATGGCGGGTGGTAATTTCTTTTGCTGATAAAGATCGTGCAACACAGACGTTAAAGTAGCTTTAACCTCATAGTCTTTGGCGGTGCCATGCCCACCATGCAGCAGCACGATCACTGGATACCGCGTCTGCGGGTGACGATCGTACCCTGGCGGCAGCACCACACCATACTCGCGCTCGCCTCCCATTGCCTGACTGGTGAATGTCTCGACTTGAAAGCTAAGCCCTGTATTTTTTTCCGGTTGCGGCGCGTCAAGCTGTGGGGCACCTGCAATGAATACATACCAGTAGCCAGTGCCTACCACCACAGTCGCCATTGAAAAAACACTCACCAGCAAGAGGGTTTTGGGCTTGACCTTCATCGTTCCGAGCGTTGGTTGATAGGATAGGAGCTTACAGCAAGTTTAGAAACGAGAAGCATGGCTCTGGTGCATAAGAGGTTTAGACGGTTGTTTGAGCCATTGAATCATCGTCAGGGCAATGGAGCGCCGTCGAAGTCGTGTACAACCAGATGGTCGTGAGCGACCCGTTGTGCCACTACCAAGTCGATGGCGATCGCTAGCTGCTTTGTGCTGATAGCACCAGTGTTCCCAAACTAGGCTCTTCTAAACTACGCGTGATTGTGTGAATTTCTTGTGACAGACGATTGAACTTTTCATCTTGGCCCAGTTCAGACTTGATCAACGCTTTTTTCATTACGAGGTTACGGTGTCTTTAACTCCATTGCCATCTGACGAAAATTTCACTGCACCTCTAGAGGCTGAGCCTGCCAAAACGGAACCTGCCGAGACCACATCGACAGAAGCATTGCCTGTAGAGAAGCAATGGCAGCAGGGGCAAGTTGTGGAAGTGACGATTACTGATTTAAGCGACAGCGGCGATGGGGTTGGTCGATCGCACAATCGCGTTGTCTTTGTACCCGATACGGTGACGGGCGATCGGGTGCAAGTCCGCCTCCTGCGCGTCAAGCCTCAGTATGCGCATGGCAAACTGCTAGCAATACTGGAACCGTCTCCCCATCGCATGCGTGCCCGTTGCATTGTGGCAGATAAATGTGGGGGGTGCCAGTGGCAGCACGTAGACTATGCCTACCAACTTGCCGCCAAGCACAATCAGGTCATTCAGGCGTTAGAGCGCATTGGGGGCTTTCACCAACCGCCCGTTGACCCGATTCTGGCGGCTGAGGCAGATTTGGGCTATCGCAATAAGGCAACCTATCCTCTGGCACGATCGCAAACGGGGCAAATTCAAGCAGGCTACTACCAGAAGGGCAGTCACCACATCGTCAACCTGAATCAGTGTCCCATTCAGGATGAGCGGCTCAATCCCTTGCTGGCAGAGGTGAAGCAAGATTTATACGATCGTGGCTGGGGCATCTACGATGAAAAGCTGCATCGCGGCAAAGTGCGCCATCTCGCGCTGCGGATTGGTCGTCGCACAGGTGAAATGCTGCTGACGCTGGTGGTGAAGGACAAAAACCTATCCGGGCTTGAGGAACAGGCAGAGGCATGGCTTATCCGCTATCCGAATTTGGTGGGGGTGTCGTTGAATGTGAACCCTGATCGCACCAATGCCATTTTTGGGCGCGAAACCGTCTGCATTGCGGGGCAACCTTACCTGCACGAAACCTTTGCGGGGGTGACGTTTCAACTGCGGCCTGATACCTTCTTTCAGGTGCATACCGAGCAGGCGGAAGCGTTGCTGAAGGCCGTGACGGACGAGTTGCAGCTACACGGGCATGAGGTCTTGGTGGACGCGTACTGTGGCATTGGGACATTTACACTGCCGTTAGCATCACGGGTGAAACAGGCGATCGGGCTAGAAATGCAGCCCGAAGCGGTAGAGCAAGCTACACTCAGCGCCGACCTGAACCACCTCAAAAACGTGACCTTTCTCACCGGAGCCGTTGAAACGCTGCTGCCCACGTTGGACGTTAAACCCGATGTCGTGCTGCTCGATCCACCCCGTCGTGGCTGCGATGCGGCTGTCATAGCAGCATTGACCCAGTTGACCCCCGATCGCATCGTGTACATCAGTTGCAATCCTGCCACACTGGCCCGTGACTTGAAGTTGCTCTGTCAGGATGGCAGCTATCGTCTGGCGCGAGTGCAACCTGCTGATTTCTTTCCTCAAACACCCCATGTCGAGTGTGCCGCCTTTTTGATACGGTAGGGAGCGGTGGTGAGTGATGATCGGGGGAACGATGAAATTTAGCGAGTTGGTCGAAAAGCTGAGTGCAATGAACGGTCAGTCGTTGCCTTCAAGTATGGATAATGATACTGAGATTACTGGCGTTGCGGCTGTTGATGAGGCGATCGCAGGGCAGATTAGCTATATCGAAGGCGCAAAATTTGCGGCCCAGGTGCAAACAACCGCTGCGAGTGCGCTGATTCTGCCAAGAGATGCGGCACTTCAGACAACGACTAGCGATCGCGGTGTTGCCTGGGTTGAGGCACCCGAACCTCGCCTGATGTTTGCCCAGGCGATCGGGCTGTTCTACCAGCCGTTTCGTCCTGCACCATCCATTCATCCCAGTGCCGTGATTGATCCCTCTGCCCAGGTGGGTCAGGAGGTGGCGATCGGGGCGCATGTCGTGATTCAAGCGGGAGCGGTGATTGGCGATCGCGTGTGCATTCATCCCAATGTGGTGGTGTATCCAGGCGCAACGATTGGCGATCGCACCGTGCTCCATGCGAACTGCGTAATCCACGAACGCACTCAGGTTGGTGCAGACTGCGTGATTCATGCTGGAGCGGTCATTGGTTCCGAAGGCTTTGGCTTCGTCCCCATCCGCGAAGGTTGGTACAAGATGGAGCAGTCCGGTTACGTGGTGCTTGAAGACGGGGTGGAAGTGGGCTGCAACTCAACGATCGATCGTCCAGCTGTCGGCGACACTCGCATCAAGCGCAACACCAAGCTTGACAATCTGGTACACATCGGTCACGGGTGTCAGATTGGTCAAGGATGCGCAATCGCGGCACAGGTTGGCTTAGCAGGCGGCGTGGAAGTGGGCGATCGGGCGATTCTTGCAGGACAGGTCGGCGCGGCAAATAATGCCAAGATCGGTGCAGGCGCGATCGCTACCTCCAAAACAGGCGTGCATGGTACCGTCGAGCCAGGGCAAATCGTCTCTGGCTATCCTGCTGTTGACCACAAAATTTATCTTAAGTCGTCTGCCATCTACAGCCGTTTGCCAGACATGTATCAGACGCTCAAACGCTTACAGAAACGGTTGGAAGAGAGTGAGCGATCGACCTGATCGCCCATCTCTTACGGCAAAGAGGTCAGGAACCAAAACGATTCCTGGCCTCTTTTTGGTTCAGTGTCAATGCATGACGCTGTCTAGAGTGGAAGTTACTAGCCAGCGTTGTCCAGCGCACGCTTGGTCGCGTTCACATTGCTTTTTGCAGCATTGGCAGCATTATCCAAAGCATTGTCAGTATTGCGCTTCACGTTTTTAACGCCACGATCGCCAAAGTTTTGCAGATTATCCTTTACATCATCAGCCTGCTGGCGCACATCAGCACCAAACCGCTGGGCTTGCTTACCGGGATCGGCAGAGCGCACGTTATCTGCCAAGTCATCGGGACTGTTAACCCCTTTTGTCTTCACGCGGCTCTGCACCTTATCTCTTAATGCTTTTGCTTTCGCAGCCGCTTCGGTGTTCAACCGATTGGACGCGTCATCGTTAAAGTTGTTCATGCCACCTTTGTAGGGCTGCGATTGACCAGGCGTGCTAGGACCACTATTCCCAGGCAGTCGGTCAGCGATCGTATCGGTACGGCTACAAGCAGTGCTAAACAGAACTAAAACACCGACTAAAAACACGGTTATTATCTGACTCAGACGTACCGCTCTCAGGTTAGAAACAAGCTTTTTCATCGTCGTACTCCAGTAGTTAGTTGTCGTTGTGATCGCACTGCCCTACCACGCAGTACCCATCCCTGGGTAAGAAAGTGCGATCGCATCAGCAGGTGATTAACACCTACCGTTGACAATACAAACGCTCTGTAAACAAATCCTCTAGCCCAGGTAATATGTCTCCCTAACCCTATGGGTGCAGGCAGCGCCACAGTAGATTCATTGGATGGCTAGAACAACTAATTTAGAACTTACGCATTGACAGAAGTGGCAATGTCTGAAGTCAGACAACAGCCGATCTGGAGAGGTTTTTCAAAATAAACTGACGGATCACTGGCACAAATAGCTGCCTAGACACCTGATACAG
>JAESFU010000392.1_pt1 | contig 26701 bp, 22 predicted proteins | sample 9269461 | NCBI WGS metagenome assembly JAESFU01 (sample SAMN14502556, study PRJNA617107) | algae metagenome | isolation source: Stenomitos rutilans HA7619-LM2 and co-occurring heterotrophs from cave walls | place: USA: Waikapalae cave, Hawaii | collected 2009-07-28
CTGGGCCGCAATTTCAATACCTCAGTTCCTTACTTCACCAAAGTTCAATGTCACAGAAGAAAATCCTGTACTTGGCGTAATCGGAACATTGATGATCTGTCCCTCTGTAAGCTTGTTATAGTAACTGATGTCAAGTCCGATCCTGTCATTCAGGAATCTGAACTCACCACCAACTTCATACTCCTGTGTCAGCTCGGGCTCGAGTTGTCTGTTACCGATAAGGTCAGACAATGTATATCCCGGAACTCCATTGAATGGGAAATTCAACTGACCAAATGGGAACAGGACAGTGTTTGAAATGATCCTGTCAAATACCAAGTATGCCGGTGCATCCTTTCCGGTTCTTCCCGCACTAACACGCAACTTGGCGTAGCTGAGTTTCGAGCGTTCTACGTTAAGAACATTGCTGAGAAGAAACGAAATGTTTGCACTTGGGTAGAAGTAACTGTTGTTGTCTTTAGGAAGTGTAGAACTCCAATCGTTGCGTGCAGTAGCAGTCAGATAAAGATAATTTCTGAATCCAACTGTTGCCGAACCGTACACTCCGAAGATCTTTTGCTTCAGGCGGTAGTGTGAAGCAACCGGTGTAGCGATACCATTTGAAATGTCGAAGAAGCCAGGCAATGCGAGGTCTTCAACGTAGGTATACAACACATCGCTTCCTCTCTCATTCAAGTTCGCACCCGCAAATCCATCGATCGTGAAGTCGTCGTTGATGTCGCGTTTTACGAGTACACTGACTTTGCTGTCATACTCCCAGTATTTTTGCGCGCCTTCCTGCACGTTTCCAATGCTTGCAGATCTTGAAGCACTTTCAGGGTTCGCACCAGCGTTCCAGCTACCCGGAGTCGGAGCATTTTTGTTTCTCCATGTTTTGCTGATACCGTTTGTTACGTCAAAACCCTGCTGAGCCTGGATGGTAACCCATGGCAACAGTTTATACGTCAGATTGATATTGCCATAGAAACGATCGCTTCTGGCACGGCTTCCATTCTCGTACAACGGGTAGTATGGATTTTCTGCGAACGGGGTGAAGTAATTGTCGACGTTGAAAAACTTGTTGGTATAATCTCTGAAGTCCTTGATCGGAATGTCAACAGGAATTTGCAATACCTGCTCGTAGAACGAACCGCCGACACCTGATGCCGACTGGCCGGTTTCAACAAACTTCTGGCTGCGATTGATGTAGTTGAATGACGCATCCGCACTAAAATTCTTGTATCGCGTGCCGCCTCTCAGGCTAAAAGTATTTCTTCTGTATGAGTCGTTGTCCGTCGGAACAACTCCATCACTGAAAACATTTCCGTACGACAGTGCGAAATTTGAATTCTCAGTTCCGCCACTGAGTGTAACACTGTTATTGAACTCACGTCCTGTTTCATACAGGTTTCGCACGTTGTCTTCAATAAAGGAGAAAGGTTTGATGAGCGAAGAGTTATCAGGATTCGATCCCCAAAGTCTTTCAACGCCATCGAGACGAGGACCCCAGCTTCCGTTTTCAGAAGCCCAGAATCGGCCGTCCCAACCCTGACCGAACACTTTTTGAAGTCGCGGTAAAATAGTGGGCTGCGAAAAAATTGCAGATGAATTTACATCTACACGTAACCTGCCTGCCTTACCTTTTTTGGTTGTGATGATGATTACACCATTGCTACCACGTGATCCATACAGTGAAGTCGCTGCTGCACCTTTCAATACTGTCAACGACTCGATATCGTTTGGATTGATATCGTTTGCTGTATTACCGAAGTCATAACCCGGAGTGGTTGACCCTTTGTTCAAAGAGGCGTCCGGAGACAGTGCGGTTCCGGTTGCAGTACGGTCATTTCCCGGCTGCACGTTTGATACCGGAACGCCATCAATAATGAACAACGGCTGGTTGGTACCAATAATCGACGTGTACCCGCGCAGTACAACTTTTGTTGAACCACCCGGTGCGCCACTAAGATTCGAAATATCCGCGCCGGCAATCTTGCCTTGCAGACCATCGAACATACTCACCGGCGAAACGCGATTTATTTCGTCGGTCCTGATCGTAGTTGTTGCATACCCGACAGATCCCTTTTCCCGGGAAACACCGAGGGCTGTGACAACAACCTCATTTAATTCGTTTGATTGAACCTGTAAAGAAATTGAAACCGATGAACTGGCTCCGACCGTTACTTCCTGGCTTTGAAAACCGACGGAAGAAAAGACGAGCACGTTTCCGGTTGCAGCACTAATGGCGAAGTTACCTTCTCCGTTGGTTTGCGTAGAAGTGGTGGTGCCACGAACAGCAACAGTAACACTCTGTAATGGAGTGTTCGTGCGCGCGTCGGTGACTGTACCAGTGATCACCCTGCTTTGCGCCCAAACCTGGGTGAAAAGCATAAGGAGATACGCTGCGGTTAATAAAAATTTTCTCATATACGAATGTTTAAATTCGTTTTAAAAATATTTTATAACCGAACGGTAAAAATTAAAGTTTGATTTCCTGACCACACACTTGATAAGTATATGCCATGCAGCGTTTCGCGAATTTCTTTCACACTCTTGTTTATCGGTAAGATGAAAAACATATTCCCGTTTAAAACAGTCTTTGTGTGTCTCAAAAAGAATTAAACCAGGAACAATCACTAGAAAGGTTCATTTAGTACAAAGGAATTTGACACGAAAGTCAGTACTGTTAAGCATTACAGCGCTGTGTGCACACCGTTAGTTATCATGTAGATTAAAAATCGCGATACATCAATGGCAGATTTCGCGGATAAGTGGCAGACTTATTTTTATCAAGCGGATAGAATTATAAGCTGGAGAAGTGAATTAATGATTCAGTTGGAGAATGATGGTCAATAAAAAAGCAGATGGTAGAAACCATCCGCCTGTCACATGAGAAAAGAAAAAGTTATTGCCTTGAAAGGTGCAAAGGACGTTTATGAATGATGTTCATCAGCAGTTCAAAAATGTCTTCATTGCGATAGTTGTATCTGAATTCGGTTTCCTTGACGTGAAGATAAATTGTATTGCTATTTAAACCCCGGAATTTGGCCAGCCGGGATTTCAACGTCCCCCAGAACATGTCAATTTCATCGATCTGCGACCGCCCCTTAGTCGTTTGGTTTACACGATACAGTTTCACTGTATTGAAATCGAGTATCCCCGCATACAGATTCAGTCTGTATTTCTCAATGTCTACCGGGCTTGCTTCCGCCCTTCCTTTGATCCAATCGAAAAGCCAGGCAGGATCCGGATGTTGTATCTTATTTGTATAGATGACATCTTCGTGTTTAAATATGCCGTAAAATGACTTCTTAAGATTGGAACCGTTGACAGGCTTGGCTTCCGTTTGTTCGGTGAGGGGCAGATACACGAACTTGCCATTTCTGTAATGAGCGGGATTCTTCTCTTCACAGAACTTGGCGATATGTATCCTGATAAGCTTCAGGTATGCATTAATGGTGATCCGGCTTATACCACTGATGTTTGCAATCTGGGTAGCAGTCAAATCCTCGCAGAATAGTTTCAAGAGTTCACGCACTTTTCTCTCTGAAATATGCGCACCCTTGAGGTATCTATTTTTCATGGCAGCTTGGTGTTGGATCTACGATACTCTACGTAAATAAGACGAAAAAATGTATACCCGGTTCGTTAAAATATTATAAACGGCGAATGCAGCGGATGTTGTCATCCTTTACTTATCATGATTGCAATCACGTAATATTCGCTGCTTTGTAAGTGTAACTTACCTCAAACGATATTCTGGAGAAACCCCGGAGCTGCCGTAAAACAGGCTGTAAGATTGCAACGAAGATTCGCTGCCGCGAAACCAGGACTTCCGCAAACAGGTTATATAATACCAGCGCAGACGTGCCTTCGCGAATGTAGAATTGCGGAAAGACAGGGATCTATTCTTCTAAAAGTTGCTCCAACAGCTGTGAAACTTTTAAGGCATTCGGCAATACCGCGCGCTCAAGGCCAATGTTCATTGGTATCGCAGGAACATCCAGTGCGCCGAGAACGGCTACCGGTTGATCAAGCCATTGAAAACAATTTCGCGTAATGCGGTATGCAAGTGATTCGGCGAATGAATTCGTTTGTTGCTCTTCTGTTAGTACCAGGCATCGTCCATGCCGCTTCACTGTATCAAATACCAGCTGCTCATCAAGTGGATGCAGCGAACGTAGATCCACAACTTCAACTTGTCCGGGAAAGTCCTGTGCTGCCGCAAGGGACCAATACACTCCCATTCCATATGTGATGATGCAGCATGAATCGCCCGACGATACAAATTCGTTGTCTGCATTTAATACGGTCAAACCCTTGCCGAGTGGCACAACATAATCAGGCGACGGCTCGATGCGTTTCGCAGCGTCCGTTCCTTTTACCTTACCCCAGTATAGTCCTTTGTGCTCAAGGACCACAACAGGGTTAGGGTCAAGAAAAGCCGCTTTCATAAGGCCCTTCATGTCTGCCGCATTAGATGGATATACTACCTTGATTCCCTTCACCGACAGAAGAGTTGTTTCAATGCTCGCGCTATGATAGGGTCCACCGCCACCATATGCACCGGTCGGCACACGTAAGACCATTTGCACTGGGAACTTGCCGCAACTTAGATAGCAGGATTTGGCGACTTCAGTGACAAGCTGATTGAAACCGGGGTATACGTAATCTGCAAATTGAACTTCTGTTATTGGCTTTACGCCCGTGGCACTAAGACCGACGGTAGAGCCTATCAGATATGCTTCCTGGATCGCTGTATTGAACACCCTGTGTTCGCCGAACAATTCTGCAAGTGTTGCCGCTTCACGAAAAACACCACCGAGTCTGCGACCAACATCCTGTCCGAAAAATATCGCTTCCGGATACTCCTCCATGATCTCGCGTATTGCAAACAACGCGGCATCAACCATCATCACTTTCTGATTGCCTTCGGGTGCACGTGTTCCGGATTCAGCGGTAACGGCAGCCGGAGCGAAAATATGTTCGGCCACAGTTGATGGATCCGGTTCCGGCGCATCACTTGCACGACGGAATTCTTCGGTTATATATGACTGTTGTTCCGATTCGATTGATGAAAGCAAGCTCGCAGCAATACCTTCACGTCCAAGATATTCGCGCAACCTGAGTTTGGGATCCTGCTGCGAGCTTGTAGACAGATCCTCGTCGGGACGGTAAAATTCTTTTCGTACGCCACTTGTATGATGACCAAGTAAAGGAACGTTTGCCTGAACAAGAAATGGAACGCGTTGATTACGCACACGCGCAAACACAAAACGCATGGCTTCATAACTGTCAACGAAACTGCTGCCATCGATACGGAGTCGATCAAGACCTGTGAAACCTCCTGCGTATTGAAATGCATCCATTGCTCTTGCTTCCTTTGCCGTTACGCTGATGCCCCATTGGTTGTCCTGCACCAGGAAAATGATCGGAAGTTTCTTAAGAACACTGAACTGAAACGCTTCACTAACCTCTCCTTCAGTCAGGCTCGCATCTCCCATTGAACAAACGACAACGGGATGTTCACCATTTGGTCCGTTCATCAATTTGTGCGAAGAGATTTTTTCGAGATACTGCAATCCCTGGGCAATGCCTGCAGAAGGGATTGCCTGCATACCAGTAGCGCTGCTTTGATGAATGATACGTGGTGTGGTTGTCGACAGTGAGTTGGGATGTGAATAGTACTCTCTCCCTCCCGTAAATGGATCATCTGCTTTTGCAAGCAACTGCAACATCAATTCATACGGAGTGAAACCAAGACCGAGCAACATACTCTCATCGCGGTAATACGGACTCACGAAGTCGCATGGCAACAAATGAAATGCAGTTGCCAGTTGTATTGCTTCATGTCCTCTCGATGTTGAATGCACATACTTACATATGTCGCGGTTGTTTTCATAGATCTCCGACATGGCGGAAGCCTGACACATCAGCGTATATGCTTTAAGCAACAGGTCGGTGTTCATCAATTATTCTTTCGGTTCAAAGATGAGGATAATCAGTAAGCATCGCTGACTTCGTGCAAAGAAAAAAGCCATCAACTCTTCCAAACCACTCACTGATTTGAAGCTGAAATGCAACAACGCAAATTGCGGATAAAAAAAGCCATTCCGCGATCGTCGGAATGGCTTACAGATTTTCAACGCGTGCATTACTTTATCTCAACGTTGCCTAGGCTGTCGTCTTCGATAAATAGTTCGAGTTCATCACCAACGACACATTCCCCAACTCCTTCCGGAGTGCCCGTGAAGATCAGGTCTCCAATATTGACAGAGAAATAATTTGAGATGTAAGCCACGATCTTATCGAAGTTGTGGATCATCAATGAGGAGTTTCCTTGTTGTACAAGTTCTTTATTCTTGTACAGGCAAAAATTGATATCCTTTTTGTTTTTGATGTTTTGAAACGGAATCCATTTTCCAACAACGGCGGAATTGTCCCACGACTTTGCTTTCTCCCATGGAAGCCCTTTCTCTTTCAATTCGTTCTGAATGTCGCGTGCAGTGAAATCTATTCCGGCAGAAACCGCATCATAGTATTTGTTCGCAAACCTTTCCTGAATATATTTTCCGTTCTTCGAAATTCGAAGTACGAGTTCACATTCGTAGTGGAGTTCATTCGTGAATTCAGGGTAATAAAAAGGAGTGTGAGCCTGAAGTAATGCACTTTTGGGTTTCATGAAAATCACCGGATCATCAGGGACTTCGTTTCCCAACTCCTTCGCATGCGCTACATAGTTACGGCCTACACAGAATATTTTCATATTCAAATAAGGGTTTAACTTAGTTAATTGTTTTCAGCAATATTTGTCTGGAAAGACGCCAGGGTACAAAGTCATAAAGATATTGAATACAAACACTTAACTCTTAGGGGTTAATATTGCGAAAATAAAGATTCAAACCAATAAATCATAGTATATATTCTTTTTTATTGATCTCTGCCATTGTCCGCTCGATGCCAGCGTGGATAAAGCTTTCAATCGCTTCAACGCTTTTATCGATCTTTAATTTCACGATGGGTAATTCTGCTTCCGACCATTTTCCCAATACATGTTCTACCTGCCGGCCTTTCGGAAAATCATTACCGATGCCAAACCTCAACCTGGGATAATTTTCAGTTCCCAATACCTGTTCAATACTTTTAAGGCCATTGTGACCCGCGGCACTACCGGCGGGCCGTAACCGAAGTTTTGAAAGCGGCAGCGCAAGTTCATCAACCAGTACCAATACATTCAGTAACTCGATTTTTGATTTGTCGAGCCAATACTTAACCGCCATGCCGCTAAGGTTCATGTATGTAGTTGGCTTAATTACCAGCACAGGTTTTCCCTTGTATTTGATTTCGGCCGTATCCGCCAGTCTCCCGGACCGGAATTGTGCTGCATGCTTACTGACGAATGCGTCGGCAATGTCGAAACCGATGTTGTGCCTGGTACCATTGTACTCTTTTCCGGGGTTTCCGAGTCCTGCGATCATGAAAGAAGACATGTCGGTTGCATTTTCTGACGAAAGATAGGATGTGACGGGCATCGCCGATTCAGCAAATAAAAAAAGCCCCGATCGCGGGGCTTTTGAATATTCTTCGAACGCTTACTTCTTTGCAGGAGCCGCTTTCGCCGGAGCCGCGGCTGCCGGAGCAGCTGCTGGTGCTGCAGCGGGTGCAGTTGCAGCCTCTTCCTGCTTCAATTGCCTTGTCATCACAACAGAGGCGATCGGAATACGTGGCGAATTCAATATCTCGTAGTGCTCGTTCTTCACGTCTTCAACGCGAATGTTTTCGTTCAACTCAAGATTTGTAAGATCGACTTCGATGTTTTCCTTCAGGTGTTTCGGCAATGTCTTTATGCGCAAGGTTTTCATCTTGGTAACAAGCTTGCCTCCCCCTTTTACACCAGCTGCCGTACCCGTAAACTTAATGGGAATGGTAGCGATGACTTTTTTGTCTTCCACCAGTTCGAGAAAATCAAGGTGAGCAAGCTCATCCGAAACCTTGTCGAATTGAATGTCTTTGAGAATACAGGTGTACGACTTACCGTCGACTTTTATGTCTGCTAATTGAAAATCCGGAGTGTATACCAGATTTTTAAATGACAGCACAGGAGCAGAAAAATTCACCTCCTGCGAACCCCCATAAATTACACCAGGTACCAGGCCCTGAGAGCGAAGCTGACGGGTAACTTTTTTGCCAGTTTCGGTCCTCAGTTGTCCTTCGATTGTAATTGTTTTCATTATTAATTGTTGTTGTTAAAGAACTTCTTTCGTCTTTGAAACCTGAGACGATCATTTGTTTCGCATCTGGCTATGTATGAACAAGCCAGTGATGCTTCGATTTTCATAAGCGTTGCGAATCGCAACTGCAAAAAGTTCGGATACACTCAGGATCTTGACCTTCGATATCTTTTGTTTGAGAGGGATCGTGTCGCAGACCACCAGTTCTTCAAGAACGCTATGTTCGATATTTGAATAAGCGTTGCCACTGAGAACAGGATGAGTACACAATGCGCGAACGCTTTTTGCTCCCTTTTCTTTCAAAAGTCCCGCTGCCTTTGCAAGCGTGCCTCCGGTATCACAGATGTCATCGATCAGGACCACGTCTTTATCTGTTACATCACCGATGACCACCATGCTCGAAATTTCATTTGCGCGTTTTCTGTGCTTGTCGCAAATAACCATTTCGGCGTTGAAATAGGTGGCTATCTCTCTGATCCTGTTCGCACTACCCACGTCGGGGGCCGCAAAGGTAAGGTTTTCCATCTGAAGTTGCTCGATGTAAGGAATGAAAATGGCCGAGCTGTCGAGATGGTCTACAGGTATATCAAAGTACCCCTGGATCTGTGGTGCATGGAGGTCCATGGTGATGACCCTATCGGCTCCGGCCGCCACAATCATGTTGGCCACGAGCTTCGATCCTATGGCTACGCGAGGTTTGTCTTTGCGGTCCTGTCTTGCGTATCCATAGTAGGGTATGACTGCCACCACTTTGTATGCTGAAGCACGGCGGGCGGCATCGATCATCAGCAACAGTTCCATCAGATTTTCTGCGGGAGAAAATGTGCTTTGAATGAGGAAGACCATATCGCCGCGGATGCTTTCCTGGAACACCGGCTGGATTTCACCGTCGCTAAACCGCGAAATGGTGATTTTGCCCAAAGGAGCGCCGAATTTGTGTGCGATTTTCTCAGCAAGGTATTGAGAGCCAGTACCGCAGAAGATTTTGGGGGTAGTTTGCATGCCGCAGATGTGTGCGGCGAAGATAAAACGAAGACCTCAATTAGGTCAGGCAAAAAGAGGTTAGGAACGGTAAAAACACCTACCGTTCCTAAAAATATATTAGAGTAGAGTACTTTCCTATTTAGCCACAGACAAAAGAACCGGATTCGACTTCGTAACCATCGCGGTTTGCTCTTTTGCTTTAGGGTTTCCTACAAGATTCTTGTTCGGATTTACTGCATGGAAGATGGCGGAGCAGATAAAAATCGAGAAAAACAGAGCGACGAAATACATTCCAAAGCAGAAAAGAAAAGGCTGGTAACCACCGATAGCAGCGAGTGTAGACTTACGTTTCATGGATTTAGATTTTCGGTTTCAAAGGTTTTGGATGCTGTGTAAATAACGGCGTTAACGTGTTATTTATTACAGTGATAGGTTAAAATTAAACCCGAACATTGAGAAATGCAAGAGGGTAATTACTCAATTAAAGAATGGGCAAAAGATGAACGGCCGAGAGAAAAACTACGATCCTTTGGGCCGGAAAGCCTCACCAATTCCGAACTTCTGGCGATCATGATCCAGAGTGGCACCAGGCATAAAACTGCGGTCGACCTGGCCAAAGAGATCCTCTTGCTTGGGAAAAACAACCTGCATAGTCTCGGCCGCCTTTCGGTGCGGGATCTCATGAAGATCAGAGGGATCGGTCAGGCAAAGGCAATGACGATTGCGGCGGCGCTTGAATTCGGGCGTCGCCGGCAGGCTGCCGAGTCGATCGAGAAGAAAACCGTGAAACACAGTCAGGATATTGCCGGATATCTGCAATCGCTTCTTCGCGACCATCAACGGGAGGTGTTTGGAGTTGTGTTTTTGAACCAGGCGAACAAGATAAATCATTTTGAAATTATCAGTCAGGGTGGTATCACCGGTACTGTCGCTGATCCGAGGATTGTACTTAAAAAGGCACTTCAGGAGGATGCCGTGAATCTGATTTTATGCCATAATCATCCCTCTGGCAATTTGCGGCCGAGCCGTGCAGACGAGGAGCTGACGCAAAAGCTTATCGAGGCCTGCCGGTTTTTCGACATCAAGGTGCTGGACCACATCATCGTGGGCGAGGACGGGTACTTCAGTTTTGCGGATGAAGGGATTTTGTAGTTGAAAGTTGAAGGTTGAAAGTTGAAAGCAGTAACTGTATGGGTGTCGTTTCGAGATTCGAAGATTTGAAAATATGGCAGGTGTCGCGCGAACAAGCTTTACAAATCTATCGCTTGTCGCTGGAAGCATCATTTGCTGCTGATTATTCATTTCGACATCAGATCAACAGATCTGCTCTATCAGTAATGGATAACATCGCTGAAGGATTTGAAAGATCGGGCAACAACGAATTGATAAACTTTTTATTCATTGCGAAAGGTTCAAATGGTGAGGTGCGGTCGCAACTTTATGCTGCGCTCGACCGTGGTCATTTAACATCCGAAATCGCAAACGAACTTCTAATCAACAATGAAACACTTAGCAAAATGATTTCCTCGATGATTGGGCATCTGAAAACATCGGGCAGGCGGGGATACCGGTACTCTTAGCGTCAACTTACTAACCTTCAACTTTCAACCTTCAACTTTCAACTACCTCATGCTTGCGCAGTCGGGCCGCCGAAATTCAAAGGCAACTGTACCTCCTCGAGGTCCTGGATCTTTCCGTTAATAGACTCAAAACGATGGATGTTGTCTGTGATTGCTTTCATAAACCGCTTCGCATGCTGCGGCGTAAGAATTATCCGTGACTTCACTTTGCTCTTGGGAGTGCCGGGCATAACATTCACAAAGTCGATGACAAACTCTGCATGTGAATGAGTAATAATAGCAAGATTTGCATATTCTCCTTCTGCCACATCCTCCGAAATCTCGATATTGATTTGATTCTGCTGCTGCTCCGACATAATTTGATCTTTGAGCAATAAAGGTAATCGCCTGTAATCAATCCATAAAAAAAGAGCCGCAGTATTATTGCGGCTCCTTTTAAGAAAATAAGCATTAAGTTATGGTCTGGGACCTGTATAACCGAGCGTATCAATTTTCAGACGCGCTGCCGGTCCGGCACCCCAAGTGAACGAAATATAAAAAGTCTTTGTCGCAGGATCGTAACGGCTGTCATATCCTGGTGCATTCATCGCTCCACCTGAACTTGTAATCGTAACCTTGTTGGTGGTCGGATTGACCGCCAACTCAGGGTTTCCAATACCAATTCCGCTTGCGCCATCACCCCAGTAAGCGAGCTCGTCATAGATGACGGAGTTCGGTCCGGTTGTGATCAACTGTACTTCCGAGTTTTGATAGTTACCCGTCAAAACAGGATCGGCAGCACGCAACGCGTATCCATCGTTATCATACACACCATCATATTTGTTTTTCACACCGACGATCACAACTGCATTGTTGAAATTGCCGCTCACCAGATAATTCGAGCTCGAAACACTCTTGATGCGGAACCCAAGACCAAACTCACCACTGATGATTGCAGAAGGTTTTACTGTCATTTGCAGATAACCTTCGCGCGATCCTCTGGGGATCGTAACCACCATGTTGTTAGCGAGCGTATAAGCACCGGCCGGAACTTCAACAAGCGCAGAACCGGTTGAATCATTGTACGCTTCAAGGAGAGACGGATCAAGCTCAAGCGTTACCTGAATGTCCTCGGTTGCTGGATCATTCGCTGCAAGGCGAACAGGAACGAGGTTCAACGTCGTATCATTCTCGCTATCGTTCAAGCTCACGGCATACGATGAGTTGTATGATGTTGTAGCCCTGATAGGCCCCGGAAGTTCGATGACGTTGGGAGATTCCGAAATCAGCGGACCAGCCAAACCATCATCTACATATTTATCTTTTAAGCATCCAGATGCAACTGTGAGCATCATCCCACAGGCAAGTGATAATTTGAAAATGTTTTTAGTTTGCATATCGATCGATTAATTAGCGTCCCAGAAAATTTTTGATTGTGGAGTAATGTCTCCCTGAGCCTGAACATTCGCGGTATTTACGGCGGATTCAGCAGATGGATACAGAAGTCTCACTGGAATCGTTCTGCTACCCCTTGCATCGTTAACCGATAAAGGAACATCGCTCGGAATGCCAAGTCTTCTGTAATCGTTCCATGCTTCGAGAGGATTAATTCCCATTAAAGCAATGTATTTCTGATTAACGATCAACTCAATTCTTTCCGGGTCAGTAGTGGCCGTGCTCCAATCAAAATTGTCCGAAATGTATGTTGCCGCTTCAGCTTCGGCATCTTCAACACCAAGCCAGATGAACGACTCTGTAACTGCCGCTTCATATGCTGCCTGAGGGTTACCTGCATAAGGTCCGCCGATATCCCAACCTCTCTGCACAGCCTCTGCCTGCAGGAACATGCTTTCAACGGAAGTAACAATCCACTGCGCCTGATCAAATGATCTTACAAGGCCGACTCCGATGTTAGATGTCCTGTCGCCGTTGAACAGATCATTAGGATCTGATCCGTAAACAGTACCAACATAAGGATTCTGCGGATTGACCGGAGATTTTGCAGGCTTGAAAAAGTATCCAAGACGCGGATCATCAGTAGAAGTCAGAATTTCGACAGCATGTGCATTTGCTCTGAAGAACGTATTTGCATCTTCACCACTTGGCAATAGCCCATATGCTCCATAGAACGGACTTTGTTTGTTAACGTCGTTCAGGTAGCCAGGATCAACAGCTGCAGTTTCACCCGATTGAAGAACTCCACCATTCGCTTTGATCTTCGCCAACTCCGCTGCTGCATTTACGTTGGTCTCTGTTTGCCTGATCAGCAAACGCAACTTGATTGTATTAGCGAGACGAACCCACAAATCCTGGTCGCCACCATAAACGATATCAATGCGTTGATTTTCGCCTGTCACTTCCGAATTCTGGATCAGATTGATTGCAGTATCAAGTACAAGCTGCAAATCAGCATAGATCGATGCACCGGGATCGTAAGCCGGAGTTGGAAACTCTACCGGATTGAAGGCTTGTGAATAAGGCACATTGCCGTATACGTCAACCAGATTCTGATACAAGTGCGCCTTGATGATTTTGGCGACACCTACATAAAATCCTTCGCCTTCTTCAGCACCTTTTCTTTCAACTTCTCTCAAATCGAATAGTACGTTATAAATACCGGCCCACTTTCCTTCCTGGAACGTGTTGGTAATATTATACGTCGATTCCTCAGTGCTTGGGTTGAACGAACCGGACGCAGACCAATAGCCCATCCAGTTCGCAAGCCATCCGTAACCAAGAGCTGTTTGCACGCCGGCACCATGAAGTGCGTTGGGCAATATCAAACCCGACGTAACATTTTCATCAGCCGCCTGGTTTGGATTCTGATTAATGTCCAACTCTTTCTTACATCCCATCAGTCCGAGCGATACAACCAGACCGATGAATAATATTTTATTGATTCCTGTTTTCATAATCTTCCTCATGTTTTCGTTAGAATGTTAGTGTAACTGAACCACCGAATGTTCTTGCCGGAGGCGTTGAGAACACGTTGTTCAAACCGAAAGTGTTGTTGTCAACGGTGTAGTTGAACTCAGGATCTGTCCACTGGTTTGAATCAGGCAGGAAGAGAAGAAGATTTCTTCCAACTGCACTAATCACGAATCTCTTGATCACTTTGTTTTCACCGATCCAGCTGAACGGAAGTGAATATGAAATCGCGACCTCTCTCAACTTCCAGAAAGCTGCACTTGAGAAATAATTGGTACCAACAGATGTATTGGTAGTACCAGTGGCCCAAAAGTCACGGCCTCCACTTGCAACCTGCAGGTTCGTATTTTCTACAAACTTGCCAGTTCCGTCATCGTACACAGAATTCGGGAACACAAATCTTTCGCGACCGAATTGCGCACTGCGTGCAGAGATACCTGTAAAATCCATATCAGAACCGATACCATGGTAAGCGTAGTGACCTCCACGATAATCCCATGTCATTGCAAGTGTAAGTCCCTTCCAGGATACAGATGGGTTAACACCTACGATCCACAAAGGCAACGAACGACCGCGGGTAACCAGGCTATCTTCCAATTCCGGATATCCTGTGTACCTGTCAACGATAACACGACCCTGAGGATCTCTTTTATAGTCGGTAAGTTTGAACACGAACGCCGGGCTTCCTACAACAGCATAGTTAAATGCGTCGGGTGAACTTGCTGCAATCTGGGTGAACTCGTTAGAACCACCGATCGCAAGTTCATTGATGCCAGGGAACAGCGATACGACCTTATTGTCGTTGTATGTCGCGTTGATACCCAGGTTCACAGACACGCTTCCAAGTTTTACAACTGGAGTGATGTTCAAATCCATCTCAACTCCATGGTTGTTGAAGTCAGCAGCATTGTCAACATAGATAGTGTATCCTGTTGCAGCCGACTGTTGAACCGAAAGGATCTGGTTTGTATTTTTCTGATTGAAATACGTTGCGTCGATATTGATCCTGTTGTTCAGAATGCCGAGCTCAAATCCAATCTCTCTTGAATTAACGAACTCAGGTTCGATCAAGGGATTTACAAATCTGTTACCTGCACTGAACCCTCCAAGATTACCATAAGGGAATCCATTTGTCGGATTATATGTAGAGGTAAGAGAATAGGCACCAGTGAAACCATTGTCAAAGTTTCCGAGGTTCACGTTGGCAGATTTTGAAACCGCACCGCGAATTTTCAGGTAGGAAATCAACCTGCTGTCACGTAAACCCGGTACAGCATCTGAAAGCAACAATGACGCACTCACACCAGGATAGAAGTATGAGTTTTGATCGAGATTCAGACGGCTGTCCCAGTCCTGTGCTCCGGAGAACTCAAGATTTGCCCAACCTTTATAGCTCAAACTAACTTGTCCAAAGACTGAGATCAAGCGAGTTCTAAACTTCGCTTCATTAGTATTCGTTTCACCCAAACGAACCGATGGGTTAAATACCGTAGGAATCTGAAGGTTATTCGCATTGGCGAATAAACCTTTGACATCATTCTGACGGTAACGGGTTCCAACAACATAATTAACTGCAAAATCACTGATCTCTCTCCGGCCGTTCAAAAAGAACTCATGCGTAATACGGCTGTTGAAGAATTGACCGTCGCCTGTGAATGAAGGCTGAGGGTCAAATTGCTGACCTCTGTGGTCCTGCGCAAAATCTGTTGTTACAACAGGTCCGTTTTCATTCGTAAAGTTCCCGAAGGTCAAAGCCGACCCAACGCGGTATGTAGCGTTAAGCCATTCTGCAAAAGCATAGTTGGCTTCCGCCGACGCAAGGAAGTTGTCGTTCCTGGCGATGGTGCGATGGTTGTCGATGACCCAGTAAGGATTTACAAAGTATTCGTTGTAATAATTAGAGTATTGCGCATACTTATTATTGACCTGATCTTTGTAACTGGTGAGTGGAATATGGGAAGGCGTATTCAGCACTGTGAAATACACAGAACCGTTATAGCTACCCGGAAAACGGTTAGCATAAGCGCCGTTGTTCACTACGTTAGAGTTATTCTGAATGTAGTTGATGTTCGCGGCTACGCTGAGCTTTCCGTAAGACTTATTTCCATTGATCCTTAATGAAGTACGGCGGTTTTTATCCTTAGGCATCAACCCGCGTATATCCGCGTCCTGGGCCGAGATAAAGAAACCTTGTGCACTGAAAGAAACGTCTGTCTGGAATGTTACTCCGTTCTGCCAGAATTTCTTCCTTTCATCGGTTGGACTGTAACGAACCATCTGGATATCGCCATCTTCCAGTTCGGGTCCGATCGGCTGCATTGAGCCATCGAACTCAGGACCATATTGCTGATTTTCAATTGGATCATACAAAGCCCTTCCAAATGCATCTTCACTCGTACCACCGCCAAATCTGTTTTGAAGCTTTGGCATATAAGAGATACGTGAAAGCTGCACGGTGTGGCTGACGTTTACAGTTGGCTTACCGCTCGCTCCTCTTTTTGTTCTGATGAGGATCACACCGTTCACACCATCTGGTCCGTAAAGCGCTGCTGCGGAAGCTCCCTTCAGGATGTTAACGTCCTGAACGTCATTAGGATTGATTGTTGAAATGTAACTCAGCGGCGTTGGTATGTTGTCTACAACAAGCAACGGTGAATTGTTACCTGTCAAAGATCTGAGACCTCTGAGGTTGATCTTCGACTCTTCGAAAACACCACTATTTACAGTCGTAATGTTTAATCCGGACACTTTACCGGTTAAACCGTTTTGAAGGTTTACAGTTCTTGCCTGATTCAGCTCACTGTTTTTGATCCTCGCTGCTGCATAACCAAGTTCTTTTGCCTGCCGCTGGATACCAAGGGCTGTAACGACTACTTCCTGTAATGCACCAGTCTTAGTGAGTGCAATATTTACCTGATCATCATTGCCAACGGTTGCCTCCGCCTGTTGGGCGCCAACCGCTGTAAAAACAAGAACATCTCCTGGCTGAACCTGAATGCGATAGTTACCATTCGCATCGGTAGTTGCGCCACGATTAGTTCCCTTGATTGTTACTGAAGAAAATGGAATCGGCTCTCCTTGATCATCCCGAACTGTGCCGGTGACATACCGGGTTTGAGCAAATGCCAATACCGAAGACAGTACTAGCACTGCTAGCAGTGTTAGAATTTTTCTCATGTGACTGTAAAATTTTTAGTTTCGACGCGTAAATATAGGAAGAATTGAATTTTCTCAAAAAATTGTTAAAATAGGGTGAGCGGATTAACGGATTTCAAAAAGACAAGGCGAATTCCGAGAATGCTGCCGCACATGAAAACTTTTTTTGAGAATATTTTGCCGGAGCCGAACGGTAGGAGAAACTGAGGCCGCGATCCACGGGCGTTAACCGACTCGAACCGCCGTAAGTCATGACAAGTTCTTCCGGCCCGGCCGATTTCTTGGCCTTTTCGACGCACCAAAATCCGAGAGAATTACCTGCAATGCGATGGTTGACCGCGTTTTAGATTCCAATTGCGTTGCTCCCGACCCGGTGGCAAGTGGCTGGTCGTATATAGTACGTCCCCACCTTAGCGAAAAGTGCGTCTTTGCGTTAAAAACGGATGAGCGGTCGAGCGCCTTACTTATAATTATCGTGTATCGCCACCCCGAAGAAAAAAATGAGTTGATGGTACTTTGATATCGAAGTTCATTTTCGTATGCATAGATACGGGTGTCATAATCTTCAGTATCGAACATTTGAATGCGGCATTTTATTGAAACAGGTAAGACATGTTCGTCAAAGGCTGTTTCGATATAGGTTAAAGTGCCGTCCCGAGTTTTCTCGAGCTGTTGAACGACTATATATTCAAGGCGATATTGAAGGCGCGTAAATTTTGTAATCGACGCATCCACGTGCATCCTTATACTTTTGGTATTCGTGGGGGTAAGCCAATGGACGTTACGGTCAGATTCATCTGAAGAATTTACTTCCTTTTTCCCGGTTTTAAGTCGAACATAGCCAACCAACTTTTTCGAAGGCTTCCATTGAATCTGCACAAGTTGATCTCTGCCTCTTGAAGGTCCGTCAACACGGTATCTTACCCACGGGTGGTAGAATACATCGGTGAACATATCGAATTGCCAACGTGGGAAAGGTCGGACCGTGATAGCGACATAGGCACCGTTTTCATTCGAAGGAACAGAAACATCAGTAAACGCATTGCCAAAAATCGACTGGTAACCTTTGGCAACCGATCTGAAGACGACTGCAACATCTATATCTCGTGCCGGAGTTGAAAGAAGTCCGGCGACGACAGCACGATTAAGATTTCTATCGACGGCAAACTCTCCGAAAACGTGTACGCCGTGCAGGTCAACAACCAAGTCTGCGCTTGCATTCATCCACTCGCGGCCACGAACTGAAAAGAGGTTATACAACTCATCCTTCTTCCGAATTGGAACGCCGTATTTATTGTATACGCAATTAAGTGACACCGTGATTTTTTTCAATTTCCTTCTCAACGCGAATCCGGTCGTAATTAAGCTGACGCGGCCCTTATCGGAAAGTTCGTCCGCGGTTCTATGCAGACCTGTCGTGTTGATTGATGAAACTGATCCGCTCTTCGTGTCTGCAGTCAGTCTCCGGAACGAAGTAAACACCATCGATTCGAGCCGAGGTGTCCGAAATGATATTGAAACACCTCGTAAGAAGTTGTATTCCCCTGACGAGTGGTAAGCCCTCGTCCATTGCGCCTCCCGTTTTACTAATGTTACTGCAGCGCTTTTGCGATATGCCATGTTCTGCCAAATCACGAGGCCCTGTCCAAGGTTCACTGTAAAGTCGCCGACAATGACAGTCACTGGTTTGTTGGCGCCAACCGACACATATCCGGAATTGAAGTCGAAGCCTCCTTTATTTAATTGGAATTTCTCCCCGGGATCTTTTTCAACAAGGCACCCAACGTGAAAATCTCTGCCTGTCATTTTATACCGGACAATTGCTTTCAAGGGATCGCCTGCAAATGACTTTTGCGGGTCACTGTTTTCAAATCCCAAACTTTTTTCCGGCTGCAATGATCCACGGATCAACACGGTATGGTTCAATGATCGTATCGTTTGAGCATAAATCGCCGGAAACCTGCTTGCTCCAAACGAAAGATATTTGGAAACAGTTTTGGCAATATCAGGTGACCATCCGGGTATCGCCTGCAATTCGTGTTTGTCGATCAGTGAACCGAACCGTTCTCGATAAATGAAGAAAGCCTGAATCTGAACATCAGACAACATTTTTAACGATGCAAGTTGCAATTCAGTGATGCGGTTCGCATCGAAATCAAAGGTTCCCGTTATGGAAATTTCTGAATCTGACTGCTGGGTCTCGCCCTCATTATCCGGATCGGATTCGAATTGAATTTCCAGTGAACGGTCAACATCCGTTGAATCCTGGGAAAAACCGGTTGTGCAAAAAGAAACATATACTAGAATCACAAGCATCGCAATTTTCATTACACGTCGGATTTATTTGTCGGAATGTTTTTGAAAAGCGATCGAAATACACGGAGAAAAGCCAAGCGCGAAATGAAACGCAGTGCTTGCCGTTAACAATAGATCTTTTATATGAAAGCCACATACGATTACATATTGTGACGTGCCTGTCGCATAAGAAGCTTGCACGAACCATACCCTGTCATGTGTATACGATATAGTCGGAAACATTTCCGGTTGTCTCAGCAACGCCGACCGAACGATCACCGAAAGGGCGAGTTCATCGGACGGTCTGTATCCGAAAGCAAAAAGATATTCAGGCCTGTTTTGTTTTAAGTTTCCATTCATCAACACCCGCCGGTGAATCTGCAGACTAGCCTGAACGTCCGAATTGAGTTGTAACAACAATGAAATTTCGGCACCTGCCGACGTTAACTTCTCACTGTTCGTTTCAACACGCTCTGCAATAAACCTTGTCGAAGCCGCGACAGTTGCGAACTGTCGCGCGTAAGCAAGAGCGACGCCAAACTTTTTGAAATGACTATTGCCGAAATACGAAAAGCTTCCGCCGATTCCACTTTGCGGCAGCGGAAGCGATGCGGCAAATAAGATCTGTTTGATTTCGCTCAGAAGGAAGGGCGTTGCTGCCATTACCCCAACCGATTGATTTTTTGTGCGAGGGATGGCAGCTGGTAACGCATGATGCCCCAGCGCATTTGCTTCCGGGCCGGAAAAAACCCTCGCATGCTGTAAATACATTGCTATTGGCATGTCACCGTATTGCCCGAAAACTGATGAGGGCAGTAGTGCAACGCCGATGAGCAACCAAGATATGTTCATTCATCGAAGTTGGTATTGAAGCCATTGCTTTCAATGATGAAAAACTCATTGCCCGAACCGAAAATCCACGTCCGCCGGTGTTAATTTACCCACCGTACATTTGCCTCATGATATTATTGGACGGACTTCAGGCTTCAAAGACGATCAAACAGGAACTTGCTCAAAAAGTAATTGAACTTAAGAGCAGTGGCAAGAGGGCCCCTCATCTGGCTGCGGTGATTGTAGGCTCAAATGGCGCGAGTGAAACGTACGTTGCTTCAAAAGTGAAAACATGCGGTGAAATCGGTTTCGACTCAACGTTGATTCGTTTACCGGAAGATGTTACCGAAGCCGCCCTACTCAAAAAAATTGCTAGTCTGAACGAAGACGTTGCGATAGATGGAATCCTTGTCCAGTTACCGCTTCCTACTCATATTTCGGAACAGAAAGTTATTCTTGCAATTGACCCTTCGAAAGACGTCGACGGTTTTCATCCCGTGAATGCCGGCAGGATGGTACAGGGTTCACCATCGTTTTTGCCGGCCACGCCGAATGGAATATTGATGCTTCTTAAACATTATGGAATCCGCACAAAGGGAATGCATGCGGTAGTGATAGGGAGAAGCAACATCGTCGGCCGTCCCATGAGTATTCTCTTAAGCTCAAATCTTGAACAGGGAAATTGTACTGTTACGTTGTGTCACTCACATACAAAGAATCTCATTGACCTTTGCTTGCAGGCAGATATTGTTGTTGCAGCGCTTGGTAACCCAGAATTTGTAAAGGCCAGCATGGTAAGAGAAGGAAGTATTGTCATAGATGTTGGAATCACAAGGGTTACTGATGCGACCAAGGCTAAAGGGTTTGTCCTTAAAGGAGATGTGGATTTCAAGGCGGTTGCTGAGAAATGCAGTTACATCACGCCTGTTCCCGGCGGTGTGGGACCTATGACCATCGCCGCTCTGATGCAAAACACATATGCGGCCCGAATGAATGCTTCTTAACCGCATTCTAACGGCTGATAGCTTGCACGGGTTTAACAGAACCACACTTTTTCGGCCGGTGTTTATTACTGAACTTCGCGCGAATGGAAATCACAGACCGAAAGACGGTTACAAGCTATCCCTTGATGGAAGCATTCTACACCTTACAGGGTGAAGGCTTTCATCAAGGGAAGGCTGCGTTTTTCATTAGGCTGGCGGGCTGCGACGTTGGCTGCGTGTGGTGCGACGTCAAGGACAGCTGGGATAGCCTTAAGCATCCGGTAGTTAACGTTTCCGACATGGTTGCTCTGGCGTCCTCCCATCCATCTAAAACTGTCGTGATCACCGGAGGTGAACCGCTTTTACACGATTGCTCATTTCTGACGAACGCGCTGCAGAAAGCCGGTTTTTCCACGCATCTTGAAACTTCGGGGTCAACTGAATTGTCAGGATCGTGGGACTGGATTTGTCTTTCTCCAAAGAAGTTCAAGGCTCCGCTGCCATCGGTTGCTGCGCAGGCGAATGAACTAAAAATAGTTGTTTACCATAAGTCGGATTTTTTGTGGGCGGAACAGTGGGCACAAAAAGTCCCACCAGGCTGCAAATTATTTCTGCAACCCGAGTGGAGCAGACGGGACGTCGTTACACCTCAAATAATTGATTACGTTCTGCGGCACCCAAAATGGGAGGTGTCAATGCAGATTCACAAATACTTAAACGTGCCGTGATCCGGATTGCATCTTCCCGTTCAAATTGTCCGTCTTCTACAATATGTCTTACATGAACCGCTTTTTGTTTTTACTGTGTATTTTCTCGGTTTGCAGTTTATATACTGTAGGACAGTATGATCCGTCGAAAGTGCGAAAAAAAGCGGCGCAGTTGTACGAGGAAGCGCTGGCTGTTGCCGGCGATGGCAAATTCAATGAAGGAATCACAATATTGCAGCAGGCTATTCGCATTGATAACCGGTTTGCTGACGCTTTTCTTTCTATCGCAGGGATGTTTGGCGAATTAAAAAATTATGATTCATCCATTCGGTATTACCGGCTTGCCCGTGATATCGATTCGGTTTACTTTAAAGACTATAATCTCCCCTACTCAATCAACCTTTCCGGAAAAGGCGATTTCGTCGCAGCCCTTGCAGCAGTCAACGAATTTCTGACGATACCTAATTTACGGCCCTCGAGTATCAAGGCTGCAGAGTACCGGCGGGATTGCTACGAATTCGCAATTGAATATCAGAAACTGAAACCTTTAAGCGATTACCGGTTCCAGCCGATAAATATGGGAGACAGTGTGAACTCGCGGTTTTCGGAATATTTTCCTACCATAACAATTGAAGGCAATCAGCTCGTTTTCACGAGGCGCGTCAATAATGCGAACGAAGACTTTTACACTACGCAAAAAACCCGCGGCAACTGGTCTGTCAGTCGGGGTTTGCTTGGTGCCATCAATACCAATCAAAATGAGGGTGCACAAAACATTTCACAGGACGGCGAGTGGCTGATTTTTACCGGATGTAATTTTCCGGACGGTGAAGGGAGTTGTGATCTGTATATTTCGTACCTGACAAGTGATGGCTGGAGTTCGCCTGAAAATCTCGGTCCCCGCATCAATACTGCCGCATGGGAGTCCGCTCCCTCTCTTTCTCCCGACAAACGTGAATTGTATTTTGCAAGCAATCGCGAGGGAGGGTATGGCGCCAGTGATATATACATCAGCCGACGTCTACCCAACGGTTTATGGAGTCAGCCGGAAAATGCCGGTCCTTCAATCAACACGGCAGGTAACGAGAGTTGTCCTTTTATTCATGCAGATAATCTTACTCTTTATTTCACATCCGACGGGCATCGAGGATATGGTGGCGATGATCTGTTTGTTGTACGGAAGTTACCTGCAAACAATTGGAGCAAGGTTGAAAACCTTGGTTTTCCGATAAACACGATTGAAAATGAAGGAAGCCTTGTTGTTGCCGCGGATGGAAAGACTGCGTTTTACGCGAGCGACCGAAGCGACAGCAAAGGTGGTCTTGACCTTTACACGTTTGAGTTGCGGAGCGACATCAGACCTGCGCGTACGTTATGGGTAACTGGACGCGTTTTCGACATCGAGACGAAAAAAGGATTGCCGTCGGCAATTGAATTGACGGAACTTTCGTCGGCACAGACTATCAGCAAACTGCAGACAGATGAGACCGGGAATTTTCTGGTAACATTACCGGTTGGAAAGGACTATGCGTTCAACGTCAACCGCAAAGGATATCTCTTTTTCTCCGAAAACTTTCCCCTCAGCCAGAAGCCGCCGGATTCTACGTACAGGGTAGATATCCCGTTGCAACCACTGGAAGCAAACGCAACTGTAGTCCTCAAGAACATTTTCTTTGATGTAAATAAATATGAGTTGAAGGAGGAATCAACTTCCGAGCTCGACAAGGTGGTATTGCTGCTAAAGGAAAATCCCAATCTCACGATTCAGATAAACGGGCACACAGATAATGTTGGAAACCCCGCGGACAACCTTAAGCTCTCGAATGATCGGGCTCGAGCGGTGGTCAATTACTTACGACTGAAAGGAATAGAAACCGGCCGTCTCAAGGCGAAAGGATTTGGTGCAACAAAACCTGTTGCGAGCAATGAGAGCGAACAGGGAAGGTCGATGAACCGCAGGACGGAACTTACCGTTGTTTCAAAATGAAACTTCCATGACGAGCATTTCACGTTCGTACACACTTTGATCCATAATGTCAAAGAACTCGGGCTGAATTGTCATCCCTTTGATAATGCATTGATCGAACATCTAATTCATTTCGACGAAACCGCAGACGTTTTAGGATCCTCTGAGATGGCATTTGCTTGAATCCGATGAGCATCTGCATGCCGGCCGCACTTCATAAGTATGGATCTTTAAATCAGCTCAGGAACGGGCAACCACATCGTTGCAATACCAGGCTCCTGATGCTGTCGGGGGTCGCAATTCGGTGCGTTAACTTTGTAATGCAATATTCGATTATCACGCTTCGAAATAAATGAGATTTTCACTCCATTTTTTGCGTCTTTTCCTCATTGATAGTGGCACCGGCCAAATCTACCTTCGTTATCGAAGCGCATGTCGGCTGATCTCCCATATCAGATCGCGTTGAAGTTGCTTGAATTTGTCGGTGACGTTCATGCGAAATTGTTGGTCGAACATTTCGGCAATGCAAAAGATATTTTCAATGCCCGACAAAGTGAACTGGAGAGAATCGCTGGCATTGGAAGCGTTCGAGCGAGAAACATAAAGAAATTTAAAAATTATGAAAAGGTTGAATCAGAATTGGAGTTTATTGATCGGTACAAAATCCAGCCGCTGTTCTACACTGATCAGGCGTATCCGCGACGCCTGAGAAATTGTTTCGATCCTCCGGTCCTTCTCTTTTTCAAGGGCAATGCGGATCTGAACACAAGTCACTTTGTCTCTGTTGTTGGCACCCGCAGCAATTCGGAATACGGCAGAACAATGACCGAAAACTTTGTTTCAGGGTTGGCAGAACACGACGCGACGATCGTAAGCGGCTTGGCGTTTGGTATCGATAGTATCGCTCACAAAGTGGCATTGCGAAATGGCATGCCCACGATTGCAGTAGTGGCCCACGGACTGCAACTGATATACCCGTTCCAACACATTTCACTCGCGAGAGAAATAATGAAATGCGGCGGCATCCTGACTGAGTTTTTGAGTGGTACAAAACCGGATAAGCACAATTTTCCGAGTCGGAACCGCATTGTTGCAGGCCTGAGCGACGGAGTCGTTGTAATCGAAAGCGGTATTAAAGGTGGAAGTATAATAACTGCTGAACTGGGTTTCGGTTATGATCGCGAGATATTCGCATTTCCCGGGAGAGTTTCCGACGCTAAGAGCAGCGGCTGTAATGAACTGATTCGCTCAAACAAAGCTTCCCTGCTTACCAGTGCGCGACATTTTGTAGAAAGCATGGGATGGTGCGATTTTGAACAATCGAAGACGAGTCCCGTCAAGCAACTGTTTCCTTTGCTCACAGGAGACGAACAAAAGCTCTTTGACATATTGGTTAAAAGCAAAATCTCTGTGGATATTGATTCCCTCTCTGCTCAAAGTGGACTGTCATCTACGAAACTAGCGGCAGCACTTCTGAATATGCAGATGCAGAATATAGTCGAGTCGGTTCCGGGCAAAAGATATCGTTTGAGTCAATGATTTATGATCTTCGGAGAATGAGTACTTTTAATTGAACAACTTTTTACCATGAAAAAGATCGCTTCAATCTTCACAGTGCTCATTCTTTTTCTTGTTGCCTGTACTGAAGGCGACAGTTCTAAACAGAACAGTGAATCAAAAACGGATACCGCCCAAATAAAGGATTCCACCGCATCAGATCCGGAGAAATTTTCCGCCCCGCATTGAATTGCCACAACGCTCAAAGGCGGGATTAGTTTTTTTGGGAGCAAATGTTTAGCCGTGCATATCTTTGCACATGGCAACTATATTTGACGCCTCTCCCACCCCGGATTTCATCTCTCAAAAATTTTTTGGCGAAGGATTGACATTTGATGATGTTCTTCTGGTTCCGGGATATTCCCAGGTACTTCCAAGGGAAGTGCAGATCAAAACCCGGCTCACCAGGCAGCTCGAATTGAACATTCCAATGCTTTCTGCCGCAATGGATACGGTCACAGAAGCGACTCTGGCGATTGCGCTTGCAAGGGAAGGGGGATTGGGGATACTGCATAAAAATATGTCGATTGAACGGCAGGTTGAACAGGTACGGAAAGTGAAGCGGAGCGAAAGCGGGTTGATACTTGATCCACTCACTCTTCATAGCGACGCAACGATCGGTGACGCATTGCGCGTGATGAAAGAAAATAAAATCGGGGGCATTCCTATTGTCGATCATCGCGAGCATCTGGTTGGAATTCTAACCAACCGCGATCTTCGATTTGAAACTGATGCAATGCGGAAGGTCAGTGAAGTGATGACAAAAGAAAATCTGATTACTGCACCGGAAGGCACGGATCTTTCGAAAGCCAAAGAAATTCTCAGCCATCATAAGATTGAAAAACTACCGGTGGTGGACCGCAATGGCAAGTTGGTTGGCTTAATAACTTATCGCGACATCTTACAGTTGAGCAGTTTTCCAAATGCGGTGAAAGATGCCTATGGCAGGCTACTCGTTGGTGCAGCACTCGGGATCACAAGAGACCTTCTTGACCGTGCCGCCGCTCTTCAGCAGATTGGTGTAGATGTGGTTTGTCTTGACAGTGCCCATGGTCATAGCAAAGGAGTACTTGAAGCTCTGAAGGCGTTGAAATCCAGATTCCCCACGTTACAGGTTATTGCCGGGAACGTAGGCACTGCATCCGGAGCCGAGGCACTCGCGGACGCGGGAGCCGACGCAGTGAAAGTGGGCATAGGACCAGGGTCAATTTGTACTACACGGATTGTTGCTGGTGCAGGAGTACCACAGATTACCGCAATTATGCAAGCGGCGTCTGTATTGAAAACGAAAGGTGTCCCTCTGATAGCGGATGGAGGTATCAGATACACAGGCGACATGGTAAAAGCTCTAGCAGCAGGGGCGAACGCTGTCATGATGGGTAGCATTTTCGCGGGGACTGAAGAAAGTCCGGGTGAGACAATCATCTATGAAGGACGTAAATTCAAGCAATACCGAGGAATGGGGTCTATAGGTGCAATGAGCCAGGGGAGTGGTGATCGGTACTTTCAAGATGTTGAAGACGAC
>JAESFU010000393.1_pt1 | contig 26526 bp, 24 predicted proteins | sample 9269461 | NCBI WGS metagenome assembly JAESFU01 (sample SAMN14502556, study PRJNA617107) | algae metagenome | isolation source: Stenomitos rutilans HA7619-LM2 and co-occurring heterotrophs from cave walls | place: USA: Waikapalae cave, Hawaii | collected 2009-07-28
GGCTGGAAGACGATAAGCGCCATGTATTAAACGATCTGTACATAACGGCCGCCGGCGATGTCTTTATTACCGACACGGAGGCGGGCAAGTTGTGGGTGGTGCGCACGGAGCGTAAATCGCTGGACGAATTCACCCCGACTGCAAGTCTGCCCTTTGCGAATGGTGTGACCGCAACGCAGGATGAAAAATATCTGCTGGTAAGCACGGGAAGTGGACTGGGCATCGCCATGGTCGACATACAAACAAAATCATTGTCGCCGTTGCGCAACGAGCGCTTTATGCTGATGGGTTACGATGGACTTTACCGTTATAAGAATTCGCTGGTTGGCGTGCAAAATACGTTCTTTCCCGAAGGCATTCAGAAGCTCACGCTGAATAGCAGCGGCACGCGTGTGGAGCGCGTAGAATTTTTGTGCGATAAAGATTCCCGGCTCGATATTCCTACCACGGGGGTAGTGGTGGATAATTACTTTTACTTCATTGCCAACAGCCAGATGTCGCAGATGGCAGGTGCCGGTAATCACATAAAAAATCCGGAAACATTATCAGAGACGTTTATTCTGAAGATAAAACTCGATTGAGTTGGGGCACTCGTTTTCCTTCGCGTAATTTGCCGCCTGACGCAATTACTATACGCATGATTAACGAGTATATCTCCACCCACAAAGACCGTTTCATTTCTGAATTATTCGAATGGCTTCGCATTCCTTCCATCAGTGCAGACAGCCATTATAAAGGCGACGTTCGCAAGGCCGCAGAATTTTTAAAAGAAAAGCTCATGGCTGCCGGTGCCGACAACGTAGAGATCTGTGAAACAAAAGGCCACCCGATCGTATACGGCGAAAAAATTGTGAACCCGTCGCTGCCCACCGTGTTGGTATATGGACATTACGATGTGCAACCTGCAGACCCGATCAACCTGTGGGACTCGCCACCCTTTGAACCCGTCATTAAAAACGATAAGATTTACGCCCGCGGCGCCTGCGACGACAAGGGACAGGTATACATGCACGTAAAAGCATTCGAAGCCATGATGAAGCTGAACCAGCTTCCCTGCAATGTGAAGTTTATGGTGGAAGGCGAAGAGGAAGTAGGCTCTGATAACCTCGGCGTTTTTGTAAAGGACAACAAAGCCAAACTGAAAGCCGATGTAATTCTTATTTCGGATACAGCACTTATTTCGCTGGAGCATCCGTCGATTACTACCGGCTTGCGCGGATTGAGTTATATGGAAGTGGAGGTGACCGGTCCTAATCGCGATTTACATTCCGGCGTCTACGGCGGTGCTGTGGCAAATCCAATCAACACGCTTTGTACCATGATTGATTCGCTGCACGATGAAAACGGACGCGTGGCCATTCCAGGTTTCTATGATAAAGTAGCTGAACTGACTGCTGCGGAGCGCGAAGCCATGAACAAGGCGCCGTTCGATTTGAACGCCTATAAAAGTGAACTGGGCATCGGGGACATCAAGGGAGAAAAAGGATATACAACACTGGAGCGGACAGGTGTACGACCAACCCTGGACGTAAACGGAATCTGGGGTGGTTATACCGGCGAAGGTGCAAAAACTGTACTCCCATCGAAGGCGAGTGCGAAAATTTCCATGCGCCTTGTCCCGAATCAGGTAAGTGCCGAGATAACCGAGCTCTTTACAAAACATTTCAATTCCCTCGCGCCAGCGTCTGTAAAAGTAAAAGTAACCGCGCATCACGGAGGCGAACCGGCCGTTACCGCCACCGACTCGCCTGCCTACAAAGCCGCCAGCAAAGCGTTTGAAGAAGTGTTCGGCAAAAGTCCTATTCCCACACGCGACGGCGGGAGCATTCCCATTGTAGCGCTCTTTAAGCGCGAACTCGGATTGGACACCGTGTTACTCGGCTTCGGATTGGACAGCGACGCCATCCACTCTCCCAACGAGCACTACGGCGTTAAAAATTTCCTGTTGGGGATTGAAACGATTTCTTCGTTTTACAAGCATTACACTCAGAAATAAATTTCTGTGACCTTCTGTGTTTTCTGTGAGCATCTGTATTTCGTTCGGGTGTGTCCAATGGCAAAAGTTTCTCACGGAAAACACAGAATAACACGGAAAAATGCATAGAATTCTTTCCCCTGATTGTATCCCATCAAAACAAACTGAAGTTCCCGCCTTTTCTGAACTTGGTAAGATCTGTTGGCGGCATAGACTTGCCGGCGAAGAATTTCTTTTTGGAAATAGTAAAGAGCTGATAAATGGCCTCTGCAAAATTCCCTTCACCGCTCATGCGGCGCCCGAATTGTGAATCGTTTACATTGCCGCCATGAAGTTCGCAGATCTGATGCCACACCTTCTCGAAACGATCGGGAAAATTTTTACGAAGCCAGTCTTCAAAGATTTGTCCGATAGAACCATTGAGCCGCACAACCGTCATGCCTGCCGACAAGGCGCCATGATCGCTGGCTGCTTTGAGGATTTGCGGAATTTCATGATGATTGAGTCCCGGAATAATCGGTGCATTCATAATGCCCACAGGTATGCCCGCTTTCGCCAATGTCTCAACCGTCTGCAATCGTTTGATGCCGCTGGCCGTGCGCGGCTCCATGGCGCGCCGCAGGTCTTCGTCAAGTGTAGTGATGGAAATATAGACATGGACAAGGTTGTCCTGGGCGAGATCTTTCAATAAATCCAGATCCCGTGTCACCAGGCTGTTTTTGGTGATGATGCCTACCGGGTGACGGTACTGCGCCATAACTTTTAACATGCCCCGCGTAATTTCCATTTTGCGTTCCATGGGCTGGTAGCAATCGGTATTGCCGGACAACGTAATCGGGACAGGGTGCCAGTCAGGATGCAGAATAAATTTCTCCAGCAGCCGCGGTGCATTTTTCTTCACAACAATTTTGCTTTCAAAGTCAAGTCCTGCATTAAAACCCCAGTATTCATGCGAGTTTCGGGCGTAACAATAAATACATCCATGCTCACATCCCTGGTAAGGGTTGGCCGAATGCATCATGCTCAAATCAGGACTCGTAACTTTGTTTACAATCTTCTTGGGTGTCTCATAAAAAATCTGTGTGGTGGGTGCGGAAAATAATGGCTCATCAAGTCCTTCCACGTGTTGTGTTACATAGGTGGCTTTTAGAAATTTATTCGCTGTTTTTATCTGGGCGCCACGTCCTTTAAAATATCCATCCTCTTCTTCCATAAGCCCTACGATGTTACATTGATTGATCATGCTTTGCGCCAAAAGTTTTCACAGAACACATCGTACATAATAGCTAACGGTTTTTTTGATGTGTTCCGTGAATAACTTTTTCCTTAACTAAGAATCCTTGACACAAGAATACCAATTAATTTAGTATTATAACCAATTTAATTAGTTTATTTTTCATTGTTCGAACAGCCATTTTTCTTCTTTATTTTCGCTGCATGCTTCGGTACCATGCCACGCCTGTTCAGAGAATTTATCACGATGCTGCGGAGCGATCCGGTATCCGGCTGCTGATCAAGCGCGAGGATCTCAATCATCCTTTTGTATCGGGAAATAAGTGGTGGAAGCTGAAATACAATCTGACGGAAGCACGCCGAAAAAAATTTAATACGGTGTTAACATTCGGTGGGGCTTTCTCCAATCACATCTATGCTACGGCTGGTGCGGCCAAAGCGGAAGGCTTCGAAAGTATTGGTGTGATACGCGGTGACGATCTGCGCCCGCGCAATGCCACGCTTCAATTTGCTGAAGAGCAGGGAATGAAACTTCACTTTGTTTCGCGCGAGGCATACCGCCGGAAAAGTGAAGCAGACTTTGTAGGACAATTGCACGAACAGTTTGGAGAGTTTTATGCGATCCCCGAGGGTGGCACAAATGCCGAAGCCATAAAAGGCAGTGCCGAACTTGGCAAGCTACTGCTCGATGTTCCATTTGATTATCTCTGTTTACCGGTTGGGACAGGCGGCACGATGGCCGGAATACTGACGGCGATGCCGTCCACAAAAACTATCCTTGGCTTTGCCATACTGAAAGGAGGCGACTTTCTGCGCGACGATATCGACAGGCTTACAGCACCTGCAGACATTCATGCTTCGTGGGACATCAACGCCGACTATCACTTCGGGGGATATGGTAAGTATACGGCCGCATTACTTGACTTTATGCGAGGCACAGAAACAGAACATGCCATACCGCTTGATCAGGTATACACCGCCAAGATGCTGTACGGCGTTTTCGATCTTCTTGAAAAAGGACATTTCAAGCCTGGCTCAACCGTGTTGCTTTTGCATACCGGCGGAATTCAGGGCAGAATCACAGAAGCATCATGATGGCGGCGATCAGCGTCATGCCGATAATGAACCAGCGATAAAGATGTTCGGGGATTCGCTTGACAATGAAAATTCCCAGCCACGCACCGGCGGCGATGAAGGGCAGCGTAATCAAATCCAGTCCAAATGTTTTGAGTGTGATGGTATGCCAGGCAAAAACATGAAACGGAATCTTGAACCAGTTCATCACCATAAAGAACCAGGCTGTAGTACCAATGAAAATATACTTCGGCAAACGCATGGACAGAAAGTAAACAGCCATCACAGAGCCAGCCAGGTTCCCTACCATGGATGTAAAACCACCGGCGGTCCCGGTAAGCGCTGCAAACCATTTGTTGTTCGGGACATCTTCCTTATGTCCACGCTCCAGCCAGAGCATAATGATGACACTTCCTACAATGATAACGGCCATGATCATTTTGAATACATGATCGTCAATATAACTCCCGACGATCGTACCCATCACGGTACCGACAACAGCCCAGGGAAAAAGTTTTTTCAGATGAGACCACGACGCATGGCGGTGGTAGTACCACACACCCATAACATCGGCAAGACAAAGGATGGGCAGCATGATGCCGCTGGATAATTGTCCACCGAAGATCGAGGCCAGCAACGGGACAGCGATCATACCCGTTCCATGCACGCCGGTTTTGGACATGCCCACGAAAATAGCTACCAGGAAAAAGAGAAAAAGCTGCGCCGGGGTGAAGACAAAATCAAAAAGAGAGATCAATGCGTGAAAGGTTAGAGGTGGAAAATTGAGAAATTAACGGATGGCAATCAAGCAATCAGATCGCCCATCGGTTGAACCTTGTCAATTCCGCTCCATCCTGTACCTTTGCGGACGCATGGTAAAGGCGCCTGATGCTTTTACATCTCACTGTTTTTCATGAACTGGATTCAATTACTCTCCTCGCAGCGGGCCGGTACAAAGCCCACCTCGTTTGAGGCATCGCGCAGCGCTTTTGAACAGGATTACGACCGCATCATTTTCTCGCATCCGTTTCGCAGGTTGCAGGACAAAACGCAGGTGCATCCGCTCCCCGAGCACGACTTTGTGCATACGCGGCTTACACACTCGCTGGAGGTATCGAGCGTAGGGCGCTCGCTGGGGCGCAAGGCCGGAGAAGTAATTGTGCAGCGCCACCCCGATCTGAAAGATAAATTCACGCTGTTTGATTTTGGTGCCGTGGTCGCGGCAGCATCGCTGGCCCACGATCTGGGCAATCCGCCATTCGGCCATGCCGGCGAAGACTCGCTGTCCGATTTTTTTCTGGAGCATCCTTACGGAAAATCTTTTCAATCACGGGTAACAGAAGCCGAGTGGACAGACCTGCTGAAGTTTGAAGGAAACGCACAGGGCTTTCGCATCATCAACAGCAACCAGTATGGACTAAAGCTTACGCTGGCCACGTTGGGCGCTTTCACAAAGTATCCCTGCCCGGCATTATTCCCTGCGCGCGACAAGAAGAAAAAGAGTCAGAAAAAATTCGGATTCTTCCAGACTGAAAGGGAGATTTTTGCCGACGCGGCCACACAATTGGGACTTAAACCCGCAGGTACAGATGCATGGTGCCGCCACCCGCTTACGTTTCTCGTAGAGGCGGCTGATGATATCTGCTACAGTATTATTGATCTGGAAGATGGCTGCCGTATGGGGCTGGTAAACTATCAGGACACGGTGGAGTTGCTCGCCAATATTCTAAAGGACAATTTTAAACCGGACAAGCTCAGCAAGATTGCCGGCCAGAACGAACGCATCGGCGTGCTGCGCGCGCTTACCATCAACAAGCTGGTGGACGAATGCACAGCCGTGTTCCTTGAGCAGGAGTCCGCAATTCTGGAAGGAACATTCGATCAGGCATTGTCCGATCTCTGTTCTTCCGCCCGGGCACTGGAAGCCATTACAACATTATCGGTTGATAAAATTTACCGTGCCCGCCACGTAGTGGAGATCGAGGCATCGGGACACGAAGTTCTGCCCGGATTGCTGATGGAGTTTGCCACCGCAGGCGAACATATTATGAAGAAGTCATCGTCGCGCAAGTATAAAAACCTGGCTATGCTCCTTCCGGTAGAGATGCGGGCGGAAATAGAAAATCAACAGGAGGTATATGGAATGCTGCGCGTGGTTATCGATTTTGTATCCGGCTTAACGGATCGCCATGCATTGTCCCTGTATCGTAAAATTAAAGGAATTGGACTGTTGTAGCGAATGCTGCGCACTTCTGTGTTTTCCGTGAGAGACATCGTAAATACAGTTGCTCACGGAAGTACACGGAAGAATGCAGGAAAGGGCAGGAGTTGTTGAACTAATCTAATCGGCTTCCTCTTCCATTACCACCTGCTTCTCATACAGATCTTTATAAAGGCCATTTTGTTCGATCAGGTATTCGTGCGAACCTGATTCTTTCACTTCTCCATCCACCAGTACGAGAATTTTGTTGGCCAGTTTGGCAGATGAGACACGGTGCGAGATGATGATCGATGTCCTGTTCAGCATGATGCGCTTCATGCTGTTGAGAATGTTGTTTTCCGTTTTTGTGTCCACGGCAGAGAGCGCGTCGTCGAGCATCAGGATTTTTGGTTCGCGCACAATGGCGCGTGCAATGGAAACACGTTGCTTTTGTCCACCGGATAATGTGATACCGCGCTCGCCCACGCGCGTTTGAAATCCCTGCGGAAACTCCATGATGTTGGCGTATACATCTACATCTTTGGCCGCCTGTATTACGCGTTGCTCATCGGCGTCTTTTATGCCGAAGGCGATGTTGTTTAGAATGGAGTCGCTGAAAAGAAATACATCCTGCGGCACATACCCGATCTGGCTGCGCAGCGAAAGGAGGCTGTAATCGCTGATCGGGACATCGTCAATAAAAATTTCGCCGTCGCGCACGTCATACAGGCGCGATATGAGATTGGACACGGTACTTTTACCAGAACCGGTGGTGCCGACAATGGCTAGCGACTCACCCGGGTTGATGACGAACGAAATATTCCGGATGGCCTTGATGCCCGTGTCCGGATAGGTGAAGCTTACATTTCTGAACTCCACTTTTCCTTTGATGTCCGTTACCAGGTTCTTTTCGGAAAGAATATTGGTTTTCGTTTTGAGGAATTCATTGATGCGTTTCTGCGACGCCTCGGCACGTTGCACCAGGCTGCTGGTCCAGCCGAGTGATGTTACAGGCCAGGTGAGCAGGTTGACGTAAATGATAAACTCGGCAATGTTGCCGAAGGTGAGGACACCGTTCATCACCTCCACGCTGCCGGCGTAGACCGTAAGAATTGTGCTGACACCGATGAGTCCCATAATGATGGGATAGAACAGCGATTGAATGCGCGTAAGTTTAAGCGACTGGACTTTATAGGCATCGGTCTCTTTTTCAAATTTACCGATGGACTCCATCTCACGGTTAAACGATTTAAGTACCCGAATACCACTGAAAGCCTCCTGCACAAAGGTGGACAACCGTGACTGGTGCTTTTGTATTTTTTCGGACCGGCGCTCGATGATGTTGTTCACCAGAAAAATACTGAGGGACAACAGCGGCAGCGGGCTTAGTGCATACCACGTAAGCTTGGCGCTGATGCTGAACATATAGGGAACCAGCATCATAAACAAGGTGATGAGTGTAAGACCATACATAATGGCCGGGCCGAGGTACATGCGCACGCGGCTTACATCTTCGGAGATCCGGTTCATCAGGTCGCCGGTATTGTTGCGGCGGTAGAAGCTGAGCGGCAGCGTCTGGTAGTGTTCAAAAATTTCATTCTTCAGATCGTACTCCACAAGTCGCGACATCACGATCAGCGTTTGGCGTACGAGGTACAGAAACAGTCCGCGCAGCAGTGCCATCACCAGGATGAGACCGGCATATATCAGAATACCGAAGGCAAATACTTTAAAGAATTCCTCTTGGCGCGCCGTACCGCCCAGCGATTGGTAAAGACGGATATTGTCCACCACCAGGTCTATGGATTCGCGTACGAGTTGCGCCGGTATAATCTGAAAGATGTTGGAGATGATGACGTAGAGCGTTCCCAGTATGAGCTGCCATTTGTACTTGAGCAGATACTTATTGAGATATTTTAATTCGCGCATGTAGAAAAGTTTGGACGGCTAAGCATAAACGAAATATCATTTCAGGAGTTTCTTCCGACCAATGGGTCAATGTCACGCGTATGTTTCCATTGCTCCCTTGCGGAGAGGATCGGCAAGTGAAAAAACCGTCTGCATGTAAAACCGCGACCTGCAAAAAGTGAAGCGCTCCGAAAACGATATTCTACGCCTATGGCTGCAAAACTACAACAAACCGTATGAATCAGTTCTATCGTTTTGTTGAACCTTGCTGTTAAAAGTTTAATTTTGCCCAGCATTTCAAAATTTCGTTCTTTATCATGCTTAACCGAAGAAGCCTCCGTATTAAAGTGATGCAAAGTCTGTTTGCATTGCAGCAGTGCAAAGATGCCAACTATGAACTTTGCCTGGAAAAAATCAACGACGCCTTTCTGCCCGACCTCAATTCCATGGAGGTGCAGGATAAAGCAGCGCTCACGCTTCAGAAGAAAAGTGCTATCAAGCTGTTTGAAAAGGCTTTCAAACATGGCGACACTTCGGTTGAAGATGAAGATGCCAAAGTAAAAAAGACCGTGAACGAATGCTTCCAGTTCTATGCGAAGCAATCCAAAAAAGATACTGACTTCTTTCTGAAAAATCTCATCAGCGAGATTGAAAAAATTTACGATCACTATGTGTCCGTGCTCAGCCTCGTGTCTGCGTTTTCGGAAGTGGCAGAGGCTGATAAAAAGGTAAGCCACGCCAATTTTGTGAACAACGCATGGATCAAAGCCCTGCACAATCACGAAGAGCTGAAGAAGGACGCATTGAAACTGGGCCGCCACTGGCAGGACAAAGGCGACCGTGTTCGTGTATGGTTCCGCGACGTGGTACGTCAGGACAACGAGTACCAGACCTACCTTGATAAGAAAGCACCGACGCTCGACGATCAGAAAAAATTCATCAACCATCTTTTCAAAAAAGTAATTCTGGGACCGACGGTCATTAACGAATTCTTTGAAGAAGAGGTACTGCGCTGGGCCGAGGACAAGGAGATTGTAAAAGGCATGGTGGAGAAAACTGTGAAGTCGTTCGATGGCGAGCCTGCCGGCGTCCTGAGCCTGCATACATTATCGATCAACTGGGAGGAGGACAAGGACTTTATCGAGCGTCTCTATAACCAGGCTGCACACCTCGACGAAAAACACAAGGAGCTTATCGCCAGCAACACCCGTAACTGGGAAGTAGATCGCCTGCCGCTCACGGATGTGATCATTCTGGAGATGGCGATCGCCGAGCTGCTGGAGTTTCCCAGCATCCCGGTGAAAGTCACGATCAACGAGTACATCGAGCTTTCCAAAAATTACAGCACACCGAAAAGCCGTCAGTTTATAAATGGTATCCTGGATGTAATCTCCAAAGAGCTCAAGGAAAAAGGCGATATGAAGAAAAGCGGTCGCGGGCTCATGGATAATAAATAGTCTTGAGTCTCGAGTAAATGGTCCATAGAGTGTTGTCTTGAGGGAAAGTTATCGGCTCTGAAACGCGTGTTTGTGCGCTTAATGTGGTCAAAAGTCTTTCCTTTAGAATGGATAGCAGATAAGTGGGGAAAAGATTCGCCGCGTCCGGCCAGCTCTCAGAACGATGGACCAAAGACTATGGACTATCGGTAATTTCATTTGTTAAAAATTGTTAAAATTTTGAATTTGCGTCTCAACCGTAATTAATTTGAAGTTTTATGAGCAAAAAGAGTGGGAATTTTTTAGTGGCGTTTTTGGCAGGAGCAGCAACCGGAGCCATACTGGGTATTCTGTACGCTCCGGACAAGGGCTCAAATACACGTGAAAAATTATCGTATCAACTGGATAAGTATCGTAAAATGCTTCAGGATCTGGTAAACGATTTTGTAGAAGGCAAAGAGACACCGCTCACCAGCGAAGCGAAATCGCAAGGACAGAAGGTGGTAGACGAAGCCAAGAACAAAGCGGAGCGTTTGCTGGAAGATGTAGACGATCTCCTGGAGCAGATTCGTGGCAAGAAAGCATAAGACATTAACTACGCAGAAAGGATTTATGAAAACAGGAATTGTAAAATCAGTATTGGGAGCAGCCGTGATCATGGCCGCTTTTACAGCATGCTCTGACAGAAATTCAGAGAAACGCATTGCTGAATTGGAAAGTCGCCTGGCCGAACTGGAAGGAAAAAAAGGAGCTGCTTCCACTTCACCAACATCAACACCAACGCCGGCCATCACAGCACCGGAAGCAAAACCGGAAGGACCCCTGCCGGCATTTGAATTCGCCACACTCGATCACGACTTCGGTACGATCAAAGAAGGCGATGTGGTGGAATATACCTACGAGTTTACCAACAACGGTGCGGCACCCCTCATCATCCAGGGCGCACAAGGATCTTGCGGATGTACAGTGCCTGATTGGTCTAAAGAGCCGATTGCAGTAGGAGCCAAAGGCTATGTTAAAGCCAAGTTCGATAGCAACGGCAAGCAGAACGTGCAAAACAAAACGGTGACAGTAACTGCCAACACCTGGCCCAAGCAAACGGTGCTTCGCTTCAAGGCGATGGTAACACCGAAGCCTACCGGTGCGAACGGACCTACAGCCAAATAGTATTTCAGATTCAGGCCGGAACTGGCGTCCGGAATAATCAACGCAAAGGACATGAATTCATTTTCATGTCCTTTGTTCGTTTATGCAGGTTATGGATTATGTTTGAGCCATGATAACTCCTCCACGATTACACACGGGCGATACGGTGGGCATTGTTGCCACGGGAAAACGGGTTACACCGGCTGATCTGGAGACGGCCATCGCCACGCTTCAATCGTGGGGTCTGCAGGTAAAACCGGGCAAACATCTTTACAGTACCGATCACGCCTACCTGGCAGGTACAGACGAACAACGCCTCACAGATTTTCAGGCCATGATTGATGATGTTTCTGTGAAAGCCATTTTCTGCGCACGTGGCGGCTACGGCAGTACACGCATTGTAGACGATGTGGACTTCTTCTCCATGAAGACACATGCCAAGTGGATCGTCGGCTTCAGCGATGTTACGGCTATTCATCTTATGTTGTCCGGCCTTGGCATACAGAGTATTCACAGCATTATGCCCATTAATTTCGCACGCGACGAAGCAAAGCCCTCCGTTGAAAGCCTGCGCCGTATGTTGTTTGAAAAAGCTGATTCAATTTATGCGAATGGTTCGCCGTTGAACAAAACAGGACACGGAAATGGACAACTCATTGGCGGTAATCTGTCGTTGCTGGTGGATGCGCTGGGGACATCTACCGATCCGGACACCGATGGAAAAATTCTGGTGCTGGAAGAAATAGACGAATATCTTTATCGCATCGACCGGATGATGATGAGCCTGAAACGCGCCGGCAAGCTGGACAATCTCGCGGGCCTTGTAGCAGGTCATTTCAGCGACATCAAAGATGCCGAGTTGTTCGGCGGAACCGCTTACGACATCATTGCCTTACACACAAAAGAATATGATTACCCGGTTGGCTATAATTTTCAGATTGGACATGAGCCGTTGAACATGCCGTGGATTGAAGGCGCTACGGCCGACCTGACAGTAAAACCGGAAGGCTCCAGTATCTCGTTTGGAGTGTAGGACATTTTTAGCGCACGGAAAAAACATTCAAAATTTTCTGTGCCTACCTGGAAAATTTCTGCATTTCGTTCCCGATGTCCAATCGCAAAAAATTCCCTGTCCACATCAAACTATTACAATCGAAAATATTCTATGAAGGCATAAAGGCCCAGCAACAGCAACGTGATGCCGGGTATTTTTTTTAGCAGTGTGCTCTGCCGGAAACGCGAGGCTATCCTCCGGGCGAGAAATGCCAGCAACATCATCAGCACAAAACCGCCGAGCGCCACACCAAGCAAATATCCGTGCAGCTCCCACAACGTGGACAGTTGAATCCATTGCTGGCTGCGCAGGTACGCGGTTATGCCGATCCAGTAAGGTACGGCGAGCGGATTTAAAATGCCCAGCACGATGCCGCGCCGGAAGCCGCTATTGTTGAAACGTGTCGAAAATTCGGTAGGTTTGCTGGCCGAGAGCCAGGTAAAAATGCCCAGCACCGTCATAACGATAGCAGTAATCAGCTGCAAGTGTCCTACAATCCACGGCGACGAGGTGAGCCAGCGCTCAAAGGTAACGGCGAGCCACGCGTACGGATACTCGATAAGCGCGGAAGCCAGAGAAAACCGCCACGCAACGTTTAGCTTATTGTCCAGTCCCAATTGAACAACGGACAAGTTTAACGTGCCCGGTGGAATGGAACCGATAAAGCTGAAGAAGAAGGCCAGTGCAAAAGTGAAAACGACTTCCATTCAGACAGCGGTTGCATTTTTAAATTTGCGGTAGTATTGCCGCGCATCGCGCAGAGAAGTATACGGTGTCCCATTTTGCTTATTGGCCCGTGCAATCGAAAAAATGGTTCGCCAGTGGGTGAACAGAACCGGTAGTGCCTTGGACAACGGGAACCCCGGTTGATAAATGTGAGCCGGTTCCGCTCCACAGCCGTTCAGCTCCATAATTTTTACGCGACCTTCATATAAATCAGGCAGTGTGGCACAGCGCAGATCGAATCGGCCAAAATAAAATCCTTCAATCTGTTTGCTGATCGCGTCGAATGTCTCCGAAAGTTTATCGTTGATCAGGTGATTCCCGTTCAGGAACGTTGTGCCGAGACAATGATTGCCGATGGACACCAGCTCTATTTTTTTTTCGGCGGGAATTACATCTTGCAGCTGATTGCTGAAGGTTATTTTCAAATTGTCCCATTGCAGTTTGGCGCGATCTTTTGCGAGAATCAGTTGCTGTAAAGTTGATTGTCCATTGCCGGTAACGGAAAGCATCTCTTTCATGGTGATGGAAGTAACACGTCCTTTCAGCTCGTGCGGATGGCGCACGTAGAACACGCCGAACTCCAATGGCAGTTCAACAAGCTCTTGTATCAGAAAATCACCTTTGGCGGTTTGCAGATAGACATCAGCTTCCTGGGTATTATAAATTCGCTTCACACGAAAGCCACGCTCGCCAATGTCCGGTTTAAAGATTACGGGATATTGAAAACCGTTTTGTTGTAATATGTCCTCGAGTTGCTCAACGTTTATGGGTGTTTTCACCAACAAGGTATTCGGAATGCAGGCGCGGGGAATTTTCGTCAGCACATCGTACTTGGATTCACCAAACATGCCGCCATCACAATACCCGGATTTGATGCCGAGAAGAAAATAAACGAACGCGCGCGCAACGACAGCCACGCGAAGTATATAAAAAGCGGAAGCTGTACAATGCCGAACGGCCAGTACTCCCAGCTTTTCAGTTTGATCATAAAGTTGCTGCGGGTAATCGCTTCCCCAAAATTCATGCAGCCGTGAAAATAAAAAATTAATGTGAAGCCATCGCTGCCTGTTGCTGATGGCGGATGGTGGAGGCGGCCACGCCAAAGTCTGCGGGCAATGAAACGTAAGGAGCCACTTCGCGGATGCCGATCTTCATAATGGCCATGTGGTGTACGGCGTGTTCGATGTTGTATACCAGCTCACGCGACGCGGTGGTGTCCAATGTCTCCACCTCGTCGCACTCGTAGCTTACTTCGAGCCGGAGCGTGCGTTCTTGGAGTGAGTCAACAAAATCGGAGATGCGCTGCATGGTGGTAAGCGCCATCACCGTATCGGTCTCGATGGTTTTGTCGTGGGCGCGTTTATCGTAGTTCACCAGGCCTTTTTCGTATCCTTTCTCAAAGCACAGAAAAAACTCGAGTGTGTGCCGCAGGTGTTGTCCTATTGTTGATTGCCCCAGACTGGGTGAGGGGCGTGTAAAATCTTGCGGATGAATATTGCGAACAAGTTCGGTGAGCTGCGACAAAATATGCGCACTTGCTTTTTGAAGAATCATACGGGGGTGGATCTATCGTAAATTTACTGTAAAAATGTCCAACCACCGTAACTTCATGATGGCAGCGGACAATTTATCCGATTACTGTATAAATTTATTCCAGCTGCGGTCGGCTGCTTCTTTCAGTTTCTGTTCCTGCCCGTTCCAGGTCTTCAGGGTATTGTTTCCCCAAAAGTTATAAAACAGGTATAAACGCCCGTCCAGAATTTTATACGTCTCCGGGTCCACCTTTACCTTTTCGCCCGAATCGCCCATGGCGTATGCACACCAGCCACCATAGGCAGGCTCATACCGATCAGGACTTGTCATAAATTTCTTCCGGTTCTGTGCGTTGGCAAAATAGTATGTTATGCCTTTATACAAAGTCTTGATATCCTCTTTCCCTTCCTGTGGTTTGCCGTCGAAATAACTTACGGGGTCGTATCCCTGCAGCGCGATGCTATTTTTAATGTTGAATTCCTTCATGCGAATCGCATCGTGTTGCGCGCATACCATACCCGAAGATGCGGTCAGAATGAAAAATAAAATAAATCGTGTTTTCATATTTTGCAGTAACGACAAAAATGGACACGCGATCGTGCGGGAATTGTCGTACAGATTACAAACAACGGAGATTATTTCAGATGTTCTTTGACGGCCTTCCACACCAGCTCAGGCTCAAATCCTTTTTGGATAACATAGCGGGCAACTTTATCGCGCTTTACAAAAGCATTGGGCTCTTCCAGTTGATTTGATTTTCGTTCTACCAGGTCAAAGAGCGTTTTGGTATAATCGTCTGCCGGAATTTCTTTCATGGCCGTCTTGATACAATAAGGACTGATGTGCCGCGCCTCCAGCTCGTTGATAATCTTTAAACGGCCCCAGTGCATCATTCTGAACTTGCCGCCCGCGAAGGCTTTTGCAAAACGCTCCTCGTTCAAAAATCCGTCGGTGATGAGCTGGGTAAGGATGTCTTCTACATCGCTTTTATAAAGACCATATTCATATAACTTGTCGCGCACTTCCTGGTGCGAGCGCTCCTGGTAGGCGCAGTAGCGATAGATTTTCTGCTTGGCTTCCGGTGGCGATAGTCGTTTGGGCGTTTGCACAGGTGCATAGTTATCAAATAAAAAAGGCACTCGTAAAAGTGCCTTCTGATTTTATTTTACGTATCCCTTTGTCTTCAGGATACTTGCCACAAATTTCCGGTCGTTATCGGTGTTGAAAATTTTATAGGGCCAGTAAATGATCTGTGCCTTGTTGATGTAGAGTACAAAGAAGTCTTTTCCTACTTCGGCTTTCGTAATCTGGTCCCACTTCAGCGGCATGCCTTCGCGCGGATTTATCTTCATCAGGATCTGCTGGCTGTTGATCTCGTACGAAAATTTTTCAAACAGCATTTTACCTTGTTCGAGTTGTGTTACGCCATAGAATTGTACCCACCAGAACAACAGGTAAAGTGCCAACCCCACGATGGCCCCTACAAACCACCAGATGCTGGGGATCCAGATGTAGCCCAGGCAGATTACAAAGGCGCCAACACCGGCCATCCATCCCTGCTTCTTCAATACATTTTTCAGCGCCACATTAATGTAGATGTTCTTTTCGAGTTTGTAGTTTTTGGTTTTGACAATCATAATCTGTTTCTAAATAAAAGCGTTGGCTTGAAAGCCGCCGCTTACCTCACGTTATTTTCTTTTTACTTTGGAAGAGCCTTCAGGCTCAGGTCGAGACTTTTTACATGATGCGTTAATGCACCCACAGATATAAAGTCTACACCCGATGCCGCTACGGCTGCGATGGTCTCTTCGGTGATGCCGCCGCTGGCCTCGGTCTTGTATTTTCCGTCAATCAGCAACACGGCTTCCTTCATCTGGGCGGGTGTCATGTTATCCAGCATAATCACATCGATGCCGCCGATGGCGAGTACCTGTTTCACTTCATCAATCGATCGCGTCTCGACTTCGATGCGAAGGCTTTTATTGGTGGCGCGAAGATAATCTTTTGTTCGATTGATTGCCTGTTCGATGCCGCCTGCCATATCAATATGATTGTCTTTTAGCATGATCATATCAAAAAGGCCGATGCGATGGTTTCGGCCGCCGCCGATGAGCACGGCCCATTTTTCGGGGAGCCTGAAGTTCGGGGTTGTTTTGCGTGTGTCGAGCAGGCGGGCCCCGGTGCCGGCAAGCAGTTTTGTAAAAGCCGCAGTTTTGGTGGCGATACCGCTCATGCGCTGCATGGTGTTGAGCACCAGCCGCTCGGCGGTAAGAATGGAGATGGAAGAGCCCGAAACATGAAAGGCCACTTCGCCCTTTCGTATTGGTGTGCCGTCGGGAATAAACACCTCCAAGCGCAGGCCGTCGTCGATGCGACGGAATATTTCCTGCGCCATCTCTACCCCGGCCAATATGCCATCTTCCTTTACCAGCAGACGCGCCGTATTGATCGCTTCTTTCGGGATGGATGCCCGCGAAGAATGGTCGCCATCAGCAACATCTTCGCGCATGGCCTCGGCCACAAAGTGATCTAGATATTCGGAGGTGATATACGCAGGCTTCACCGTGCAAAAATATCCGGAATATTGGGATGTTTGTTGGACGGGAGATTAAAAAATCCTACTCGCTCCGGAGCGAGTGTACAGGATTGGCACGTGCAGCCTTCCACGTTTCGTAGCTCACGGTAAGCAGCGTGATAAGCAATAACCCCAGCAGACTCAGCATAAAAACCTGCAGGCTGATGTCCGAACGGTAGACGAAACCCTGCAGCCAGTGATCGGCCAGAAAGTAGGCAACGGGCAACGCGACAACACTGGCAACAAAAAATATTCTCACAAACACCCAAACGAACATCGCTATTACCTGCGACACTTCGGCACCAAGTACTTTACGGATGCCTACTTCTTTTGTCTTTTGCTCGGCGGTGTAAGATGCCAGTCCAAATACACCCAGCACCGTAATGACGATAGCCAGCACGGCAAAACTTTTAGCAAGCGATGAGACACGGTTTTCCATAAGGTACATGCGGTTGAATTCGTCGCTCACAAACCAGTAGTCGAAGCCGAGACCGGGAAAGATGTCCTTCCATTTTTTTTCGATACCCGCAATCTTCTCCTGAAAATTTCCGGGCGGGAGTTTTATATACGCAATGCGGTCGATGAAGTGGACATGCGGATTTAACATGAGCGGCTCAATGGCCTGGTGCATGGATTGATAGGGGAAATCTTTTACAATGCCAATCACTTTAAAGGATCGCGTGTCGGGTTGCTGGCGTGCAACGTTGTAATACTGCTCGGTAAGAGTAGTTCCCAATATTTTTTCTATAGGCTGACTCAAAACTTTTACGGCGGCTTCATTCAGAATTACGGAGCTTGAATCGGCGGTGTTCCCGATTTGAAAATCGCGACCGGCAATAAATTCCAGCGAGTACGCGCCCGGAAAATTATAGTCCACGTTCAGTTGCTTCCAGTTCAGGTCTTTGTCGTCAAACTCCGGGAATTTAACCTGTGCGCCAATAAATCCGAAGTAGTCGAGTCGCGGTAAATGATTGGCCATCGTAACATGTTCAATGTCCTTATCCTGTAATACAGACTCTCTGAATATTTCAAACTTGTTCTGCGGTGCGGTGCCGCCATAGCGGATGGACAATAGCTGCGCGCCGGCCTGGTTCAGTTTGGTGCTTTGCATAAAGCTCATCTGGACACGGCATACTGAATGGTGACGAGTCCCTTGCGAAACAGCTCCGCGCCAAGGCCACGCACAACCTGTCCCTTTAAAACTTCTGCCGGCCGGAAACCGGAGAGATAAATAGCCGGATAGCTTCCGCTGATGATGGCCATAACAAATACGATCGCGAGGACAATGGCGATCATATACGGATTGAGCAACGACGCCAGTGTAAAAGTTTTATGGGCGAGATCGTTGAAAGGCTGCAAAAAGATGATCACAAACAACAAGGCAATCACCAGCGATCCGATGGTCATGAGAAACGACTCATAAAAAAATTGTTTGGCAATCTGCATCCGCTGGCTGCCCAGCGATTTCCGTAGCCCTACTTCGCGTGCGCGTCGTGCAGACCGGGCCGTGGCGAGATTCATGTAGTTGATGCAGGCGATGAACAGTATCAGAAATGCCACCGAGCTGAAGATGATCAGGTACGAGGTGTCCCCGCGCGTACTGTCGTTCTCCCACACATTTTTCGGATCGAAGTGCAAGTTGTCCATGCGCGCTAGAAAACCCGTCATTTTAAAACCCGCCGCCCGCACCGATGAATCATTATCAATCATCTGTTTGCATAATACATCCAGAGTTTTTTCCACAGGCTTAATGTCTGCGCCTGGCTTCAGGACAATGTAATTCTCGAAGAAGGAAATGTTCTGAAAGTTTGTCCCTTCCAGGTAATGATCAAAATCCGGGACAACACCGCGAAATGCCTGCAGGTTGATCAGATACTTTGCCTTGAAATGCGAGTTTGATGGAAAGTCCCGGTACATGCCGGTAATCACGACATCCACCTCGCGACCTTGCGTGGCGAAATTATGTTTTATCGTGATCGTCTCGCCGATCGGATCGGCATCACCAAACATTTTCCGCGCACCACTTTCACTGATCACCATCGTATTGGTATTCTCGAACATCCTGTCCTGGTTCCCCTTCAGCAACCGGAACCAGATCACCTCGTCAAAGCCAGGCTCAACCCATTTTATTTCTTCCGTAAGAATGATCTTGTCCTTTTTCTTGTGGTGCAGCGATGTAGGATAGCCGATGTAGTCGATGCGGGCAATGTCCAATACTTCCGAGCGTGTGTCCAATAGCGCCTTTGTCAGATATCCCGGAGAGGTGGTGTTATCGTTCGACTCGCCCTGCGGGTTTGTAATCCTGATGCCCACACGATATGTATCGTTTACGTGCGGGTGCATGATGTCGTATTGCAGTTCGTCACTTACATATAAAAAGATCAGAATGGCGCTTGCGAGTCCCAGGCCGAGTCCAAACATATTCAGCAAGGCAAACAGCTTCTGGCGCTGGAAATTGCGAAAGGCGATCAGCAGATAATTTTTGATCATACAGGCGGGGTTGGTATACGAAGAAACGCATCCTTGAAATGTCATGTTATCCCCCTGTTGGAATGATTTTAATGGACTTAAACTCACACGGGGCGCATAAGAAAAAAATGCAGGTGTCTCATGGAAAACGCGGAATTGCGCAGAGTTTTTTTGTCCACGGCTAACGGTCCACGATGAGTAAGGCGAAGCGACTGTCCTGCTCTTTCCTGTATTTTTTCGGTGTTATTCTGTGAATTCCGTGAGCTACTTTTTTCAGTCCACGGTTTGACGGTCCACGGTGGATTTGGTTAAGGCGAAACGTTCTTGTCCTTCTCTTCCTCTTTACAGGATGGCGGGCAGCTTGATTTGATCGGAGTAGAATTTCATGCGGGTGTGATTGGTGTCCAACGGAATAATTTTTTCGATGATGGTATTCTTATGATTGATGAATACTTCCACGTAAAAATTTCCCAAGAGGTACAAATTTACCTTGTAGCCGTAGTAACGTATAGCCATAATGAATGTACCATGCTCATACAGCACATCGATTTTTTCCTGAAGCCCCAGTTTTTTGTATTGCTTCCACACCATCATAATGTTGAACATAGCGCAAAAAAACGTTGAGCACAAGATTGACTCTAGCGAAGTTTTTCGTTAAAGAATTCGATGGTGCGCGTCCACGCTAATGTTGCTGCGTCGGCGTTATATCGGGTTGGCGCGGTGTCATTATGAAACGCGTGTTGTGCGCCGGCGTAGATAAACAGTTGATACGATACACCTGCTTTTTTTAATGCTTCTTCATACGCGGCGATACCGGCATTTACACGCTCGTCCATCTCCGCATAATGCAGTTGCAGCGCTGCTTTTATTTTCGGTACATCCTGTGTTTCGGGCTGGCGACCATAGAATGGCACAGCGGCTTTCAACTGCGGTACGGTTACAGCAAGATTATTCGCCATGGCACCGCCCCAGCAAAATCCTACACAACCAAATTTTCCATTGCAGTCCTTTTGTGTTTTCAGATAGTCGAATGCCTTGCCGAAGTTCGCGATGGTATCGGGCATATTGAGTTGCTGAAACATGTCGCGTGCCTTGTCAGCATCTTCGGGTGTGCCACCCAGTGGCGAAAGCGCATCGGGTGCTATGGCTACAAAGCCTGCCTTCGCGGCACGTCGCGTAACATCTTCAATGTGTGGATTGAGTCCGCGGTTCTCATGAATCACCACAACGCCACCATACGTGCCCGCTTTCTTCGGACGCGCGCTATACGCTTTCATCTCGCCACCCGCGATCGGGTATGTAATATGTGCCGTCACGATGGTGTCATCCTGTTCCGGTATTGTGGCGGCGTGAGCGTAGTTCACTTCGAGTAGCGGCAGTGTGGCCAGGGCCGCAGCCGTGCTGCCGGTAAGTTTGGCAAGCTTGCGTATAAACTCATCTCTTGAAAGAGGCTTGTGTGTATACTCGTCGAACAAGTTAATGATGCGCTGATCCATGGCTGATCGTTTTTTGTTACGTAACAGAGTTACGCTTTTGAAATCACCAAAGCCAGCAGAATTCAATGAGTGGCGGGAAATAAAAAAAGTCCTGCCGGAGGCAAGACTTTCTGTTTTATTCGGGTGAATGATGGGGCTCGAACCCACGACCTCCAGAATCACAATCTGGCGTTCTAACCAACTGAACTACAATCACCATTTAAAGGACTGCAAATTTAGTGACCTTGGGGGATTTTGCAAAAAACAGGCGTCAATTTCGGTTAAAAGTAAGACGCTCACCGGTTTTGCTTTCGTCGAAAACACTGTTGGCATATACCAGGTGCCCCGATACAAGGGTATGCGTAACGGCCGAATGAAACGTGGTTCCCTCCAGCGGCGACCAGCCGCATTTCGACAGGATGTTTTCCTTTTGCACCGTCCACGCACGGGAGAGGTCGGCCAGTACCAGATCAGCGAAATATCCTTCGCGTATAAAACCGCGGTTGGCGATCTGAAACATGATGGCCGGATTATGACACATCTTCTGCACGATTTTCTCAAGTGAAATTTTTCGCTGGTGATAAAATTCGAGCATGGCTACGAGGCTGTGCTGCACAAGAGGCCCGCCGGATGGTGCCTGGAAATATTTGTTGTTTTTTTCTTCGAGCAAATGCGGCGCATGGTCTGTTGCAATAATATCGATGCGGTCGTCGAGTACGGCCTTGAAAATTTCCTGCTGATCGTGTGCGGTCTTCACGGCCGGGTTCCACTTGAGCAATGTCCCAAGGCGTTTGTAGTCGGCGTCGTTAAACCACAGGTGATGCACGCAGGCTTCGGCGGTAATTTTCTTTTTCTCGAGGGGAATCGTGTTGTCGAAGAGCGATGTCTCGCGTGCCGTGGAAATGTGCAGTACGTGAAAACGCGTACCATGTTTTTTGGCCAGGTTCACAGCAAACGACGATGATTTATAACACGCCTCCTCGCTTCGGATCTCCGGGTGACATTCGATGGGCACATCATCGCCATAACGCTCTTTGTACAATGCCGTGTTGGCGCGGATGGTCGGCTCATCTTCGCAGTGTGCAGCAATGAGACCCGGGAAACGCGAGAAAAATCCTTCGATCGTCGCCGGGTTGTCCACCAGCAGATTGCCGGTAGAAGATCCCATAAACATTTTCAGGCCGCATACTTTGGTGAGGTCTGTCCTCATCACTTCTTCAATGTTATCGTTGGATGCGCCGATAAAGAAAGAATAATTTGCCAGCGATGTTCGGGCCGCAATGGCATACTTGTCTTCAAGCAGCGCCTGTGTAAAAGCCGGCGGGTTGGTGTTGGGCATCTCCATAAAACTGGTTACGCCTCCCGCTACTGCTGCCTTCGCCTCTGTCTGAATGTTGCCTTTATGCGTCAGGCCAGGCTCACGAAAGTGCACCTGGTCGTCGATTACGCCCGGCAATAAATATTTTCCGGCAGCATCAATTACGTGTTCGGCACCGGTAGCAGCGATATTCCGGTCGATTCTTTCAATGAATTGCCCTTTAATAAGCACATCTCCTTCAAAGACCTTTCCTTCGTTAACTATATTTGCATTTTTAATCAGCGTAGTTTTCATTCGTTCACAGTGTGGATGTACAGATAAGCTCTCGCCTTCCGTCGGTTCAAAGCAAAATTATAAAAAGTGTCAGCCATTACATCCTTCGAAGAATTTAATCTCAACAAACAGCTTTTGCAGGCTGTGGCTGCCCTAGGCTTTGAGCATCCTACCGAGATTCAGCAGAAAGCCATTCCACTTATTCTCGGAGGACAGGAGGTGATTGGTATTGCACAGACCGGCACCGGCAAAACAGCCGCCTATATGCTGCCACTGCTGATGAAGATCAAATACGCGCAAGGCACCGAGCCTCGCGCTGTTGTATTCGCACCGACAAAAGAGCTCACCATTCAGCTGGCGGAACATGCCAGGTTAATTGCACAGTTTACGGATCTCCGCATTCTTCCGCTCTATGGCGGCGTTGGTCCCAAAACGCAGATCGAAAACATCAAGCAGGGTGTGGACATTCTGATCTCCACGCCCGGACGCTTCATGGAGCTTTATCTGAAAGGAGAAATTTCCACCAAGCTTCTCAAGATTATTGTACTCGATGAAGCGGACCGCATGATGGACATGGGCTTTATGCCACAACTGCGCAAGATCCTGGAAGTGATTCCGCAAAAGAGACAAAGCCTTTTGTTCTCCGCTACGTTCCGCGAAAAGGTAGAACAATTGTCTGCCGAGTTTCTGGAGTTTCCGATTAAAATAGAAGTGACGCCACAGGCCACGCCGGCCAAACAGGTGGAGCAGGCGCTATACCTTGTCCCAAACATGAAGACAAAGATGAACTTCGTGGAGTACCTGCTGCGCGATACAGAAACGTTTAACCGTGTGATGATCTTTACACGCTCCAAAGAGAATGCAGATGAAGTGAGCCGGTTGCTCGACAGAAAGAAACTCGGTCCTGTTCGTGTTGTCCACTCCAATAAAGGACAGAACAGCCGGATTAATGCGGTGAACGAATTCAAGGCGGGCAATATCCGTGTACTGGTATCAACCGATGTAACGGCACGGGGAATTGATGTGGTGAAAGTTTCACACGTGATCAACTTCGATGTCCCGATCATGTATGAAGATTATGTCCACCGTATCGGCCGCACGGGTCGCGCGTTTCAGGAGGGACAGGCCATCACACTGGCAAACGAAGCGGAAGAATATCATATCGCAAAAATAGAGAAAGTGATCCGTGAAAAAATTCCGGTAAAAACACTTCCGGAGGAAGTCTTCTTGGAGAAAACTCCTTTTGAAGAGAGACAGGCTATTGCGCGCGCCATCGATGATCAGCGCAAGAAAGATAATCCGGATTTTAAAGGTGCTTTCCACGACAAGAAATTCGATCTGAAAGAGAACACAAAACCAGATCGTAAAAAAGAAGACCGCAAGAAGGACAAGAAGATGAATGAAAAGACCAACCAGAAGAGTGGCTGGAAGTCTAAGAAGAAGCCTTCATAGTGCGATCATAAATTCAGTGGCTCGCGGAAAACACGGAATTTCACAAGAAAAATGCAGGAGAAATTCTATGATAAAAATAAAAAAGGCTGTCCCTTACTATAGGACAGCCCTTTGTATTTTATAAGGACTCTGATTATCCGTTCATGGACAACAGGAACTCTTCGTTGGTACGTGTGCCTTTCATTTTTCCTTGCAGGAACTCCATGGCTTCTACCGAGTTCATGTCTGACATAAACTTGCGCAGAATCCATACGCGCTGCAGCTCTTCTTCTTTCATGAGCAGATCTTCGCGGCGTGTGCCGGAGGCCGGTACATCGATGGCCGGGTAAACTCTGCGGTTTGAAAGCTTGCGGTCCAATTGCAATTCCATGTTACCGGTTCCTTTAAATTCTTCGAAGATAACTTCGTCCATTTTAGAACCTGTATCAATCAACGCGGTGGCGATGATGGTCAGTGATCCGCCGTTCTCGATATTGCGGGCCGCACCGAAGAAACGTTTTGGCTTGTGCAACGCATTCGCATCCACACCACCCGACAGGATTTTACCGGATGAAGGGACAACGGTGTTGTATGCGCGGGCAAGACGTGTGATGGAGTCCAGCAAGATCACTACGTCGTGTCCACATTCTACCATGCGTTTTGCTTTCTCCAGCACAATGCTGGAAACTTTTACGTGGCGCTCAGCCTGTTCGTCGAATGTAGAAGCGATAACTTCTGCATTCACGCTGCGTGCCATGTCCGTAACCTCTTCCGGGCGTTCATCGATCAGCAATACGATCAGGTAAACTTCGGGGTGATTTTGCGCGATGGCGTTCGCAATATTTTTCAGCAGTACGGTCTTACCCGTTTTCGGTTGAGCCACGATCATACCGCGTTGTCCTTTACCGATCGGCGAGAACAAGTCCAATATACGCGTAGACATATTATCATGTGTTGTGCTCAGCCTCAGTTTTTCTTCCGGGAAGAGCGGCGTCAGGTATTCGAAGGCCACGCGATCGCGGATCTCTTCGGTTGTCTTGCCGTTTACGGACTCTACTTTCAGCAGGGCAAAATATTTTTCACCTTCTTTTGGCGGGCGGATCGATCCTTTCACGGTATCGCCGGTTTTCAGACCGAACAATTTTATCTGTGAAGGTGATACATAAATATCATCGGGACTTGCCAGGTAGTTATAGTCTGACGAGCGGAGGAAGCCGTAGCCGTCCTGCATAATTTCGAGCACACCTTCATTGTTGATGGCGCCGTCGAATTCGCGAATGGAGTTTCTGTATTGTTGTGGTCTTTCGGTAGGACGCTGTTGATGCGGTTCCTCGTTGATGATGATGTTCTCAATGTCCGAATCATCTTCTTCTGCAGCAGGCTGACTGAATGATTGCTGCGGCGCTGCGGATTCGAAGTTGAGGTCGATCGAATCAAGCAGTTCGTCCGATGAAAAATCGCCTTCTGCTTTTGCAGCAGGTGGAGGCGTGGGTGCGGCCGGTGTCACATTCTCGCGTCTGCGTGGACGCATCTTGCGTTCCGGTGATGTTGATGATGATTCTGATGCTTCGGTAGATGTTTCTGCGGGGGTTGCAGCAGGTTTGCGGGTAGGAACTGTATCGCCTGACACAGCTTGTTGATCGAGGATCTTGTAGATGAGGTCTTGTTTGGATAATTTCTTGGCATTCTTCACGCCAAGCTCTTCTGCAATTTCCTTCAATTCGGAAAGGAGCCTGATATTCAGGTCGTCAATAGTATACATGAGTTGTAAAAATGAATGTGTCTAGTTGTGAAAAAAGTCTGTAGATTGATTATGACCGTTCAGCATCTGCTGACTACATCGTGAAGCTGATACGTTTAAGAAAACTAAAATTTGAGTAAGAAATTCCGGATTTTTATTCAGAGGGCTAAAGATAAAAGCCGAATGACCTTGCAAGTATAGCCGAAAATTGAATATTATCAAATTGTTAGGCCTTTTTTCGGGTTTTGAGCGCTTCTCCGTTTCGTTCGATTTCAAAGTCTCAACCGAAAAAAAATCTCTCCTTTCTCCTAACGTACAGAAATGAAAAACGTGCCCCGCCCAAACCTGATTTTTAAACTCTGAATTCAAAATATAGACTATTTTTGAACCCTTCTAAAAAATCAATCCCATGCTGCAAGTAGCTGTACTCCGTGAACAAACGGAAAAAATTCTTCAGGGGCTCGCCAAGCGAAATTTGAAAGATGCCCCCGAGCTTGTGAACCAGGTAATTCAAAACGATTTGTCGCGCAGAGAAACGCAACGCGTACTGGACGACCTGAAAGCAAAGTCTAACACCGACTCGAAAAAAATCGGTGAGCTCATGAAGTCGGGAAAACAGGATGAAGCCACAGGTTTACGCGCACAAGTAAGTGCCGACAAGGATAAAGTAAAGGCACTCGAAGTAGAACTGGAAGCCTACGAGAAAAAACAATTGGACCTTCTCTACAAACTTCCCAATGTGCCCCATGAAAAAGTACCACAGGGCTTCGGTGCCGACGACAATATTAATGTTTATGAGCACGGCACTGTCCCAAAACTCGATGGGGATGCTTTGCCCCATTGGGACCTGATAAAAAAATACGACATCATCGATTTTGATCTTGGAATTAAAATCGCTGGTGCGGGCTTCCCGGTATATAAAGGCAAAGGTGCCAGGCTTCAGCGTGCACTGATAAACT
>JAESFU010000394.1_pt1 | contig 26502 bp, 26 predicted proteins | sample 9269461 | NCBI WGS metagenome assembly JAESFU01 (sample SAMN14502556, study PRJNA617107) | algae metagenome | isolation source: Stenomitos rutilans HA7619-LM2 and co-occurring heterotrophs from cave walls | place: USA: Waikapalae cave, Hawaii | collected 2009-07-28
CCGGTTAGAGCAACTGAATTTGCCGTTGCGGTGAGGCTGCTCGTCTCCTTGGGAGACACCTAACCCTGCCCCCTTGGGGGGCTAACAAAGATAAGCCTCCGGCAAAGCCGGAGGTGATTTAACTTCTGTTTGTGCATTCCCCTTGGCAATCGATAGAATCGGAATGAGCAGCACTAAGGCGCTAACGATCATAGATTTCATGGTCTAACCTCCAATTAAAAATTCCGTTGCATCAGATATTCACAGCAAAACTTCATTTGATTAGCTACTGACAAATCTCATGATTGACTTGTTGTAATGACTTCTGAATTTATAAATAAAAAACTTTATAAACAAACTCTATAAAACTGCATCAATCTTGTCTTGCACATTCTTGAGATTTTGGGCACATTCTTACTGACTTTGCAGAAATACTTTAGGCATGATGCCAAGTAATTGCTTGTAATAGTGATTGAGATGGTTTTAATGGGACACCTCCCAATGAGCAATGTCAACGACGGACTTTTCTCCCTGCCGCAACAACTGTTCGGCAGAATCATCGTATTCTGCGCCAAAACCCTCTTTAGATTTTGCTTTTGCAAGCAATTAATGAGTTGAAGTGGTGCGATCAGCAGATTGATAGCGTTGGAAGCGATCACGGAGAGAAACGATCACCACATACAGCACAGGCACCACAAATAAACTCAAAAACGTCGAGACAATCATGCCGCCGAAGACGGCTGTTCCCAAAGACTGTCGGCTGGCTGCTCCGCCCCCCGATGCTGTGACCAGCGGCAAAATGCCTAAAAGTGTTGCTAGTGAGGTCATCAGAATCGGTCTGAGACGAGTCTGAGCCGCTTCAACGGCTGCTTTGGGAATGGAAAGCCCAGTTTCTCTGAGCTGGTTGGCAAACTCAACAATTAAGATTGAATTTTTGCTAGCCATGCCAATTAGCATCACCAAGCCAATTTGGCAGAAAATGTCGTTTTCCAGTCCTCGAAGCAGTTGAAAGAGTAGAGCACCTAAAATAGCCAGGGGCACTGCCAAAAGGATGATCAAAGGATCGATAAAGTTTTCATACTGAGCGGCTAGAACGAGAAAGACAAAGACAATGCCTAAGCCAAAGATGATCATGACCTGTGAACCAGCTTGCACTTGCTCCAGCGATAAGCCCGACCACTCATAGGTCATGCCTTTAGGCAATCGTTCGGTTGCTACCTGCTGCATGGCGGCGATCGCCTCTCCAGAACTATATCCCGGAGCGGGTGAGCCGTTGATCTCAGTCGAACGAGACAAGTTATAGTGGCTGATCTGCTGAGGCGCAGTTGTTTCCGTGATCTCAACTAAGTTATTGAGCGGGATCATTTCGCCAATTTGAGAACGAACATAGAAGCGGTTGATATCTTTAGGGCTAGAACGGAACGGCTGGTCTGCCTGCACATAGACTCGGTAGATCCGCCCCAGAAAGTCAAAATCGTTGACATACTCCGATCCCAGAAAAACTTGCAGTGTGCTAAAAATATCCTGTAAAGAGACCTGAAGCGCTTTTGCTTTCTCTCGCTCTACTTTGACCAGCAACTGTGGGTTATTGGCACTGAAGCTAGAGTATAAGCTTCGCAACTGAGGCAACGTATTTCCTTGCTTTACTACTGAGCTGGTGGCTTGAGCCAGCGTATCAAAACCCCGGTTAACCTGCTCTTGTAGCTCAAACTGGAAACCGCCAAAATTGCCCACTCCTTGCACCGCTGGAGCCGGATAGCTATTGACTGTCGCACCGATGATGTTGCCAAAGGGTTTGCTCAGTTGAGCGATCACGGCATCAACTGACTGCTCGGCTTTTTTGCGTTCCGATACTGGCCTCAGCGTGACGTAAATTGTTGCCTGGTTGGCAGCACTGCCCGTATAGGTGAATCCAGCATCCGCGAAGACACCTGTGATTTCAGGAATCTTCAAAAGCTCCTGCTCAACCTGATGCATGATCTGATCCGTGTAATCTAGCGAAGAACCTTCTGGGGCTTGAATGGCTACGACAAAATAAGCTTGATCCTCAGTCGGGACAAAGCCTGTTGGCACTTGTTGAAAAATCCAGTAGGTCAATGCTAGAGAGAGAACGAAGCCAAAAACGATCGCACTCTTGAACCGCATCAAGTGTCTTAAAGCCCGGTGATATCCTGCTTGTAGCCCTGTCAGCACATGGTTGATCGGACTGAAAAACCATCCCCGTCGTTCGCTGCCTGCGCGAAGCAGCATCGCTGAAAGCACCGGGGTCAGGGTTAAGGCATTGAAGGTTGAAACCGCGATCGAAAAGGTAATGGTCAAGGCAAACTGCTTGTAGAGTTGTCCCGTTGTGCCTGGAAAGAAGGCAACTGGAATAAAGACGGCGGCTAGCACTAGAGACGTTGCCAAGACCGCACCAGAGATTTCCTGCATGGCAGCAGAAGCAGCCTGACGAGGCGACATCCCTTTTTCCTGAATGAACCGAGCAATGTTTTCCACCACAATGATGGCATCATCCACAACTAATCCAGTTGCTAGGACTAGACCAAACAATGTCAATGTATTAACTGAAAACCCAAATAGCTTTGTGAATAGGAATGTACCAATTAAGGAAACGGGAATCGTAATCGATGGAATTAGCGTACTTTTCCAATCCTGCAAAAAGATAAAGATAATGATGATCACCAGAACGATCGCTTCAAACAGTGACTTAATCACTTCATGCATCGACTCTTCCACAAAGGTTGTCGTGTCAAGCGCGATCGCATATTTGAGTCCAGGGGGAAACTGTTCAGCCAGTCGCTCTAGTGCTGTTCTGGCTTCTCTGGCTGCATCCAGAGCATTTGCCCCCGGTCGCAGCGAAACGCCAATGCCGACTGCACTCTTGCTATTGAAGCGAACCAGGACGCTGTAATCTTCCGCGCCCAGTTCTGTGCGCCCGACATCCTTGAGCTTAACCAGTGTGCCATCCTTGTCTGATTTGACAATCAGCTCGCCGAACTCTTTGGTATCAGTTAGCCGACCTAAAGCTCGGACACTGAACTGGTAGGGCTGATTGCCTGACGTAGGCGGCTGACCGAGCTGTCCTGCTGCAACTTGTGCATTCTGTTCCCGTATCGCGTTAGCGACATCTGCGGCGGTTAGATCTCGCACAGCAAGTCGATTAGGATCAAGCCAGAGACGCATAGCATATTTACGCTCACCGTAGAACCGCACCTCGCCCACACCATTTACACGCTTTAACGCATCTTTGAGGAATAAATCTGCATAGTTGCTGATGTATAGGTTGTCGTATTCATTGTTTTCGGAGTAGAGGGCGATCGCCAGGATTAGCTGTGTGGAGGTTTTTGTCACCGTTACGCCGGTCTTCTGCACCTCTTCCGGTAGCCTGCCTTCCGCAGCTTTAATCCGGTTCTGCACATCCACAGCCGCCAGATCAATGTCGCGTGACAAATCAAACGTGACGGTAATGGTGCTGCTGCCATCATTGCCACTCGTGGAAGTGATGTATTTCAGCCCTTCTACACCGTTGATTTCTTGCTCTAGCGGCACCGTAACGGCTGACTCGACTACTTCTGCACTGGCTCCCGTGTAGGTCGCTTTCACGACCACCTGCGGCGGTGCAACCTCTGGATATTGAGCGATCGGTAGCGTGAATGCGCTGACCGCCCCAACCAGAATAATGATTAGAGCCGAAACAATGGCAAAGACAGGACGCTTGATAAAAAAATCGACGAACATGGCATAACCTGTAGTGCATCAAATTTCCTGAAATCGAAAGGTTGTGAACCTAAACTGCGTCTATGGCAAATAGCACACCCAATATGCCGACTGGAAACAGCAAGAATGCTGCAAGCGGATTGAGTCGTCCAGCATAGAGAACTGTCAGACATAAAAGAGCAGTTGCGGCTGTAGAGACTGCCAATATGAGCAGAAATCTCATCATTCATCAGGTACTTCGCTATGAACTGGGCGCGATCGGTTTCATCGCTTCTGAGAGAATAGCTGTTCCATCCGAGAGTTGCTGAAGTCCAGAAACGACAATGTGTTCGCCAGGTTTTAGCCCTTCAATGACCTGGTAGTTTCCACCTTCCACTTCACCCAGGGTTACAGGTCTTTGACGAGCCACTAGTTGAGAATCGGCTTGAGCTTGAGCGACAAAAACAAAGTCTTTTCCACCCAGGCGAGAAATGGCAGTCGTTGGTACAAGCACACCCGGACGCTCATTCCAAATCACTCGGGTCAGCACTTGTTGATCGGCTCGTAAACGCTTACCTGGATTGGTGTAGAGGGCTTTAATCAAAATCGATTCACTTTGATTATTAACGCTAGGTGAAATAAAGAAAACTTGACTATTGCCGATCGACTTGCCCTGTCGATCGATAAGCTGCACGGTCATTCCAGGTCGTAAATCAGCCGCACGTTCTGAGGGCACCGACAAATTAACTTCTAGCGGTTGATTTTGGGTAATGGTTGCTAGTTGAGTGGAAGGACTGACATAGTCGCCTACCTTAGTTGGAATATTACCGATCGTCCCGGCAAAGGGAGCCGTAATCTGGTAGTACTGGAGTTCAACCTGCTGCCCGCTTACGTTGGCGGTCGTCTGTTGGAAGACTTTCTTCTTACTGGCAATGATCGACCGCTGGGCTGCAATGCGAGCTTTCGCGGCATCCAGTTCTGCTTTGGCATTATCCAGGTTATTGCGCCTGCCATCTAGCACTTCTTGGCTCACCACGCCTTCCTGGTATAGGGTTGAGTAGCGATCGTACTGTTGCTGTTGCAGTGCCACATCAGACGCTTTAGCGCGGCGATCGGCTTCCAAGGGCAGGAGGGATGCTTGAGCACTTTCAACATCGGCTTGGGCTGACGCGGCGACAGCACGAGAACTGGTAATTTCGGCCTGTTGGCGATCGGGATTGATTTGAACTAGAGGCGTACCTGCTGCAACTTCAGTTCCAGGCTGGACAAAGATTTGAGCCACTCGCCCATCAATTTGAGGTTGAAGTGTGATCGATCGCCGCGACTCTAGCTGCCCAATGAATTCCGAACTGTTGCGAACTGCACCAGTCTGGACTGAGGCAAGTTTGACGCGAACGACGGTAGCTTGTGCTTTTTCTGCTTTTGCCCTTGAATCAACTGAATGACAGGCTCCTGCAACTGTCAGGATTAAAACAGTTGAGAGTAACCAGCTAAATCTCCCTAGCATTGTTTGGCTCTTGCTCATAACTCCCTTCCCTTGATCGAAAATGATGTTCCTTAGCAGGAAACACTGGCGTGAGACACACGGCTGACGTTCCTGAATCAGTTTGTAGGGACGTTACAGGTAACGTCCCTACTCTGCATGCCTGGTTATTCCTGGGGTGGAATGATTTTCTGTAAAGAGCGCTCCATGATGAGGCGATCGCGTTCCAACAAGCGCGGTTCTGCTCGAACAGGCTGAGGTTTGGGATTCAAAGCACATTTAGCACTTTGTTGCACGTTCTCTGAACTTTGATTTGTCGGCTGTTCTGATGGTGTTGTCGCTTGTTCGGATGGTTTGATGGCAACCCAAGTTGGTTGTGGTGATGGCTGCGATCGTGGTGCTGTTTGTGCGTTTCCATTGATCGCCGACAAGATGGCAGTCAAGAGGATAAAGCCGCTCATAGTGATCGTGAATTTCATGGTTCAGCTTCCTAAATGGCAGGTTTATGCATTAAAAAAGCTAGCGCTTTGCCTCAGCCACGCAACAGTTGCAGCAAAAGCAGATGCGATCGCTTGCTGATGGAAAACTGGCAATTGTATGGCTGCAATAGCGCTAGTTTTATAAAGAAAAAGCTTTATAAATAAACTCTACAAAATGGCATCGACTTTGTCTTGCACGTTTCTACTTTTTTGGACACATTCTTACTGACGTTTGAGAAATGCTTTAGGAGTGACTCCGACTAGCCGTTTGAAGTGACGGCTGAGATGGCTCTGATGAGCAAAACCAAGGGACTGGGCAACGTCTGCGATCGACAGTTCCCCTTTTAGCAGCAAATGCTTGGCACGATCGATTCTGCACTGAATCATATACTGATGCGGTGCAAGACCTGTTGACTGTCTGAATAAGCCAGAAAAATAACTTGGACTTATGTGAACAATTGCAGCTAACTCCGATAAGGTCAAATCTTGTTCTAGATGCTCATAAATATAATCTATTACTTGTTGCAATTTGCGCTTTGGCAAACCGCTTGTGATTGTCGGAAACGCCTGCGACTGGGTAGAATAATGACGTAATAGGTGTGCCATCAATGCAGTCGTCATGGCATTTACATACAGACTTCCCTCCATCCCATTCGATTCCAATTCTGTTCTGAGGGCTAGTCCAATGCTGTGAATTAGAGGATCAGGGCGACTGAGTGTAGGTGTCAATTCAACATTTCTCATACCAGGTGCTTCAGCAACGTGCTGTGCCAATAAAGTTGATTCAAAAGCCAGCGCAATAAACTGATGTTCTGAATCCCAACATGCCCAATTTCGGGAATTTGCGGGTATGACTGTGATCGTTCCGGAGCTAATTGGAGTCGGTTGCGTCATTTCTTCAATGGTTGCAAGCATGGGTGCTTGCAGAGTGCGATCGTGGATGATGATGCGATGTTGCCGACAGGAATGTTCAGCCATTTCATACGGCGGCTGACGATGATACTGAAGATAGAACTCGTTCCAGTTGGCTGAAGCGCTCGAAACCAAAGCTTTGTGTGGATAAAGCATCAAGGAATCAGCTTGGCTAGTCAAATCAACGCTTAGAACCTCTTCGCCTGCCATAACTCACAACCTCTATCAGCCAAACTGCTAAGGCTTACTGTAATCGGAATGACTTCAGTTTAATATATTCTAAAGGAATAGCTTTATAAAGTTGTATTCTGGTGTAAATTAGGGATGTGCAACAGAGGCTCAATTGGTTTCCATGACAGAAAAGTTACAACTTAAAGCTGCTGCTGTCCGAACTCGGCGCAAAATTGTCAATTTTCTCAAGCAGCATGGTGCGCTAGATGCGACCGTCTTAGCATCACAACTGAGTATCTCGGCAATGGCAGTTCGCCAACATTTATATGAACTGCAAAAAGAAGGATTGGTCACTTACTCTGAGGAAGCGCGCCCAATGGGACGACCCGCAAAGCTGTGGCAATTGACCCCGGCTGCCGATCGCCTGTTTCCTGATAGCTATGCCGAATTGACGCTGAGCTTCATTAATTCTGTTAAAGAAGCCTTTGGTGAAGCGGGTCTCGATCGCATTCTCAACATCAGAACCCGCGAACAAATTGCGAGCTATCAAGCGCAAATGCCAAACTATGCAACACTACAGCAGCGCTTAGAAACGCTGGTTGCTTTGCGAACTAATGAGGGTTACATGGCAGAACTCCACCCATCAACAGATGGTTCGTTCTTATTGCTCGAAAATCATTGCCCGATTTGTGCTGCTGCAACTGCCTGTACAGGACTTTGTACTAGAGAGCTAGAGATGTTCCAGACAGTCTTAGGTGAAGATGCGATTGTTGAGCGCACAGAACACATTATCGCGGGCGATCGCCGCTGTGTGTATCGAGTCCTTGGGCAATAAATCTAGGTTCGTCTGCCACTCGAGCAGCACTGACGAGTACTTCTGTTTATGCGGCTGATCTTTTCACAAGCCATGCTGACTTGTGCTCACCGCAAAGCGCAACATGCGGGCATACCTGGGCTGCGATCGCGTTCCATTCAGCGGCAGGCTTACATAGGACTTTGCGGGTTAGGAAGTCAAGCTCAAGGTGGTTTAAGTCAGCGCTCAAGTTGTGGGAGTCTAGTGATCAAGAGTGGGCTGAAGCGAGCTGAGCTGCCGAATCTTGGGTGAGAGTAATGCTACCGTCAGAACGACAACGATCGTGCCCATGCCACCCATCACCACTGCACCCACAGGACTCAACAGCGCGGCAGCTAACCCAGACTCAAAGCCCCCCAACTCATTTGACGCACCAATAAACACCGCGCTGACTGCCGAAACCCGACCACGCAGTGAATCGGGCGTTCCCACCTGCACCAGTGTCCGCCGCACGACAACACTCACGTTGTCAAAAGCACCACTCAGCGCCAGCATCAGCAGCGACAGCCAAAACCAGTGCGATAGCCCAAAGATAATGGTGACAACACCAAACCCTGCTACAGCCCACAGCAGCGTTTTGCCTGCCTGTTTCAAAGGTGGCAAGTAAGCAAGCGTGACCGCCATCAACACCGCACCGATCGAAGGAGCCGCCCGCAGCCAGCCCAATCCACTTGCTCCAACGTGGAGAATGTCCCTGGCAAAAATTGGCAGCAGCGTCACGGCTCCACCCAGCAGCACGGCAAACAAATCGAGGGCGATCGCCGCCAAAATCACCTGATGCTGCCAGACAAACTGGATGCCCCCCGCCAGCGTTTTGAGCGAAACGGGTTCTGTTAAAGGGGTCGATCGCTGGCGAACGATCGGCACAATTAATCCTAAGCTTGTCAGCGATAAGGCGGCATCCAGCCCATAAACCTCGGTCGCGCTATTTTGCAATGCAATTATTAACCCGCCCAGGGCAGGACCCACAACCGTCGCCAGTTGAAATGAACTGCTGTGCCAGGTTGCCGCATTGCTAAACACCGATAGCGGCACAAGCTGTGGTAGCAGAGCTTCGCTGGCAGGTTGATTAAACGCTCTGGCGACCCCACCCAAACCAAGACAGGCATAAATCAGCTCGATCGATCCTTGCTTGTAGGAAAGTGCTGCCAACCCAACCGAACAGATTGCCAGCATGACTAGCGTCCACATAACCGTGTGTTTGCGCTCAAAGCGATCGGCAAGTTGTCCTGCTGGCAGACTGAGCAGCAGAATGGGGATGACCTGCACCAGACCGACCAGACCCAGTGCAAAAGCGCTGTTGGTGCGTTCGTATAGCTCCCAACCGATCGCTACACTCTGCATCTGGTATCCCATTGTGGCAAGCAACAGCGCCAGCGTGTACAGACGATAATCGCGGAAACGCAAGGCTGCAAACGGATCGTGAACGGAAGGCTTTGGCATCTTTTTCACTCAGATGGAATGAGTTGTGCTTGGCTTTGAGTCAGCTTGCATGGAGTTCCAGCGCAACTTCTAGAGGAACCTTAGACTCAAGCACTCAAACTATAAATTATCGATAATCTGTAATTTGACTATAAATTATCGATAATTTATAGTCAAGAGGAACCACTACAAATACCCAATGGGCGTACAGCGAGAATCGATGCGCGATCGCGTCAAGCAGGTGCTGCTTGATCGTATTTTGGAAGGCATTTACAAGCCAGGAGACAGGCTGGTAGAGCTACAGCTTGCGCGGGAGCTAGATACCAGTCAGGGACCCGTCCGGGAAGCCTTGCGCGATTTAGAAGCCATGCGGTTGGTGGAATCGGTAACCTATCGCGGCACTCGTGTGCGCGCCATCAGTCAGCAAGAGTTGCAAGAGTCTTATCAAGTCCGCGCCGAACTAGAAGGATTAGCGGGACGACTGGCAGCACCTCAGTTCCTTACACAACCAGAGTCTCTTCAGATGGCGCTTCAGGCTTTAGAGGCTGCGGCACAAGCTCAGGATTTTGAGCAGTTTACTCGCTGCAATGCGGCCTTTCATCGCTTGATTGTAGAAACGGCTGGCAATAGCGTTCTGCTAAGAGTTTGGAGTTCGCTCGATTCTGAAACCTGGACTCGAATTAACCTGCTGATTGTCCGCCACAAATCAGATGATCTCAACTCACTGATGGCTGAACATCGAGCCATTACGGAAGCCCTAATTCAAGGAAAGGCTGAGCTGGCAGAGAAACTACTGTGTCAGCACGTTGAAATTGCTTTGAGTAGAAGTCCTGAGCATCGATTGCTTACTTGACAATATGGAAACAAACCCAAGTTGGGAGTCAGCATAAAGAATTGCCTGAAGTGACCGATCACCTCAGAGCGCCCCTCACCCGGTGCCTGTTTACGCACTACCTCTGGAGAGTCCGTTCTAGATTCAGCATCGGTAGAACACTAGGCAACTGCTGCTTATTATCACCTAATTTCCCAACAAATCTATGAGCTGAGAAAACACAATGAAAATGATTGGACTTTTGGGAGGAACGAGTTGGCCTTCAACAATTGAGTACTATCGTATTCTCAACCAACTTGCTCAAGCAGAGCTTAGTGGCTTTCACTCTGCCAATCTGCTGTTGCGTAGCATCGATTTTCATGAGATAAAAAGCCATTACCATGATGGGTGGGATAAAATACCGCTGCTTTTGAAAAAAGAGATTGAAGCGTTTATTGATCTCGCTCCAGATTGTCTCCTGATCTGCAACAATACGCTACACAAAGCGTTTGATCAAATTGAGGCTGATTTGCGGCTCTCACTGCCTGTCTTTCATATCGTCGATGCAGTTGGTCACTTCGCCCAAACGCAAAACTTGAAGCACTTACTCCTTCTAGGAACTAAATTCACGATGGAAGACGGGTTTTATCAGAAGCGATTAGAAGAGCAGTTTGATCTTGTTGTCAAAATACCCAGTTTGCTGGAACGAATTACAATTCAAGCTATCCAAACTCAGTTGGCGAGAGGTATTCTCAAACAAGAATTTCGACTTCATTTTGTGGATCTTATTCGCAAATATTCTGCTGTAGACGCGGTCGTACTGGCTTGTACCGAATTACCACTCGCAATTCATCAAAGTGATGTTGATGTTGTTGTTCTAAACTCAATTGAATGTCAGTGCAAAGAAGCTTTTGAATTTGCTATTGGCAATTAGACATAGTATGAGACAAGCCAATCTTATTTCAGGCAGATCGAAATGCTCACAGGACATTATTGCTAAGAGTTGTATTGCACCCTGTCAAATCCTATGTTTCCCCTAAGCTTAAATGACAAAAAGTTGATTGAAGAAGCTCGCTGCATCATTGCCAAGCGGTTTAAAGAGAATTATCACCACGTTGGAGCGGCGTTGCGAACAAAGTCAGGGAAAATATTTTCTGCTGTCCACTTGGAGGCATATGTTGGAAGAGTTGCGGTTTGTGCTGAAGCCATTGTAATCGGGATGGCAGCCGCAGAAGGGGATACAGAACTTGAGACCATTGTTGCGGTCGATCGCCAAGGGCGAGTTGTGCCGCCTTGTGGAATGTGTCGCGAGCTGATTTCTGATTACGCGGCTAGTTGCAAAGTGATGATCGCAGAGGATGAGAGTATAACCATCAATGAACTCTTGCCAAGAAAGTATCAGCGGCTAGATTGAAAGCGAACGCTCGATCTGAGCAAACAGCGCTGCATAGACCTCTGATGACAAACCCATCTCCGTACTACATAGAGTTTACTCCTCCCAATGTGTTTGCATCTCTGATTGATGCCTTTTGGTGCTTTTCAACGCCCGATGCCGCAATTCAGTCGAGTGACTCTATTCAGTATCGAGTCCTGCCGGATGGTTGTATGGACTTAATCTTTCAGTACGAGCGATCGTTGAATGGGGGCATTAACAATCCGCAGTTGACCGTCTACGGTTCGACCGATCGCTTCAGTCTATTTGACATCAAACCCGTTACAGAATTCGTTGGTATCCGCTTCTATCCGGGTATGGCGGGGCAATTTCTCAACCTCAATGCGATCGAAGTATTTCAGCAGGAAGTCAAGGCACAAGATTGTTCTGAACCGTTCGGCAAGATTTTTGATCAATTGTGTGAATGCAACTCAATCATACAAGCGTTAGGAACACTACAAACAAGCCTCTTGGAACTGCAACGAGTGAATAGTGGAGATGACATTCCCTTACCAACTCGTGAAGCGCTGAGACTCATTTCTAGCAGCAAGGGACAAATGCCAGTGTCACAGGTTGCAGAAACTATTGGAGTCAGCGAACGGACGGTACGACGAGGAGTCACAGCCGCCGTGGGGCTGTCGCCTAAAGTCTTGGCGCGAATCCTGCGCTTTCAGAACACAATGTCACGTTTGCGATCGCCAGCACCATCCGATTTATGTAGCATCGCTCTAGAGTGTGGCTATGCCGATCAGTCACATATGGCACGCGAATTTCAGCAGTTAGCAGGCTTGACCCCAACCGCATTCATGCCATGACATTTGCATCGCTGTCCGATTTCTTCAAGACGCAGCCGGGCAGTGTGAGCAACACTGTTAGTTGCTCACACTGCAACGGGAAAAGCAATGAAATTTGCCTACACAATTCTCTATGTCAAAGACGTGGCGCAAGCGATCGCGTTTTATGACCGTGCCTTTGGTCTCAAGCAGCGGTTCATGGATGAGAGTGGTCAATACGCGGAGATGGAGACAGGTGCAACCACGCTTGCCTTTGCCGCCAATGAACTTGCACGTTCAAATTTGCCTGAGGGATTCCAAGAAAACAGCCTATCAAAACTGCCCGCTGGCATTGAGGTCGGCTTGTCACAGAAGACGTAGAAGGGGATTGGAACAGGATACATGTAAAAACCTGCAGGATAGGGTTAAAATGCTTAGCCTGTAAGGGTTACAGCTTTTAAGCCCTACGACATGCCACCAGAAACCTTGATTGGTACAGGGTTGGACTATTTCTGGCCCAAGTACTACCCCAAAACCAGTAGTACACGACCCTTTTTGGTGCCGTTTCAACGCTTGAAAGCCCCATTCTCTCGTAGCACTTCTGCCCGTGCCGCAATAGGGCAGACATTGTATCGCTTTCTGGTTGAGTTTACTGAAAGCACTGATGAGCAAGCCTTTGAAGGCTATCTTGCAGGTTTTTGCACGTATCCTGTCGCAATCCCTAGAAAGAGGGGCTGGAAGAGCGTTTGGCGTTCGGTTTGAGTGTGGTGCAGTTGAGACGGGCAAAAAGGGGGCGGTGGTTTACTGACTAAGTATTCAGGCTAAAATGCAGGAAAGTTAATCAAACGAAAGAGCGATCATGATGCCGTTCCCAAAGGGGCAAAATCCCAACCATCCCGCTGCCGGATCGACGATTAAGGTGGAGCCGATTCGCGACAAAAAGGCGATCCAACGCATTAAGAAAATTCTGGCGGATCGACCCCGTGATTTGTGCTTATTCACGCTGGGGATTAACACGGCGTATCGGGCCAATGAATTGCTGTCGCTGAAGGTGGGACAGGTGAAGAATCTGCAAGCCGGGGAGTTGCTCGATTTGAAGCAGCGCAAGACGCATAAGTACCGCCCGGTGACACTGAATGCCACGGCTGTTGCTGCCATTCAAGCTTGGTTGCAGGTGGGTGACTTGAAGGCGGAGGACTACTTATTCACGGGACAACGCGGCTGCTTGACCGTAGAGACGATGAGTACGCGGGTGAAGACGTGGTGCCAGGATGTCGGACTGAAGGGGAATTATGGCAGTCATACCCTGCGGAAGACGTGGGGGTATTGGCAACGCCTGGAACGGGGGACGGCGATTCCCCTCTTTATGGAAGCATTTGGGCATGCGACTCAGCAGCAAACATTGGCGTACTTGGGCATTCAGTCGAATGAGATTGCGGCAATCTATGAACTGGAACTGTAACGGTTGGTAGCATCGCTGACGCTGACCGGAGGCGACGCTGAAAGCGCTAAAGCCATGCATAGAAACGCGGGCTGACATCAGACTGGCACTGATGACACATAAATTTTCAGGTTCGTGCCTCAGCCGATAACCCCCTGAGGACTGTCACTCCTCAGAGGCATTCGCATCGCCTAGGGGACTGCTTGAGACTTGATCTGAGCCCTTGGGCCGATGAATGGAGCTATTAAAGCTCTAAATATTCTCCTTAGCGATCGAGGTAACTGGGTGATGTTACATGTTGATTTCAGATGTCATCAGATTCGCCCCTCCGGTTCACGCAATTGTTTGCTGTATTCACTTGAAATCGGTTTCTTTTCTGAATTTGATGATCCTGATTTTGGGATGGGTATGCGGCCCAGTCGAATCCGACTCAACTGGCTAATAAAAGGTTCTTACACAGTTTTGGTGTTTGGAACTGCCCTGTCTCTGAACCGTTGATTTCACGTTGCTCATTCGCGCGCCCGTATCTTTTTTTCCCAAAAGTGCGTGAGACGCTTACCTTGATCAGTTCTGCTTTTGATAACCAGGCTGTGGGAGAACGAGAGATTGTCTGGGAAAGCTATCAAAAAGAGCCATGCTGCAATGATTGGGGTTTCAGATTTCCATGAAAGTTAGAGATTTCCTAAGATTGCTACGCGCAGCATTTGCCGGAAACTCAGTTTCGCTTCACTGATTATCCTAGTCTTACTCCGTCTCCATTAAAAGGGCTGGCATCTATGCGATTTCGGTTGGCTAAATCACAATACAAACGATGGACAGTGGTGATCGGTCTTACCCTGACGTTACTGGCTGAAGCAGTTGTTCTTCCTCAAGCAGGAAGGACTCAAACAAACGGCTACCGACGCTTCATCGATTGGTGTACAAACCGCGAAAAGCTTTCTGCCTCTGCCCGGCAAACGGTGAAAGCACTCCTGGAAGAAGTGCGAGCGACAGACTGCCAACGAGCCAATCAGGCATTAAGCGAACGCACCACGATTGGGCTAACAAAAGCAGGCATCCGAGATTTGCGTCCGGTGGCTTCCCTGACCCAATTGAAAGTGCTCCATCTGCATGGCAATCAGCTCTTTGATATCACCCCGCTTCAAGCTTTAACAGGGCTGGAATATCTCGATCTACGGGACAATCAAATTAACGATCTCGGTGCGCTCAAACCGCTGAGAAACTTGAAAGCATTGTTATTGTCTAACAACCCAATCACGAATTGGAGCGCACTCCCATTCCTAACCCGCTTGACCTATCTCAAGTTAGGTAAGACACAATTAACTGATTTAAGCCCGTTGCGATCGCTCACCCAACTCGACGACTTAGAACTGTATACCAACCGCATTACCGATCTGCACCCACTCCAGGCACTGATAAAATTACGCAGTCTTTCCCTGTCTGGTAATGCAATTAGTGACCTTCGCCCACTTCAATCCCTCACTAATTTGAACCGGCTGTGGCTAGGCGATAATCAGCTCAGTGACATTCGTCCACTTCAAAATCTCACTAAACTAGAGTGGTTGTTTCTCCAAAACAATCAAATCCAAGACCTCCGGCCATTACAATCTTTACGATGGCTGCAAGAATTGTCGTTGGACAACAATCGCATTCGAGATTTAAGTCCCCTTGCTTCAGTCACCAGCTTGTACCGTATGGATGCCCGCGACAATCAAATTGTGGAGCTAAAACCGCTGTCAGCCCTCCCAAAGTTACGCTACATCCGTCTAAGTGGCAACCAGATTCAGACACTCCGTTCCGTGCCTCCCTTCAAACAAGAGATTTACATTGATCTAAAAAACAATCCAATCCGTGAGACGATTTGCCCCGTGCAACCAGGAACGGGGTCAAATTGCAGTTTCTAACCATCAACGTTGTCGAGTTCTCTCAGCAGAAGCTTTCCAGAAGGTGTCGAGAAAGAAATTGAGGTCATCGGCTGGGTCTGAAGGACGAACATCCAAAGCAGCATAGGCTTGTCCCAGATTTAGCAGAGCCTTCGTAAACTCAGGGTTTTTGACATCTTCAGTCAACTTGGGGGTTTTCCTGGCATCATCGAGAAGATAGCGGGAAAATTTAAGTAAGTGAGCTGGATCTCTCACGCCTTGAATAAATTCATAAAGTTGAGTTCCTGCTTTTTTCAAGGTAGGAATTTTACACGCAGGCGCTGTCCAGGCACTATCGAGAAAGAAATTGAGCGGTTTTTGAACGTTGGGCGTGGTTGGAAGCTTCAGCGCGGCATAACTCATGCCCAGCAGGGCAAGCTCTGTAACAAAGTACGGGTTCCGCATCTGTTGCTCTAGTCTCGGCTCATAGCTGGCAGCAACCACTAACTGCTGTGGGTAGGTCAATGCCATTGTAGGTGTTCTGGGCAGGTTAAGCCGGGAAAGCTTAGCCGTGTGGCGGTCAATTTCAAAGGCAATCGTTTGATCGCTCCGGTCCTTACAGCTTGCACTAGAAAAGCTCACAACCAAGTCGGGATTTTGGTCGCCATCAATGTTTTGCAACGCCAGAATGGGTCTGTTCTGCTCTACTGAATTTCCTAGGATTGGGTTGATGTTGGTAAAGCTAGTTGAGAACGGAACAAAGAGGAGGTGGGGAGCGCCAAAGACAACAGTCACTTCTGCCTCAGAGTGCTTTGGGGTATGGGCGTCGCTCACTTCACTCCAGATAATTAGGTCAGGATACTTGTCCTTGTTGATTCTTCCAGCTACTATCCCAATGGGCTGTGTCTTTAGCTGAAAACTAGTATTAGCCGTGAAGGAGCCATCCTCATTCCCCAAGGTAATGGAAATGCGCCCATCAGAATGAGCCGTTACCAGATCGGGAATGCCATCCTAGTTGAAATCTTTCACACTGTAGGAGCGTAGATTAGGCGTTACTGCGAAACCAGGCAAAGCGGTTGCCATGGGAACAGTCACAATCAGAACTGTAGCAGACACAAACCAGCGCATAAGGGAGAGTGCAGAATGAGAGCGTTATCACCTAAACGTGCCCAGTTTTCTCAGTGGTCTACCTTCGGTGGACTGACAAAGCTAAAGGGTGGACAAACGCTGGGGGCGTATATTCAGTAGCTAGCCTGTAGCAAGCGGCTGATTCAATGTAGACACATTCAGGTCGCTGAACTAGAATTGGCCTTCATCACTGTTTGGTTATCGTCTGAGACCCTAATGATTGCGCCTCCACTCCAAGTCATTACCAACGAAAGCATCGAGGTTTTGGGCTGCCCTTCTGCTGCGGGCAGCAACGGACCAGCGGTTCTGATTGATCTTGCCGAAAGCGGTCATTTTCGGCAATTCTTAAACCAGTGTCTCAAAACTCGTCGACACCAGACTGTTGTGAGAGTTTGATTTTGAGATGGGTTACGAGACATCAGAAAGCCGATGCCGCCGTCAAGGTGCGATCGCCCTTCTCAACCTCTCCTTTGCTACCCTTTGTTTTACAGTCTTAGCTGGCACATTTGTTGGGATTTACCAAGCATTTATACTCTCTGCCAATCAACTTCATTTCGTAAACCGCTTACGAAACCATGACGATCGCCAGTTGTCGATGACAGGATGGTGGGAACCCTGTGTATGGCACCTGCCATATTGATGCTTGGTTTGGTTATGTCGGATCTCAAGCAACCTGAATTTAGTCAGCTAGTCCAAGAGTTGCGCCAACGTAGTGGGCTAACTCAAACCGAACTAGCCGCCAAGATTGGGGTGTCATACTACTCCGTCAATCGCTGGGAAAACCAGAAAACAATGCCTGTTTCTCTGGCGTTGAAGCGTGTTGAGGAGATTCTGCGCGAGATGGGCGATCGCGGTGCAGACCTGCTGGAACAATATTTTCCTGCTGAGAATCGGAAGTAGCTATGGCATCCGTGAACCAAAACCCTGAACAACAAGCCCGCGATCGCATTGATGCGCTTCTCAAGCAAGCAGGTTGGGATGTACAGCCCAAGAAGCAAATCAACCTGAGTGCAAGTCTGGGTGTGGCTGTGCGGGAGTATCAGACCGATGCGGGGCCAGCAGACTATATGCTGTTTGTTGATCGCCAGCCAATCGGTGTGATTGAAGCCAAACGGGAAGAGGAAGGTCATCGCCTTACGGTGGTTGAGGAGCAATCGACGGAATATGCCGACAGCAAACTCAAATATCTGAACAACAAGCCGCTCCCTTTTATCTATGAAAGTACGGGTGTGCTGACTCGCTTCACCGATCGCCGCGACCCCAAACCGCGTTCTCGCCCTGTCTTTGCGTTCCACCGTCCTGAAACGTTTCAAGCCTGGTTGAACCAGAGCAAATCACTCAGAACGCGGTTGTTGGATCTGCCTGTTCTCCCAACTGACGGGTTAAGAGACTGTCAAATTCGTGCCATCAATAACCTGGATACATCGTTCAAAGCGGCTCGTCCGCGTGCTTTGATTCAGATGGCAACGGGAAGTGGCAAGACGTTCACGTCAATCAACTTTATCTATCGGCTGTTGAAGTTTTCTAACGCTCAGCGAGTCTTGTTTTTGGTCGATACCAAGAACTTGGGCGAACAGGCAGAGCAAGAGTTTATGGCGTTTACACCGAATGACGATAATCGCAAGTTCACTGAGCTTTATGCGGTGCAGCGATTGAAGTCGAGCTATGTGGCGACGGACAGCCAGGTCTGTATTTCTACGATTCAGCGACTCTATTCCATTCTCAAAGGGGAGGAGTTGGATGAGAAAGCAGAGGAAACCAACCCGAATGAGCTGGTGCAACCCAAAGCACCGCTGCCAGTGGTCTACAACAATCGCCTACCCATTGAGTTCTTTGACTTCATTGTGATTGATGAGTGTCATCGCTCGATCTACAACATCTGGAAACAGGTACTGGACTACTTCGATGCCTTTCTGATTGGGCTGACAGCAACGCCAGACAAGCGTACCTTTGGCTTCTTCGATGAAAATGTGGTGAGCGAATACACCCACGAGCAGGCGGTCATTGATGGGGTGAATGTGGGCTATCTGCCCTACATCATTGAGACAGACATCACCAAAACTGGAGGGCAACTGGTTGCTAAGGAGTATGTGGAAAAGCGCGAAAAACTGACCCGTAACCAGCGCTGGGCACAGTTGGATGAAGAAGTGACCTATTCTGGACGGCAACTGGATCAGCAGGTGGTCAATCCCAGCCAGATCCGCAATGTGATTCGCGCCTTTCGCGATAAGCTGCCGGAGATTTTTCCGAAGCGCGATGAGGTGCCGAAGACGCTGATTTTTGCCAAAGATGATAGCCACGCCGATGACATCATCAAAATCGTGCGGGAGGAGTTTGGTGAGGGAAATGCCTTCTGCAAGAAGGTGACGTACAAGGCCGTAGAAGGCCCCAAATCGGTGCTGGCGCAGTTGCGGAATGACTACTATCCCCGGATTGCGGTGACGGTGGACATGATCGCGACGGGGACGGATGTCAAACCGCTGGAGTGTTTGCTGTTCATGCGGGATGTGCGATCGAAGAACTACTTTGACCAGATGAAAGGGCGGGGTACGCGCACGCTCGATCAAGATGCCCTGAAAAAGGTGTCACCCTCTGCCCAAGCCCCCAAGACTCATTTTGTGATTGTGGATGCGGTTGGAGTCACAAAGTCGCTGAAGACGGATACTCGTGCGCTGGAGCGCAAGCCCTCTGCTGCGATCAAAGATTTGATGATGGGCGTGATGATGGGGGCAGAGGACGAGGATGCTTTTCTGTCGTTGGCAAGTCGGCTCACACGGTTGGAGCGGCAACTGACTGCCAAGGAGCAAAGCAAGCTTCAGGAATTGGCGGGGGGCAAGAGTGTCAGGGAGATTGCGGCGGCGCTGCTGGATGCCTATGACCCAGATGTGATTTTAGAGAAGGCGATCGCCGATCATGGGCTAGCGGCAACCGAAACACCAACAGAGGGTCAGCTAGAAACGGCTCAGAAAGCGTTGATTCGATCTGCAGCCGCCATTTTCACGGGAGAGCTGGTGGAGTATGTAGACAATGTGCGGAAGATCCACGAGCAAATTATCGACACGGTGAATCTGGATCGTGTAACCTTTGCCGGGTGGGATCAGCAGGCGAAGGATCAGGCACAGTCAGTGATTCAGGACTTTGCCCAGTTCATTGCAGCCAATAAGGATGAAATCACGGCGCTGCGGATCTTCTACAATCAGCCCTACCAGCGACGATCGCTCACCTATCAAATGGTGCAGGAGGTGCTGGATGTCCTGAAGCTGCAAAAGCCCAGTCTAGCGCCGTTGCGGGTGTGGCAGGCATACGAACAGGTCGAGCAGGTGGATGGCAGAAGCCCCATTAGTGAACTGGTGGCGCTGGTTTCGCTGATCCGGCGAGTCGTGGGGACGGATGCCACATTGACGAACTATGAGATGACAGTGAACCGGAATTTTCAGGATTGGGTGTTCCGCAAGCAGGCGGGAGCGCTGAAGTTTAGCGAAGCACAGGTGGAGTGGCTGCGGATGATGAAGGACTACATCGCCACCTCGTTTCACCTGGAGACGGAGAATTTGGAGTATGAGCCGTTTGGCATGGGTGGGACAATCAGGATGTATGAATTGTTTGGCGACGAGATGGATACAATCATTCAGGAGCTAAACGAAGCGTTGGCAGCGTAAAGCAAGAACGGGAGAGCTATGGGCACACCAGAGAGAATTTATGAATTGGTGAAGGCACTGCCAGAGAACCAGGCAGCAGAGATTTTAGACTTTGCTGAGTTCTTGTTGCACAAAGCCAACCTTCAGGCAGCGCAAAATACCACTCTGAAGGAGTCACCCCAAGCTGGAAGGCTTCTATTGGACTATGCGGGAATTTTGAAGGACTCGCCAAACTTTAACGAAGATCCCGTCGAACTCCAGAGAAGAATGCGCGATGAGTGGAGTTAGGTTTCTTTTAGACACCAACTATGTGATTGGCTTAGTCAAGCAACAGGAAATTGTGATCAAAACCGTGGCTGATCGCGCCATTGAAGCCAAAGCCTGTGCCTATAGTTTCGTCACTCGGATTGAGTTGCTTGGGTTTCCGGGCATCACATCGCAAGAAATAGAGGGCATTGAGCGCACATTAGCCCAAATGCAATACGCTGCTTTAACCCAAGAAATTGAAGATTGGGCGATCGCCCTGCGACGAAAGTATCGCTTAAAAACGCCTGATGCCATTATTGCTGCCACTGCCCAATGCTTGAAGCTAGAACTGTTGACGTTGGATCAGCAGTTAGCAACCCGGATGCAGGAAATTGAAGCGAATGCAGAGTAAGGGTGACGCATGACAGAAGGGAACGGAGAAGCTAGGGAATTGCCAAAGGGTTGGTGTTGGGTTTGCTTACAAGAAATCTCACAGTCTATTACAGACGGTGATCATCAACCTCCTCCAAAGTCAGAACAAGGAATTCCTTTCATTGTCATTTCAAATATCCGAAATCATAAAATAGATTTTTCAGTTACCAAATTTGTTTCTAATACTTACTATGAAAAAATCCAGGAAAGCCGTAAACCCCGTAAGGGCGACATTTTATATACTGTAACTGGCTCATTTGGTATACCTTGCTTAATAGACTTTGAAGAAAAGTTTTGCTTTCAAAGGCATATAGGCTTGATTCGCTTAAAAGAAGAAGTATCAAGGAAATATGTCTTCTATTTATTGCGATCTCCTGTGATTTATCAACAGGCTCAGAAAGTGGCAACTGGAACAGCTCAGAAAACTGTTTCCCTAGCAGTTTTGAGAAATTTTGAAATTCCTCTCCCTCCATTTTTTGAACAAAATCGCATCGTTGATAAAATCGAAGAACTGTTTTCTGATGTGGATCAAGGCGTTGAAAGCCTGAAAACAGCGCAGAAGCAGCTAAAGGTTTATCGTCAGGCAGTGTTAAAGTGGGCGTTTGAGGGTAAGCTGACGGAGGCATGGAGAACGCAGCACCAATCAACCCTCAAAACTGGGGAAGCGTTGTTGGCTGAAATCAAGGCTGAGCGAGAAAACCGCTATCAGCAACAGTTGGCAGAGTGGGAGACGGCTGTTAAAGAATGGGAGGCGATCGGGAAGGTCGGGAAGAAGCCTCAAAGACCTCAGAAGTATAAAGATCCGTCACCCATTTCCAAATCCCAGACTTCTGGAAGTCCCTCAATTCCAGTGTCTTGGCTCTGGACAAACTTGGAGCAACTCAAAGAGTTTTCACTTTATGGCCCCAGATTTTCTAGTCAAGACTATGTTGACGATGGGATTCCAATTGCAAGAACTACCGACATTAGTAGTTCTGGAAAAGTTGATCTTAAATACGCTCCAAAAATCAGCTTGTCTGATCAAGAATTTGAGAAATACAAGTTAATAAAGGGCGATTTATTGCTCACTAGAACAGGAAGCATAGGTACGAATGCAGTCTTTCATCTTACTGAAAAAGCTATCCCTGGTGCATTTCTAATTCACTACAGGCTACTGCCTTCACTAAACATTTGGTTTATTTTCTACTTTCTTGAATCTCCAGAAGCACAGCAGCACTTCTTTAAAAAAAGCTCTGGAGTGGGGCGACCAAATCTAAATGTTCCAAGCATCGAAGAACTAATAATTCCGCTACCTAGCTTGGAAGAACAAGAACAAATCGTTGAAGAAATTGAATCACGGCTCTCCATTTGCGATCAACTCGAAGCCACCATTATTGAAAACCTGCAAAAAGCTGAGGCATTGCGTCAGAGCATCCTGAAGCAAGCCTTTGAAGGCAAACTGGTGCCGCAAGACCCCAACGATGAGCCAGCCGAGACGCTGTTAGAGCGGATTAAAGCCGAGCGCCTGGTAAATGGGAATACTGGTAAAAAATCGAAACCCTCCCACCAGCAACTCACTCTCCAGGAACTCTAACCACTATGGATATCGCTCCCGATAAACAGAATATCGATGGTGTTTTTTCCAACACGGTCTATTACATCGACTTCTATCAGCGCGACTATAAATGGACCGAGGAGCCAGTCACTCGGCTGCTGGATGACATTTTCTATAAGTTCAACCAGGAATACGCACTCCGCAAAGACCTTGCGCCTTCCAAAGAAATCATTATCGCCAAATATCCCTGGTACTACCTGAATACCTACGTCACCAACACGATCGACGGCAAGGTGTACATCGTAGACGGACAGCAGCGCCTCACCACCCTGACTCTGATCCTCACCAAGCTTTATCATCAGGCTCGGCAATTTGGCTCAAGAACTGAGAAATGGCTAGAAAGCAAACTGGTTGGCTTCTCTGGCGTGGATTATCAGTTCTGGATGAACCACGAGCGGCATAAGCAGGCATTGGAAGCCCTCAAAGCGGGTGTGGATGACCTGGGGGCAATTGATACCACATCCGGCATTACCGCTGTCAATCTGGTGAAAAACTATAAGGTCATCACCGACTATCTCGAACAGGAGCTAACCGACCAGCATAAGCTAGAGTCCTTCGTCTTCTATTTCCTCTACAGGCTGGTGCTGATCAATCTGGCGGTTGAGCAAACCGATGTGCCAATGGTGTTTGAGGTCATCAACGATCGTGGTGTGCGGCTACGCCCCTACGAAATCATCAAAGGGAAGCTGCTTGGTCAAATCGACAAGCTAGAGCTAGACCAGCACAACTACAACGGACTCTGGGAACATCAGGTTCAAGCCATCAACAGTTATCAGGAAGACGAAATTGACACCTTTTTCCGCTACTACCTGAAGGCAAAATTCTCAGACACCCGCAAACATGGCACCCGTTTTGATGGCGACTACCACCGGGAAATGTTTAGCCTCAGCATGAGCGGTCTGCTTCACCTCACCCACGACGCTATTGGCGTTAAAGCCTTCCTAGATAATGACTTCAAATATTTCACGGCTCTCTACCTCAAACTGCTAGCAGTGATCAAAACTGAGCAGCCAGCTTATCCTCACGCCTTTCTCAATCGGCTCAATGAAATGGATGGTCAGTTCTTACTGATTCTATCCAGTTGCTCCCTCAACGACCCAGAAGAAGAAGCCAAGATTCGCACTGTTTCTGCCGAGATCGATCGGTTGTTCTCCCTCCTGCAATTGCAGAACGCTTACGACAGCAACGCCTTTGGCGAACGGCTCTACCGCATCTCAGCCGAGATCCGCAACAGACCTGTTCAAGACATTCGCCCCGCCTTCGATCGCCATCTGATGGAGGAACTGTCTCGCCAGCGATCGATACCTGTGACCGAACCCTTCCAATACACCTTTTTCCGCAACGCTGGCATTAACCTCAATACTCGGTTTAAGCGTTACTTCTTTGCCCGTATCGAACGCTTCTTGGCAGAGCACACCAACATGGGCATGAAGCACCCGATCGAAGAACTGGTGCTACGAACAGGGCACGTAAACGGGTTCCACATTGAGCACATCCTTTCCCATAACGACCAAAACAAAGTATTGTTTGACAACAACGAGGAGCTATTCGAGCAGGAACGAAATCGCCTGGGCGGATTGCTGTTGCTCAAGGGGAAAGACAATATCTCCAGCAACAATGAGCTTTACGCAAAAAAACTCCAGACCTATGCCAACACGCTTTACTGGAATGAAACACTTCGTGCTGATTCCTACAAATCAAAGCTAGATATGGAGGCGCTAAGGACCCGGTTTGAGCTTGATCTGTGTCCCTACGATAGCTTTGGACCAGAGGAGTTAGAGGCTCGCCAAAAACTGCTGTTTGATATTAGTTCTCTGATTTGGAAGTAGGGATGAGTACTCAGGCGATCGTTTCTAAAGTTTGGAGCTTCTGCAACACCCTCCGCGATGATGGCGTGGGCTATGGCGACTATCTGGAGCAGTTGACCTATCTGCTCTTCCTCAAAATGGCAGACGAATACAGTCGCCCGCCTTACAAGCGCAATTCCGGCATTCCGATGGCATATAACTGGAGCAGCCTTACCACCAAACGCGGTGCAGAACTCGAACTCCACTACCTTAAAGTGCTCCAGGAACTCAGCCAGCAAAAAGGGATTCTAGGGCAAATCTTCACCAAAGCCCAAAACAAGATTCAAGACCCAGCCAAGTTGTTCAAAATTATCGACATGATCGATAAAGAAAGCTGGGTGCGAATGGGAGCCGACGTTAAAGGTGAAATTTACGAAGGGCTGCTGGAGAAAAACGCTGAAGATACCAAGAGCGGCGCAGGGCAATACTTTACGCCTCGTGCCCTGATCTGGGCAATGGTCGAGTGTATCCGCCCGGAGCCACTGAAGATGATCGCAGACCCTGCCTGCGGCACAGGTGGCTTTTTCCTGGCGGCCTATGATTTCTTGGTCAAAAACCATACGCTCGATCAAGAGCAATCTAAGTTCCTCAAAGACAGCACCTTTCGGGGCAACGAGATCGTGCAAAGCACTCGACGCCTCGCGCTGATGAACATGTTTCTGCACAACATCGGTGACATCATTGGCGAATCCATGATTTCCTCCCAGGATGCGTTGATCGCCTCCAGTCCCGAAAGCTTTGACTACGTGCTGGCAAATCCGCCCTTTGGCAAAAAGAGCAGCATGACCTTCACTAACGACGAAGGCGAGCAAGAGGAAGAAGACCTTACCTACAACCGCCAAGACTTCGACGCCACCACCTCTAACAAGCAACTGAACTTCGTGCAGCACATTCGCACGATGCTAAAAACAACCGGAAAAGCAGCGGTCGTCCTCCCTGATAACGTGTTGTTTGAAGGCGGAGCCGGAGAGAAAGTCCGCAAAAAGCTGCTGGAAAAAACAGACTTACACACCATTCTGCGCCTGCCCACCGGCGTCTTTTACAAGCAGGGTGTTAAAGCCAACGTCCTCTTCTTCGACAACAAGCCTGCTGCCAAAGATCCCTGGACGAAGGACGTTTGGTACTACGATTTCCGCACCAACATTCACTTCACGCTGAAAAAGAACCCCATGCGGAAGGACGACTTGCAGGACTTCATCACCTGCTATAACCCGCAAAACCTCTTTAAGCGTGAGGAGACCTGGTCAGGCACCAATCCCGAAGGGCGCTGGCGCAAGTTCACTTATGAGGAACTAACCGCCAGAGACAAAACCAGCTTGGATATCTTCTGGCTCAAAGACAATAGCTTGACTGATCTCGATAACTTGCCCGATCCAGACGTGTTAGCCACCGAAATTGTGGAGAATTTAGCGGCTGGGTTAGAGAACTTCAAGGCGATCGCCGCGACCTTGAACCAGCGTTGAACCCTTGAAAAAAGGGTAATGCTTTCCAGCCATCTATTGATGTTCTCCGTGTTTCTTTGTTTACGGATTTACAGAAATCATTATTTACAGAATCCATTAAATAATGATTCACTCAATCCCCTCCAGTAGCCTTGCGACCTGCTCTGGTCCTGGAAGCTGTCCCTGTAGCTCTTGAGGTAACGCAGAGAAAGTCTGGTAGGTGGCAACCCCGATCGGTTTCGTGGCGTCCTTTAGGGCATACTCAACCGTCGTCTTGTCTTTGGACTTGCAGAGGATGATGCCAATGGACGGATTCTCGTAGGGCATCCGCATCTTGTCGTCCAGCACTGCCAAATAGAACTGCATCTTGCCAATGTACTCTGGCTCAAACTCTCCGATCTTGAGGTCGATCGCCACTAGACAACGGAGAGCACGGTGATAGAGCAAAAGGTCGATGTAATATTCCCGATTGCCCACTTCTAGCCTGTGCTGGCTACCGATGAAGCTAAAGACACCTCCCATCTCCTGCAGAAACGGTTGCACTTTTGCCAGAATCGCTGTCTCTAGCTGGTGTTCAGAGTGCTCCTCCCCCAATTCCAGGAAGTCGAACACATAGTCATCCTTCACCGCCAGTTTCGCCTGATTGCGATAATCCTCGGCGATCGCTGCCTCAAAGTTAGTTTGATTTAGCAGCGTCTTCTCATAAGACTGGTTTTCAATCTGGTGCGTCAAAACTAGAACTTACGCATTGACAAAAAGAGTGAAATGTGGTGACTCTAGGATAGTCTCGTAGCCCGCAGAAACCAGTTGTGAGAGAACCGTCTAAGCCCTCAACCGCCAAGTGTACTTGCGCCCTGTATA
>JAESFU010000395.1_pt1 | contig 26390 bp, 19 predicted proteins | sample 9269461 | NCBI WGS metagenome assembly JAESFU01 (sample SAMN14502556, study PRJNA617107) | algae metagenome | isolation source: Stenomitos rutilans HA7619-LM2 and co-occurring heterotrophs from cave walls | place: USA: Waikapalae cave, Hawaii | collected 2009-07-28
CGCCTACCGCCACCACAAAGTCGAAGCCCTTTTCGCGGGCGCTGTGCGCAAGCTCCGTGGCATGTCCCGGAGCCTTTGTAAACTCAATCGTACACTCCGCATTGTGCTGTGCGCAGGCGTCTATAATACGACCTTCCACCGCTGGCTGGTAGCCCGTGCCAGCATACTTGTTAATAACGAATAATACCTTCTTGCCCTCGCGATTCACGGCCCAACATTACTACTTTTTTGTGATGAAAATGTCACTCTTTCGGGTTTTGCAGCCCGATTTTTTGGAAAGATGCCGGGCCAGGCAGATCGGGTGAAGGCAAAGACGCGGAATGTCCCCCGGTGTTTTTCAGACAACGTTCATTGTTCAGATCACCTGTCTCTCCGAACGATACACGCCGCCACTTCTGCGATACCGTGGCGCAGGCAGACGTATTGCATCGCGTCTGTATCGCACAATGTTATTCTTATGTTAACAGAAGTCATTATATTCTTGATGAAAGATATCGTTTCGATGATACTCAAAGCCGATCTGTCGTACGTCAGAGTAATTTTGATGTACGTCATTATCATTTTGTTGTGCATCAAAATTGTAATGACGTTCGTCAGAACCATTCTGACGTACGTCAGAGACTCTATGCAGTGCGTCAATGTCTCTTAGACGTACAGCAATATTAAATTGTTGTACATCAAAATCTGTTTGACGTACGTCAAAGCCACATTGTTGTACGTCAAAATCATTTTGACGGTCGTCAGAGCCTCTTTGTCGTACAACAAAATCAGGCTACCATGACCCTGCGCCGTAAATATCTTTGCTTGTGTGCCAGAACCGGCACAAGAAAATTGCAACGCCTACAGGATTGTATGTGATTGTATTTCTGAACAGCCTTGTTAGCGATTTGCAAGGCGGAACGTAAATGTCCTGAACAGATTGGACGAGCCTCCCTAAAGAACCTGAGAGGCGGGGTTTATAAAACTGATTTGACGTTACCAGCTTTTAGCTTGTCCGGCAGCAAGCTTGCAGCATTTTCTTACTGCATCTGCATCGATTTGTCAGGTAACGTCTGCTTTGTGGTGAAACAATCCTGTGCCGTGTTCATACAGGACTGATAATTTATATTTCGGAGCCTATCCGAGCTTGTGCAACTTTAAAAGGGCATAAATGATAAAGGCTATTCCGATGGCAATGCCAACACTGGCTACTATTACTATTGCGCGAAGATTGGGATCAATTCTTTTGTACATGGTGAGCAACGTTAAAGTGTGTTGATAATAAGGGTAAGGTTGTTCAAAGTTAGTTGGTTGTCCTTCTTTTAAAATTTTTAGGTATTGCCTGCAAGCCTGGCCGGCCGTCATTCAAATGGTTTAACAAAGTAAGTCAAACTCATCTGTACTTCGTGTCATATTTATGTGATATTGATTGGTTAATGAATATTTTTTTAGCGCATGGTTAAACATCTATACAAGGATGGTTTGTGTTTACCATGATCGATGGATAATTGTAACATTGCGCGAGACAAATGGGACATTGATGTGATTGTCCAATACATAAAACGTTATTCTATTTCCGCGGCGGCCTTTACCAGTACGTTGCCTTTGGTGGGTGTCAGGTTTGCCCATACCCAGTTATAGTGTTCTACAATTTGTTGTCCACGCAGGTGGGGGCGGTCGCCGGCCGTATGTCCATCTTTAACCACATACACGGTGTAATCTTTTACAAGCGCAGATTGCACGGTTGAATCTATACAGAAATCGGTTGCCGAGCCGGTGATGACGAGTTCCGTTACTGCTAAGCGTGCAAGCATTTTTTGCAGTGTGGTTTCATAAAAGCTGTCGTTTACGGTTTTAATCACCCGCAGATCTTTCGGGGATATGGACACTGCAGGCAATATCTCAAAACCAGGTGTGCCGGGTACATACTCTTTTTGCAGACTGCCGTCGTGCTGCACAACAATAACCGGCCGGCCCGCCGCCCGAAACTTTGCACTGAGCATATTGATCCGTGCAATCACACCGGCTGCATCGAAGTTACTGCCGTCGTGGGGAAAGGACTCCTGCTGCATATCAATGATCAGTAAAGCTTTCATAATTTCTGTTTTTCAAAGGGATAGGCCCTGATTCGCGATTACAATTTATTTAATTCAGATTCAGAATCCTGCTTCGCGAAGCGGTCGTTTCCAATTTATTTCCCGGTAGGGTCGTTCCGAATGTTGCCTGCCGGATTTTTTGTTCCGACAGGAAAGATCGTGGTGTCTACACTAGATACTAATTTGTTATATTTGAAATCTACCTGATCTCACCTTATGTCTAAATACATTGCGGCCGGGCTTGTCGCGCTGTTTGTGATGCTTTGCCTGGAGCCTGTTTCCGGCCAATCGACCCCGATAGCTGAAAAGCGATACGCACTGGTTATTGGCAACAGCGCCTACACGGGTGCCGGCGTTTTGCCCAACCCCATTAACGATGCTACCGACATGGCTCACCTGTTACAGAAGCTTGGCTTCGACGTGGCCCTGGTTACCGACGGCACGTATGGAGGCATGCGCGAAGCGGCACAGAAATTCTTTCATAATCTTTCCGAAGGACCTTCGGGCCATACAACAGGCCTCTTTTATTATGCGGGACACGGCATACAATACCAGAATGAAAATTACCTGGTGCCGGTAGACGCACAGGTTAAGTATGAAGACGACGTGGCGCGCACATGCTTTCCGGTGCAACGCATTATATTGGACAACATGGGCCGCACCAACAGCACGCTGAACATTGTTATTCTCGATGCATGCCGTAACAATCCGTTTCCGGCCGCAACGCGCGCCATGGGGGCCGGCCTGGCCGAAGTACAGAAAGCAAAAGGATCGTTCATTGCCTACGCCACGGCACCGGGCTCCGTAGCATCCGATGGCGCAGGCCGCAACGGTCTGTATACGCAAGAGCTCCTCAAAGCCATGAACATTCCCAACCTGCAGATTGAACAGGTATTCAAGGTGGTGCGCAGAAATGTTCTGCACCTGAGTGGCGAGAAACAATACACGTGGGACAGCTCGAACATACTGGGCGACTTTTATTTCATACCACCCGCAGACCCTGTGCCGCTGCCACCGGTAACCACGGCTGCCACACAGAGCGCTGCGGCCATCACCACACGCGAAACGGTGAACAGCACTCCGCCGGCACCGAAGAAAATAATTTCAGACGAGCAACTGGCCAAAGAGCTCACCACACTTACATCGGCCACGCTCAGCTTTCCCAAAAAGAAAGAAGCCGCCGCAGCGTTGCTGAAAAAATTTGTAGTACCCCACGCCTTTGTAAATATGATGATGGGACAGCGCATCGACGAACGTATTGCCGCAAATAAACTGCTGGACAGAATGATTACCCTGCCCGAAGCAACCGTAAAAGTAGTGGAGCAGGACAACGCCGCCTCCGGAAAAATTATTGAACTGTATATTGAAATTGAAGAGTAGATGAAAGCACGGATAAAAGGGACAATGCTCGTCGCAACGATGATGGTATGCAGCCTGGTGAGTCATGCGCAGACAACGGCACCCGAGCTGTCGGACGAGCTGAAGGAATATTTTAAGAAATCGATCCTGAGCAAGGTAAAAAGGCTTGAACATTATATTACCCTTATCAGCAGCAAGACTGTAGACGATGGCCTGCGCAAGAGCTCCATCGATCAGGCAGTTGAATTGTTTGAAGATGAAAACCGCATTGTACAAATCTCGTCGCTGAAGGCAGGCAAGGAGACCGTGGTAGATCGCCCCGTGCGCACGTACTTCGACAGGCTCTACGCCATCAAAGCCGATCGGGTAGAAATTACATTTTACAAGGTAACGCAGCTGACCGACGTGCGGCTTGGCCCCGATCAGCGATACTATGCCACCGCCTATATCTTTCAGGACACCAAGATCTACTATAAAGCCGAGAGCGAAGTGCCGGATTACTCCGACGTAACCGAGAAGGCCATCGACATCACCATCAAACCCGACACCACGATGGTGGGAGATAAGGCTGTGGTACTCTACCCGGCCAAACTGGGCAACATCAACGTAAAAGAAACACGCACTCAATAGAAACAGCATGCGGTATCTTCTCGCATATCTTTTTCTGCTTGTATCTGTGCGCACTGCGCAGGCGCAACTGGTAACGGATTTCGATATGCGATCGGAAAATTTCCTGTTCCGCATCAAGAACATCGAGTTCTTTATCGATCGCTTTAATGGCGAAGATGCGCTGGCACCGCTTCAACGCCCGGCATCATCGGACACCACGGCTTACCGGGCATGGCAGCAACAACGAAATGAATTGATGCTGTCCCTGTTCGATCGCAGCCGGTTGCAAAAAAAAGAATACGATGTAAACCTGCTCACTGATTTCTTTCGCGATGTAAACAGCACCGAACATCCGCGCACCATTCATTTCTCGGACTCGCTCTGGTACGCTGTTCTGCAAATAAACGCGCAGCACAAAACACAACCTGTTGCACTCTGGTGTGTGTTGTCCATGCAACGTACGGCGCAAGGTGTTTACCTGTGGAGCATACAGCGCATGAGCTGCCCCGCGTTGAACCTGACGGAGTCCTATAAACAAACCCTTACGTTTGCACCCAATATACACGGCACCGATTTTATGGCGGTGCGCCTGGCACTGAAAGATCGTTCGTGGCTGGCGCGCGCCCAGGCGGCCAATGCGGTACCCTCTCCGTTGCTGCAACGGTTCGATCGTGGTGAGCTTGCCGTGAAAGAGATTAAATCCATTACCTACCACTTTCTGCAGTGCAAGCCGTGGGCCTTCACCGTACAGTATGTAAACCGCGAATCGAAAAACTCGGGATGGCTTATTCAATCCGTTGTTTCACTCAACGAGCAAGACATTGTGGGTTATCGAAGCAAGAATCGGCTGAAATAATTTCGCTGTCACACCATTAATCGTTAACTTCGGTCTACAAATCTCTAACCTTACCCTACATGCGATTTCCTACCCGAACCATACCCGTATGGATATGGTGTTGTATGCTACTATCTTCTGCAGCCATTGCCCAGCAATCCATTTCGCGTACCAACGAAAAAGTAATCCTCGAGTCGTCGCGACAGGCGGTATCCAATTATACCAAATACCTGGAGCTGCTGGCACAGGAAACCGATAAGGACATCATCGCTTTATACCAGGCAGAATTGTTCAAGTCTGTGCAGCGGGACAGTGTATATGTTTACAATGACCTGGTGCCGAAAGAAGATCGCCCCGCCGGCGTGCGCGAGAATATAGACAGGCTCACGACGTACCTCAACGACATCAGCACGCGTTACCTGGATGGCGTGAAGATTGTGTACACGAACTTTGTAACCAGCAAAGTATACATGGACAGCCTGCACGCCAGGCTGTTTGTAAAAGTTACGGCCGACCGCTCCATCGACGGAACCTACTATAACAAGAGCCAGAAGAAGCTGCACAGACAAACCGAGCCAATTGATTTTTATGTGGCTGTATCGCTCAAATCTTCAGGCATTCCGGAGAGCCGCATCTACTCCATCTTTCTTCATGAAAACAATGAAGCCAGGTTTCACCCCATCAGGGTTGTGGAGAAAACAGCGCCCATCGTCATTGTAAATGTGCAAAGGGACACCGTGTATCGTCGCGGCAAAGAACAAATACTGGCGTGGAGCGGCGGCGAGATCTTTGAACGCCTGCGCCTCGATCTGTATCGGGACATAGCCGGCAAAAAAGTAAAGGTAGCCGACATCGATACGAGTTTTGTAAACGACAACAAGATCAAATTTCCGCTGAGTAAAAAGCTGAAGACCGGCAAGAGCCGGCGCTATTTCTACCAGATCACCAAACTCAGCTCGGAAGAAGCCCCCATCGAAAGCGAACGCTTTCACCTGAAACGTAAAACACCGCTGATCGCGCAGATCGTTGTCCCCGCTGTAGTGGTGGGAGGCGTTGCCTACCTGTTGCTCAATAAAAAAGACCCCTCAACCGATCCGGTGCTTCCGAATCCGCAAAACCCAGAATAAGACATGAAATTCCTGGAGAAAATATTCTATACAGTACTGGCCTTCGCCATGCTGAACACAGCCCTTGCGCAAGGACAATTCTTCGATGCCGTGCGCCTCACCCAGTTTACCGGCAACGCCGTGGAAGGGAGCCCCGCCACGTATACAAACGGTATTCTGATACGCTCCATGAAAACCGTTGACTACGACAACGACGGGGACATGGACCTGGCGATATGTGCCACCAATCGGGACACCAACGTGGAGTTTGCCAAACTCTACATCAATAACAGTACACCGGGCAACCTGGTCTTAACCGAAAGCTCTGTTGTATTTGCCGACGCGAAAACAATGCTGGACTGGATGGATGTGGACAGAAACGGACTGCAGGACCTGCTGGTAGCCGACGCCGATAAAAATCTAAGCATCTACATGAACAAAGGCGGTGGACTGTTTGAGAAAGAGGACATATTTGCGTACGACCCGTCGGCTAATTTTACGAGCCGCATTGGTGATGCCACCGGCGTGAGCTGGGCTGACTATGATGCAGACGGCGATCTTGACATGATGGTGCGTCCGACGTTCGGACAGTCCGTCATTTATAGCCGGCAAACCGATGGCAGCTTTGTGAAGAGCAGCACGCCCGGTTGCCTCGATTGCATTTTTACCGATTATGACGGCGATGGCGATTATGATGCCACCGATGGAAAATCGTTGTACACCAACATCAACAATGAATTTTCTCTTACGCATAACCTGGTTGTTCCGAACATGGGACAATCGTTCAATAACTTTTCGGCCGTGAGCCATGATTTTACAGGCGACGGCAAAACCGACCTGCTCATTCAGTATAAAGACACGAGTCCCGGTGCGCCGCAGTCCCAGCGGAATGTACGCTTTTTCAGAAACGACGATAGCCAGTTCACGTCGCTTCCATCGTTCTCCTCCGGTCTTTTTAAAGATATCACACCGCCATTGGACTTCGATCATAACGGCAAGCTCGATGTGCTGTATTTCGGTGCAAGCGACAACCCGTACATGAATTCATATTTTTATGTGATGGCCGAAACGTATGGTACAGAGTTTAAATCGACGGACTCTTTTGGCGAAAGCAGCGTAACCACAACCGCGTGGGCTGTAGCCGATTTTGACAAAGACGGCAAAGTTGATTTTATCACCGCGGGCACAGGATACTTTCTTCCGTACTATCCCGGCGACGGTGTCTTTGCGTACTTCTTCCGCAACAAAACCGCCACCGTAAATGCACCCCCATCCGTGCCAACACAACTGAAGCATACACTCCAGGGAAACAACGTAGTGCTCAGTTGGGACAAGTCAACCGATGCCATTACAACACAGAACGGTATCGAGTACAACTACTACCTGCGCCAGGGTGGCGATACCATTGCGTCGGTACAAAGCACACGCAGCGGCAAACTTAAAACATGGCGTCGCGGCAATGCAGGCTTCCTGAATTCTTTCCGTTTTAATAATCTTCCCAACGGAACGTATCAATGGTCAGTGCAGGCGATTGATCACAGCAACCGGGCCAGCGCCTTTGCCACCGAACAAACATTCAGGATTCAGAGCAGCAACTATCCCGTCTTCTCCAACGGCGGAGCTACGCAACAGGCATTGTGGAATGAGGCCACGCAACAATACGTAATGACGTATTTGCAAAGCGGCAAAATAGCGATACGCCTGTTGGACAGTGATGCCCAACTGGTAAACGAACGTATTACCACGCAGACAGGCTCTTTGTTTAAGACACTCTGGCGAAAGAATGGAGGCGAGCTTGTACTGTTCTACAAAGAAGGGGCAAGTATCTGGATGCAGCGAATAAATGCAACCACGCTGGCGGACATCGATACGCGAACATTGCTCGTGACCACCACTGATCTTGACATCGGGACATTCACAGTAGCGTACAATACAAAAAATGATGAGTTTGCCGCGTTGTTCGTTTCATCCCGTGAGGGCAGTTCGTTTTATCCCATTTTTACATTGCAGGGAAAACTGGCCAGGTCAGTAGGCGGCAAGTTGCAGGCCGAAGCCGCTACGCCGGTGTATGAAACTGAAGTAGGAGCGAACCCGCAGTTACATTTTCTGGAAAGTGTGAACCTGGTGTATAACGAAACCTACAATGTATATACAGCAGCCTGGATAAACCGCGAGAACATCAACGGTCCTTTCGCGAATTATGGCACCAACAAATACAGATTGCTCAATGCGTCGCTAACGGCAATCGGTAATCCGATTGCGAATACGGTAGGCTATCCAACCAACCTTAAACTGGAAGGTGGTTTTGACAACGCCATGATGTCCACCTGGGAGGGACAAGTTATTGTGCAGCAAACTAATTCAAATGTTATTCCGGCAGCAAAGTTGTTCATTACAGGTCCCGTGGAAACACCCGTACTGAACCTGACCAGCGTGCCCGGCAGTATGAATTTTGTACGGCAGGGATTTACGCAGAAAAGTGGCTACGAGCCGCAAGTTGTCTTTAATAAAACACGCAACGAATTTGTCTTTGCCTGGCGATCCGGCTACGATGATTTTTCATCGGTTCGCATACAACGATTCGATGTAGTGGACAATGCAAAGTTATTAATAGACGAAGCGATCATCAGCGCACGGCCCAACATGACGCAGATTGTTCACAACCCGTTAAAAAACAATTTCCTGATTTTGTTTAATGGTAATCAGTATTCCCTGTTCGAAAATCAGAAGTTTGCACCGCCGGTCGTTTCGACCGCTTCTAAGACCAAGGCTTTCTCGGGAGACAAGATTACTATTACCGGAAGTAATTTCAGCAAGACACCAAAACTCAACACCGTAAAGTTCGGCGAGTTTTATGCGGAAGTGCTCGATACCTACAAGGATGGTAAACAACTCGAAGTGATTGTGCCCTTTGGCCTGGTTCGGGACACCGTTCGTATTTCGGTTACGTTTGATGGACAGGTCGGTATCTCCAATTTCAAATTTGAAAACCTCACCATTGCCAGGATTACAGGCATCGATCTTTCGCAGGGCGATCGGGGAGATGTTGTTACGATTACGGGCGAACAACTGGCCGATAACCCGGCGAACTTCACCATCACATTTGGTGGTGTAGCGGCAAAGTCTTCAGAGATCTTGAGTAGCTCAACCGAACAGATCAAAGTCAAAATACCCGAAGCTGCGCCGCGCGGTATTGTCCCTGTGGTTATAACGATACAGCGGATCGATGTAACGGTTATAGACAACTTCCACATCTTTGTTACACCTGATATTGTTTCCATCGATGTGCCGGATGGTTTGGTGAGCTGCCGCAGGATAACGCTTCAGGGCAAAGACTTCAGCACAAGGCCTGAGGACATCGCCGTAAAATTCGGCGACGTGCAGGCATTGCCTTCTGACATCATATCGTCCAGCATCAATGGCATTACCGTGAAAGTGCCGATCGGCGCGCAAGGCACAGGCGATATCACCGTCACCATCGATGGACGCACCGGTACCTATGAACTTAACCAAACGTCGCGCATGAGACTGGGTTCGGAAATTCAGGCATCGAGTCCTGTGCCACCTGCCCAGATAACATTGTCCAACAGAAAGGATGACGACGTAAACCTGGAAGTGCGCGTACTGAACCAATGTTCGGTAAAAGAAGTAAAGCGCTGGACCAAAGGAATCTCGCAGGACAACACCGGCTGGCGCAGTGTGTCGTTGTCCATGGAAAACAATACATCTTATTCCATATTGGGAGAAAAGGACTTTAGCGATCCTGTAGGGGTGAATGTATATTTTGAGATGCACGATTTGTCGGAGAAGAAAGTGTACTCCGATACATTCTTTATCCGGAAAAACTTTACCGAATTCGATTCTGCCAACCACATTCCGGCGTTGTCCTTTGGTGGCGATGCCGCGAACTACAACATTGTGTCCATTCCCTATCAGCTTGTGCCCAATAACATTCCCACCGTGTTCAAAGACTTGTTCAATGTATACGGATACGACAGTGCCAAATGGCGCATCTTTCATTATCGCAACGACACCGAGCGTACAGGCTATGCCGAATACCAGAAAGGATTGAACACGATCGAAGCGGGCAAAGGCTACTGGATGATTATGCGGTATCCGCAGGAGATTTACTTTGAAGGAGCACAAAGCGTGGACTTGTCCAATGGTCCATTCGAAATTACATTGCAGCCCGGCTGGAATCAGATCGGCAACCCGTACAATTTCAACCTGAGCTGGAGCGACGTATTGGCGTTCAACAAGAATCCCGGAGATATTGAAACTCCCAAAACATTCAAGGATGGAGCCTTTCAGCAAGGAACAACCATCGACCGATTCCGCGGTGCCTTTGTAAAGTACAACGGCACGCAGCCATTGAAGCTCAGAATTCCATATCAGCAAAATGCATCGATCAATGGCGGTCGGGTCGCGGCTCATAGAAAAGGCAGGGACATCGAGGGCGTGAGCTGGTATACGCCGCTCGTGCTCGGCTCGCCTGCATTGTCCAACGAGCTTGCCGGCTTTGGCATGCACCCGCTCGCCAGCGACACCCGCGACGTTTACGACGAAAGCTGCCTGCCGAAATTTGCAAACCAGTTCGACGTTGCGTTTACTGAAAATCTTTCATCGTCCCTCGTCTCCACACAGGATACATATCAATGGGACTTCATCGTACGAAACACCACCGGCGAACAGGATCTCTTTCTGCAATGGGATAATACTGCTTTTGATAAAACAATTGAGAGTGTTTACCTCTACGACAAGCAGCAGGAGCGCATTATAAACATGCGCCAGGTACAGCGCTACAGATTCCAGTACCCGCAGAGCAAGCCATTCGCCGTCTACGCAGGCAGCGAGGCATCCGTACGTGCCGCCTTGCAACCTGAACAAACGGTATTGGGTAAAGCATATCCGAATCCCTTCGCTGAAACGGTGAACATCCCCTTTACAGTAGTGGCAGATAATTCGGAAGTAACATTATCGCTGTACACCCTTCAGGGACAACCGCTGACGATGATCGCCCACGATCTGTACGCGCCTGGCTTCTATGAAAAATCGTGGGATGGCCGCGACAAGCAAGGAATACCCGTCAGCGCCGGAACGTACCTGTACGAGTTAAAGGTGAATGGTAATGTCCAATATGGAAAGGTTGTGAAGAAATGATTTGAATAAGAGTACATCATACGTTGATTGGGGAAGGATACTCCGCTGCTGGAAGGAACGTGTGCCACAGAGAAAACAATGGAAGGTGTTAATCATTGCCAGCCATGATTAACACCTTTCATTGTTTAATGCGCGCCTGCTCCCTTGAAAAGCAGCAGGAAGGCTTTTTCGCGCATCATAGCTGAGTTTGCAAGTTCGGTGGTATTGTAATCAAGCATGCCGTACTGTACTCAACAGGATTTAAAGTATTTAAGGATACCTGAGGGACAGCAAGACACTGGTTAGTGAGATCCCCCAGTGGGCATTGGATTTTTATACTACATTTGGCCACACCGAAATTCCAGATTCTCATGCGTATAATAATCCTTGGCATATTGATGTCCTCCTGTTGCGTAATGCCCGTGTTCAGTCAAAGTGAAGAAGCCATGATGGCTATGCAAAAACTGCAATTCATGGAAGGTATATGGAAGGGCGAAGGATGGACGTTGCAGGGTGGCAACGGGAAACAATTACCGTTCAAAGAAACCGAGACGGTGAGCATCAAGTTGAATGGCCTCAGCGTTGTGGTGGAGGCGTTTGGTATTTCAAGCAAAGATTCTTCGGTAGTCGTTGTAAATGCGCTTGCCGTTATGGCGTACGATGTTGTCCGCAAAAAATACCTGATGCGATTAACCGATATGGATGGCTCAACGGTCGATACATATCTGAAGATCACCGATACGCAATCATTGGAATGGGGTATTCCGGATGTGATCAAATTTACCATCGCAGTAAAGGATGATCTGTGGGTGGAAACAGGGTATAAGAAAACTGGCACGAATTGGACAAAGACTTTTGAGATGCATTTGAAGAAGAGGTAAGCCCGCCCGGTGTAACCAAACGGAAGGCTTACATCAAAGGCCTGCCGTTAATGGAATTTTGATCAATTATCCCGAACAAGGCATCCCCATGTCCGTATCTATACCTTTCCATGTCTATGTCCTTCAGAAAAAATATCTTTGTTTTTGCTATCCTGATAGCTGCATACAGTAAGGGTGCAGCGCAATCCTATCGACCATCGCTGGATATACGGGTTCCCCTGACTCCTGAAGCTATCATGATTAACGGAGAACAGATCGTATACTACGAACTCCATCTGACTAACTTCAGTGCGGATACACTGCGACTTAAAGCCCTCCTGATAAAACGCACAAACGATTCTTCCGTGGTAGCAGAATTTGATGGCGATAAATTGCAGAGCCGATTCAGTCAGGGCGCAGGAAAGCCCGGCGGCAAACAGCTGCTTGCTCCCGGAATGGCCGGTGTCGTATACCTTGAATATAATGTTTCGAAGACGGCACAGGTAGTTCATGAGCTTTTGCTGGAGGCGACGGGTGTCGGTAAGAGATCAACCTACACTATAAAAGGTGAGCGGCTGGACATGACAAAAAGAACGTCCCTCATACTAGGGCCGCCATTGAATGGTGGACCATGGGCTGCCATTTACGACCCCGCATGGGAACGTGGACACCGACGTGTTCTTTATACGGTCGATGGAAAAGCGCGCATACCCGGACGATTTGCCATCGATTTTATCAAGCTTAACCAGGAGGGACATTATGCCCGTAATGATGAGGACAGTATTTCGAACTGGTTGGGCTATAACGCTGACGTATTGTCCGTAAGCCCGGGCACTGTAGTTGCCGTACGCAACGATTACCACGAAAGCCCTACCGTATCGGCAAACCCGGTTCCGCCCGCGGAAAACGCAACGGGTAATTACATTGCATTGGACATTGGCAATAATCACATCGTTTTCTATGAACACCTCAAGCCCGGCAGTATTCGCGTTAACGTGGGGCAGCAGGTAAGCAAAGGACAAGTGATCGCGGCGCTCGGTTTTACCGGACAGACAACAGGCCCACATCTGCATTTTCACGTAGCGGACCGAAATGCACCGCTAGGCGCTGAAGGTGTTCCCTTTGTGTTCGAGCGCTTCACGCTCTTGGGTACGTACGCAGACTTGTCCCGATTCGGCCTGCAACGTTGGACACCGGTCCCCGGGAAGGCAGAACGCACAACCGAACGTCCATCGCCCAACGCCGTGGTTCAATTTAAACCCTGAGTTTCATATCCACATGATTGCGTAAGTTTGCTGGCCTGGATGAATGAATAACCCGGGCACGATGTTATAGCAATTCACAATAAAATAAGTGAGCATGGCAAAATCAGCATTTTCAGATCTGGTGAACGGAGAGAAGCCTACATTTGTGGATTTCTCGGCCGAATGGTGTGGTCCCTGTAAAATGATGGCACCGATACTGGATGAATTGAAGGCGAAGATCGGCGATAAAGCCCGGGTCATTAAAATCGATATTGATAAAAATCCGCAAGCCGCTTCTGCTTATCAGGTGCAAAGCGTCCCTACGCTCATGCTGTTCAAGCAAGGTAAAGTTGTATGGCGGCAGTCGGGCGTAGTGCCGACGGAATATCTAAAACAGATAATTGAACAGCACATTTAGCATGTCCCGTTATGAATGAGAAAACCTTTATCGCGTTAACGCCCGAATTATTCAGAAGCCTCCAGGGAAGCAGTGAAGTGTTCTCCGAATTTCTGATGGGCAATGTCCTCGAGTTAAAATCCATGCTTGATGGACATTGGTTTCTCAAAAAGGGATCGGTAATAGATCCGGAAGTTGTATCGGATTCAATCCGCTGGACAGATAACGTTACAGGTACTTTTAAAACTGAATACCGGGTATCGTTTTTCTTTGCCTGTGATGGTATTACCCAGGAAAAGAAGGAGAATATGATGTTTGATTTCAGGGTTGACGCCGATTACACGGGCATCACCCTGCAACTTGATACGCGCTATGAAAGAGTCGACGAACTCTAGTGACAATACATCAATCGTTGCCGGATAAATTTATTGCCGCTATTAACTGTTTTGTTGTACATCTTCCCGATGATCGAAACCATTTACATACGGTTTTCAGTTTCAGGTATCATATCAGGCGGTGCAATAAAAGCCACAGACGAAACGTCCTGATACCATACCATTAATGAGACGTACGATGAAGAACGGGCCGGGAGCGTGGATGCTGGGATTACTATTGTTAAGCGGCTGCTCTCTTTTTGAATATCATCCCTATGAAGTTCGTATCCCCGATGACGAACGTGACCTGAATACGAAGGCTGTGAACCGGATTCACGACTCTGTATTGCCAAAAGATACACTCACTATAATTTTGATGGGAGACAGTCAGCGTGCGTACGATGCTTTACAGGATTTTGTTGTAAGCGCCAATCAGCGCGTTGCAGATTTTGTTTTGCTCGACGGGGACATTACAGACTTCGGGATCAGTGATGAATTCAGCTGGATCCACGATATTATGAAGGGACTGAATAAACCTTACCTCGCAGTCATAGGCAATCATGATTTGTCGGGTAATGGCGAGAAGACTTACAAGGCCATGTATGGTGAGCTCAATCAATCGTTTCACGTGCATGATTTCAAGTTCGTGCTGCTGAATACCAATTCGCGTGAGTACAATTTCAGCGGGCGCGTGCCCGATCTGGACTGGCTGCGAAGCGAATTGTCCACCAACGATTTCGAGAGAGCGATTGTCATATCGCATGTGCCGCCGTACGATGGTGATTTTGATAAAAGCCTGGAAGACGGTTACAGGCAGGCACTACTGACCTCCGGAAAAGTAAATCTTTCCTTGCATGGACATCAGCATACGTATCGGAATTCTATTTACTATAACGATGGTGTACGCTATGTTGTGTCCACCAATATGGCGGAGCGCATGTATTTAATTATCAGATTGTGGGGAGACTCCTATCAAATAGAGGAAGTTTATTACTGATGAAGAGATTTTATAATATCCGGTTGATCATGATCCTGCTGGTAACGACCAGTGTAAGCGCTCAGGACACCGTGTCCCATACGAGAAAGCCCGGATGGTATGTCCCCGATTTTGCCACCCTTCAATATGCCGGGAGCATTGGTATGTTTGCGGGTGGCGGTGGCTATAGCATCTTTCATGATAAGGCAACAGTAGAATTATTGTTTGGCTTTGTTCCGGGCAGCGTGGGCAACGCGCCTTTGGAAACCATCACCTTGAAGTTTACGGCAGCACCGTGGAAGGTGCGTTTCAACCAAGGCATTACCTGGCAACCTCTTACCATGGGCACCTATTTCTGCTATACACCTGGTCGGGAATTTTCATCAGATCTTCCTTCCTGGTATCCGGATGGATACTATTGGTGGAGCGAAGCCGTGCGGGTGAATATCTTTATCGGCGGAAGTGCCAGTATACGAACTGACAGGCTGCGGCATATAAGCCGCCTCGATCTGTACTATGAGCTGGGCACGAACGAAATCAAACTGGTGAGCTATGTGCAAAATCCCGATTATCTGAGCGTTGGAAAAATTATCCACGCAGGCGTCGGCTTGCGTGTTCATTTCCGGAAAGACTAGCGGGACAACGGGGATTCATTCGATTGAAAAAGATTAAAACTCATGGAAATCTTATCCTTGCCAGCCGTGAAAGCAGTCTATGTAAATATTTGGTATCCGGAGGGAATTAAACGCAGCGGCAGGATGGTTTTACTATCGAATGAGATAGATCTATACCATGCAGACAAGTTTACTGAAAATAGTTGAGCGCGAGCCGGTAGCCGCCACGGCCGAAACCGTGCTTACCTTCAAGCCCTTTTTACAATACCTCCGGAGCCGGCTTAAATCCGAACGCACTGTTAAATCTGAATACTACCGCTTCGTAATCGACCGCTTTGAAAGGGAAGAGGGGTGGCGCGAACACATTGACCTTCGCTCCATCGACAAGTACCGCGAGCTTTTTGAAATTGCATACTTCGTGTTAACACCGCTTGCCGCCGACGAGCGCGAATTGTTCTGGGGCATCAGCACGCCTGTACCGGGTTCATTGATTTTCAGTACAGACCGGTTCTCGAATTTTATTGCCAACAAAAACACACGCCGCAAAGTTGTGGACAATAGTACATGTTCACGGCATGAGGTAGTTTTTTTGTATCGCCTGATCCTGGATCGATTCTATGGAATTTCAGGCGGAACGAAAAAAGAAGTTATATACGAATACAAAGATGTAGACAATGGTCTGCTGAAGTTTTACAAAGTAAAAGTGGACACACAGTTTGTGGACATCCGCGTAAAGGACAAGCTCCCAGAGCTTGCCTTTGAATCGCTATCGTCGTATCTGCAGGATGGTGACGGCAACGAAAAAATGATTTGTATGCTGGAAGAGCTCCTGCCACTCAGCAACTTCCGGGTGGAAGGATTTACGATACTTACCCTGAAGGACATTACGCAGTTCTATGCCACCGAGGCGATTCGCAAAGCTGTGCTCGATCATGGGCACGATAAAGGACAATATGCGCTTATCTCGCAGGCGCTTCAGACCATCGCCGGAAACGAGCACCTGGAGTTCAAACTGATTCCGGCATTCGGTATAAACGGAAAGCCGATATTAGCCGAGGACGATGGTTGCGTGGAAAGCGCCCTGATTCAGGCCGCAGCTTCCCTCGCCGATAGAAAAAATGTATTTAACCCATGGTTGAATACATATCTGGACAAGCCCCACGCCATTGTGATGAACCGGATCTTGTCGGGAACAATCGCGCCGGAAGAGATCCATCCGATATTGAAGGCAGCCGGTATTGATTCCTTTGCCTGGTTGCCGGTATACTATCAGAAAGAGTTCGCCGGCATAGTTGAAATTTCATCGTCAGAAATTGTGCTGCTGGATGAAAAGATATTCTCAAAAGTTCAGAACGTTGTCCCGCTGATTGCCCAGCTGCTGAAGTACAATCGCGACGAGTTCAATGCCAGCATCGAAAATGTAATCCGCGATAAATTCACACCGCTGCAGCCTGCCGTACAATGGAAATTCAATGAGGTAGCCTATCAATATCTTCAGCAGAATATATCTGATACAAAGCAGGGTGATATAAGCACAATCCGATTCGAAAATGTTTATCCGCTCTACGGAGCCGTGGACATTCGCAATTCAACCCACGAGCGCAACAAGGCTATTCAGGAGGATATCAAGTATCAACTGTCCCTGCTTACCGCTACCCTGAATACACTTAAAGGCATGGTGAATTCGCAAGCCAACACGGCGCTTGTATTTGCCTGCGCCCGGTGGACAGAACAAGTGAATGTATACCTGAACACCAAAGATGAAATTACATTCAGTAATTTTCTGGAAGTGGAGATCAATCCGTACCTGCGCCAGGTGCATAGCGAAATTCCGTCTGCACGTCTGGTGATTGAGCGCTACTTTGCGGCAATAGATGAAACGTACGGTGAGGCATTTGCGAACCGTCGCGCCCTGGAGTCTTCCCTGCAGCTCGTGAACAGCCACCTTGGTCAGTATTTCGATACGGCGCAGAAAGAATTACAGTCCGCATACCCATTCTACTTTGAGAAATTCCGTACCGATGGTATCTACATAGGACAGTCGATTGCTCCACAACAGGAATTTGAAGCGCAGTATTTACGAAATCTGCGCAAATGGCAATTGCAGTCCATGGCGGAAGTGACGCAAATTACATACGGTCTTATGCCGCAGATGGAACGCCCGTTGCAAACAACGCAGCTGTTATTTATCCACGGCAATAAAATCGATATCAGCTTTCGCAACGATGAAAGAAGGTTCGATGTGGAAGGAGCTTATAACATCCGGTACGAAGTGATCAAGAAACGTATCGATAAAGCAATCATCAAGGACACACACGAACGCCTCACGCAGCCCGGTAAGATTGCCCTGGTATACCTGAACCCGCTGGAAGCGCAGGAGTACATTGAATACATCGGCGACCTGCAGGCAAAAGGATTGCTGGAGGACAACCTCGAGTTTCTGGAACTGGAAGAGTTGCAGGGAATAAATCGCCTGAAGGCTTTGCGCGTGGGTGTAAATGTAGGGTGAATAACCAGGTGCCTACCGGAGTAATCCCGCCGGCATTTCAAAGCCCGCGACTACGGAATATACGAAGAGGACAATAGATAAGCTTGTTGCTGGCTACTGAAACCTGTAGTTGACATAAAGTCCCGGACCCTGTGCGTAGGTTGGCACTACCGTGAGATTACTGTTTTTATTTTTCCACTTGTAACGGTGCGTGAGGTACGCAATGTTGGTGGACAGAATGCCGATACCAGCCCCCGTCATCACATCGGATACCCAGTGACGATTGTTTAATATCCTGCAGGCACCGACAGCTGTCGCCATACCGTATGCACCTACACTATACCAGATACTTTCACCGCCATACTCCTTGCTCATAAAGGTTGCTGTGGCAAAGGCTTGTGCCGTGTGGCCTGATGGAAACGAAAAATTATCGCTGTCATCGGGGCGCTTTACGTTTGTTAACGATTTGGTGGAAAAAGTAAGTGCTGCCATAATCATCTCCGATTTTATCAGCAGCAGTGTCCTGTTTTTGAAATCATGTTTACCTTTTACACCCGCCATGTTCAAACCATATACGACAGCAATGGGAGCATGCATGAGGTAGTTGTCCACCTTCGTATGGAAATTCGGAATGTACTCATTTCGTTCTTCACGGATTTCATGCCGGCTGATCACACCGTCGCTGAGTGTGGCATAAATGCCAGAGGCAATCAGCACGGACGGAATCTTGACGGCACAAAGCCAGGGATTTTTTTTGTGGGGTGCAGACTCCTGAAAAGAAGAAGTATAAAGATCGATAGTCTGGTCGGCGGGCTGTTGATTTAATTGGGCATGACACACGGGGAACGTCAACATCATCAGAAGGGCCAGCAAGCAGGTTTTCATACGCTGTTTTAATTCAGTTTTACTTTATAGAGCTTATGCAAGTTCGCACTTTGCAGCCCCGGATTGCTTGAAAAAATTGACTCAAAAAGTACAATCGATACATTTTGACAGGTTCGGAAGTTTTCAACCACTTTTTCAAGGAAAAATCTATTTAAAGTACCAAGAAGCGACTGAATTTACAAACCGCAGCGCTATCGCACAGCCTAACGAAACGGCAGACCGGTTTTGTATGATGTATCGACAGCGTTTTCGGTAAAAACCATAGATTACTTTACATGGATTTTTCAGGCATGAAAAAAGCCCGGTCAATCATAGTAGTACCTATGAAAGCCGGGCTCACGATTGGCGCTTAAGCTTATGCCTGCTTTATCAACTGAACTTCAGCATGAAGTTTCACCTCTTCACTTACCAGCAAACCACCTGTTTCCAAAGTAGCATTCCAGTTAAGATTCCAATCTGTACGTTTAATTTTTCCGCTGATACTGAAACCGGCCTTTTCATTTCCCCAGGGATCTTTGCCGATACCGCCAAACTCCACATCCAGCTTCACCGGGTTGGTTACGCTCTTGATGGTCAGGTTGCCGTGCAGTACATACGTCTCATCGTCTTTTTTCTCGAGCTTTGTAGACACAAATTTCAGCTTCGGAAATTTCTCGGCATCAAAAAAGTCGGGTGACTTCAGGTGATTGTCCCGATCAGTATTCGCGGTAGTAATGCTGTTTACATCTGCGGCAAAAGAAATATCTGCTGTGGCGAAATCATTGCCATTTGTTTCGGTGTTGACTTCAAATTGTCCGAATGAACCGGAAACATTTGTAATCATCATGTGCTTTACTTTAAATCCTATTTCACTATGAGTAGGATCCAGATTCCATTTAGTTGTTGCCATGTCTTTGTATTTTGATAGAACAAAGCTACGCCAGGCCCGCCGTCCGGAACGTTGAACTAGGTTAAGAAATACGCTCACTAAAAAAATAATACTGAAAGAACCCTGCTTCCGTATTTTATAACGCAGCGGCTTATATTCCCCATTAGACCCGAGGGATATTTGTGCTTTTATATATAGAAAGACGCGTTGCCTGAAATCTTTAGCGCTTTGCGTTCACAGCCCGCAGCATCTTGTGAAAGATTTCGGTGTTCTGATATACGCCCCCGAATTCCGCAGCACCCGCGCCGTAGGCAAATACCATCACCGGAATGCCCGTGTGATCTTCTGTGCTGAAATCGCCTTGTACCATGCCTGACTTGGTATCACCCGCCAGTAATGAAAGTCCTCCTGTCTCATGATCCGCAGTAACCACCAGCAATGTCTCCGGATGTTCATCCACGTAGCGCATCGCTGTCCCGACGGCGTTATCAAAGTCCAGCATTTCACGGATGATAAAACTCACATCATTTGCATGTCCACCATGATCAATCTGAGCACCTTCTGCCATGATAAAGAAATTGCTTTTGCTTTTGGCTAACACAGACAATGAGTTTTGAAGAGAAGCAGAAAGGAAATCACCGCGACCATCTTTTATGGATTTTCCAAAGGCATCGTTTATTATTACCTGACGGAACGAGCCGGCTGTTGTCATGGAAGCAATATCACGGTGGACAGTATACCCGTTTTGTTTCAGCTTGCCGAAAATGTCCTGATGATCCTGACGTTGATTGAAATATTTTTCGCCTGCACCGATCAGGATGTCCACGGGGCTGGTGAGAAAGTCAAGTGCGATTTTTTCGTTCGCCGAGCGATCGGTGACATGTCCATAGAATGCAGCGGGTGTGGCGTCTGTGATATTGCCGCAGGAGATTACCGCAGTTTTGAATTTATTCCGGTTCAGAATGTTCGTGATGGGTTCTGCCGGTTGTCCTGTTGTGTCCACAGCGATGGCGCGGTTTCGGGTCTTGATGCCACAAGCCATCGCAGTAGCGCCGGCGGCTGAATCTGTTATATATGCGTCAGCTGAACGGGTGATGGACAAGCCGACTACCGGCATCGAAAATAAGTTGAGACTGGCATGGTTCGCTGTATAGCCACCATAAATCTGAGCGAGTCCCATACCATCGCCGATGAGCAGGATGATATTTTTGGCGACTTTCTGCGTTGGGTTCGTTTTAGTTTTTTCGGATATATGATACTCCGTGCCTGTATAAATATTGCGATCGGCATGTTTAATAAAATCCGTGATGGCCACGACATTGTCCGTGCCGATATAATCGATGCCAAGCTTGCGGAATGTAATCCACGCGGTAACTGCATCGGGTACCCCCCAGAAACGGAATTTTTTTCCCAACGCATGAATTTGTTCCACAACCGCTTTTACCTTCTGAAGCTCAGCCTGCACAAAGCCGCCTTTGCCGTTCCATACAGAATAGTGACTGAAGTCGTCGCTGATCAGTGCAATACGCTCTAATTGTTCCTTTGTATAGGTTACGTACGGACGACCATCAAAGTGGATGTACGATGGAAATTGTTTCCAGGTGTCCGGTGCGGGCTGATTGCCGCTGATGGTAATGGTCAGATTCTTCGCTTGTGTTATGGAGGGGTATTCGGACAACAGCTTTACCAGTGCCTGTAACGTTGGCAACCCTTCCGTCTTCTGATCGATGAACAGCATGAGCGGAAGAGAATTTTTGTATGCAGCACCGTTCAGCGATCTGATCTTTTCAGCAAGAGGTTTCAGGTACAAGCCTTCCAGCGTACGGTCGTCGGTTATCTCTTTATCGGTGTGCGCCACGTAAAGTTTGTTGTTCACCAGAAATACGTCGGCTTCAATCGACCCTGCCCCGCGGGCATACGCTAATAAGAATGGTACATCTTGCACATAGTCATTGTGCGCATGCACCATCGATGTCGTAAAATCTTGTGTATGACCAAGTGTGCATATACACAAGGTCAATAGGAAGAAGGTAAGCTTTTGCATGGAAAGAGATCTCAGATTTCGGTGCTAAAATACATTGCATCGTTGTGCTGCAATATTAAAACAATGTTAAAGAATTGTCATCGATATGCCATACGTCTTTGGTGCGTCATCTCACGGTTCAACCGAATGCAATGTCCCAAAGCGATGATTTGTTCCTTTCATTCAGGTTTAATGAAAAGGTAATATGCCGGTGCATTATATGCCACACGAAAATATTCTCTTGCACCGAATTTCAAACTCTCAGTCTTAACCCATTTTAACTTCTTCAAGCCTATGGTAAACAACTATCAATGTAAAGGCGTAAACAAGCCGCTTGCAGACCGCTGTCGCAAGGCTTTTTTACAGATGCTTTTCATGCTGCTGGGCACACTGTGTCTTTCAGCCATGTCCATGCAAAGCGTATCTGCGCAAAGCAACAGTGTCCTTGTAAAAGGAACAGTAACCGATGAGACCGGGGCCGTACTCCCGGGCGTTAACATCATGGAAAAAGGAACGACCAATGGCACGGTTACCGATGCCGAAGGCAAATACAATATTACCGTTGCCAACAACCAGTCGATACTGGTATTCAGTTTTGTGGGCACGGCGACACAGTCGGTTGTGGTGGGCGATCGGACAGATATAGGTGTTCAGCTTTTGTTTGATGCCGCTTCATTGTCTGAAGTTGTCGTGGTAGGTTATGGAACCCAGGAGAAGAAAGATGTTACGGGTGCGTTAACCGCTGTTCGCAGTGAAGACTTTAATAAAGGTATTATCAACTCGCCTGAACAATTGCTGCAAGGTAAAGTAGCTGGCCTGAATGTTACTTCCGCCAGCGGCGCTCCGGGCGGAGCACAGTCCATTTCGATCCGCGGGATCGGCGGTGTTCGGTCCGGCAGTACGCCATTGTTTGTACTCGACGGTTTTGCATTGGACAACTCCAGTACTGGTGGTACCATTAACCCGTTAAGCTTCCTGAATCCCCAGGACATCGAGTCTATCGACGTATTGAAGGATGCTTCGGCCACAGCGATTTACGGAACACGCGGTGCAAATGGGGTGATTCTGATCACAACCAAAAAAGGAAAAGCCAATACATCTTCGATTACGTATTCCGCCAGTGTAGGCATCTCCAAACTGGCACGTCCGATCGATGTATTTACAGCCGATGAATATCGTGAGGCAATAACATCCATCGGCGGGACATTGGTAGATTCGCTTGCCAATACGGATTGGCAGAAGGAGATTACCCGTACAGCCATCACACAAAATCACAATCTGTCCATGAGCGGTGGTACGGATAAGCTTACCTATTTTGCTTCCTTCGGATTGCAGAATCAGGAAGGTATTCTGGAGCACAGTAGTCTGAAACGCTACTCCGGTAGATTCAATGCCACACAACGATTGCTGGATGACAGACTAACGATTAACGTAAACCTGGCTTCCGCTTATACATCCAACGAATTGCCGCCTTCTGAAAACAACGGTACTTCTATTACGATTCTTGGCGCAGCATTGTCCATGAACCCGACGTTTGCTGCTTACGACCGTAACGGCAATGTGTACAACTATCCGAACGTAACAAGTCCACTCGTTTCTTTAGGACTTGGGACAGACGTTACCAACACAACCCGCACCATCGGTAACATTTCGCCTTCTTTCGAAATTGTGAAGGGACTTGTGTACAAACTGAACTTCGGTATCGACCACTCTACATCTGTTCGTGATCAACAATCTTTTGGCAGCGCTGTGCCCAAGCAGGATGGAAGACTTACATCGTCGTACGGGACAAACAACAATAGTTTGATTGAAAACTATCTGACGTATAAGTTTGATCTGGGCGAGCATTCATTCGGTGTTCTGGCCGGACATTCCTATCAGAAGTTCTTTGTTCAGACACGTTCGTGGAGCATCAATAAATTCCCTGTTGGTGGAAGTGAGCCACAATACAATCCGGGACAGGGACAGGATCTGACACTGGCCAACAATCGCCCGACAGGTTCTTCGATTCGCAATGATCTGCAATCATTCTTCGGTCGCGTTAACTATGACTTCAAAGATCGGTACTATGTAACCGGTACCGTGCGCGTGGATGGTTCGTCCAAGTTCGGTAAGAACAACAAGTATGGTACTTTTCCATCCTTCTCACTGGGATGGAGATTGTCCGAAGAAGACTTTGTCAAGTCGGCGTCTTTTGTGGATGATCTGAAAATCCGTGCTGGCTGGGGACAAGTGGGAAATCAGGAGATTCCGGCGAAGATCACACAGCAATTGGTGATTTCTGATCTTTCAGCAGGATCGACGTATCCGTTAACACCAACCGGGGCGTATCCCGCAGGGACAACCTATCAGCGCACCGCCAACCCGGACATTCAATGGGAAGTAAGCACGCAGACAAACGTTGGTGTTGACTTCGCGTTCCTTGGCGGTGCATTGTCCGGTTCGATCGATGCTTTCCAGAAGGAATCTTCCAATATTCTGTTGCTGGTACCGGCGATTGATCCCAAGCCTTTTCCAACCTTCTGGAAAAATGTAGAAGGCATGAAAATCATGAACAAAGGACTTGAACTGGCATTGAATTATCAGTTTAAGCCCGCCGGTGATTTCACATTCAACGTAGGTGGTAACGTAACCTTGCTGAAGAATGAAGTAAGCGGATCGCCCTATTCCGTAATTCAATCCGGTACGGCTACAGGATCTGGATTGTCCAATGCAACCATTAACGGTTATGTGAACGGCGAACCTGTAGGAACATTCTTCCTGCGTCAGTTCACAGGCTTTAACGAAAAAGGACAAAGCACCTATTGGGACAAAAACGGAGATGGTTATGTTTCTGATCTGGATCGCGTAGCGGCCGGCACGGCCTTCCCGACAACGTTGTACAGTTTCTTTTTGGCAGCGAAGTATAAAAGTTTTGATCTGACAGCCAATTTTAATGGCGTATCGGGAAATAAAATTTACGACAACACCGCCAACACAAACTTCTACAAGAACAAAATCTTCAAAGGCGTAAATACAACGGCGGAGGGTACGCAGTATCCGGAAGAAAACACCAGTAACTCCGCACCGGTGTCCACACGCTATATCAAGGATGGCGCTTTTCTTCGATTGAACAACTTAACGGTTGGTTATAATCTGAATCCAAATGCTGTAGGACTTGGTAACTGGGTTAAATCGTTACGCCTTTCGGTTACAGGACAAAACCTGTTTGTTATTACGAAGTATGATGGGTACGATCCGGAAGTAAATACAGATCGTACTACAGCAGACGGTGTGAACTCGTTCGGTATCGATTACCTGAGTTACCCGAAAGCCAGGACATTCACCATCGGTCTTAATGCTTCATTTTAATGCTTGAACAACTATGAAAAGAAAATTAATATTATTACTGGCATTCATCGGATTTGTTATCGTCGAGGGATGTACAGACCTGAACGAGGAAATCCTGGACGAGTCAGCCGTTCAGGGACAGACGGATCAGCAAGCCGCAGATGGACTGATTGCACCTGTATATGGAAAATTGTTTGACATCTACACGCATACCAACTACTTTAACTTGCAGGAGATTTCCACCGACGAAGCGATTCTCCCGTATCGCGGTGGTACTGACTGGGGGGACAATGGTATTTATATTGGGATGCACCAACATAATTTTTCCACTACTGATCCCAACCTGAAGTCTACGTGGGACAATTTATTGACGTCCATTTCACGTTCGGCCACAGCATTGACGAAGCTCCCCCTTACCAAGAGCGCCACGACAGCTGTGTATATTGCAGAAGCCAGAGGCATGCGTGCTTTTTATAATATGCTGCTGCTGGACCTGTATGGATTGGTTTATATAAAGGACACGGACGAAGTAAAAGATCTGGGCAAAATTCTGCGTGGACAGGAAGCTGTGGATTACCTGATCAACGAGTTTAAAGCGGTCGAACCAGGTTTGGTAAACACAGTAGGACCGGGCCGCTTAACGCAACCCGCTGTGTGGGGACTTCTGGCTCGCCTTTACCTGAACTCCGCCGTATACCGCGACCGTTATGCAGATACTTTCTCCTTTACAGGCGCAGAGATGGATGCAGTGATCAGCTATTGCGATAAGATTATCGCTTCTGGTACGTACCAGTTGTCAACTGATTATTTCTCAATCTTCAATTCGGACAATCATACAAACAAAGAACTGATCTTCGCAGTAGATCAGCGTGCAGATATTCCGGGAAGTCACAATCGCCTGGCGTATTTTTCATTGTCCGGCGATCAGTTTCCGATTCCGGCGTTCCCAAATGCAAACGGTACGGACGGACCTGCTATTACACCGGATTACTATAACACGTGGGAAGCGGCGTATGCTCCGAACGATCCGGCAACGAAAGACCCTCGTTTCTACAAACAGAACCTGGCCATCTATACTGATCCAAGCGCAACATGCGTAGCGGAGAAGGACTTCAATATTAACCGCGGTATTTTGCGGGGACAGCAATATGGGCTCCTCCGTGTGAGCGGTGCGTTCCTGAAATGTCCCAATGGTGATTTTCAGGTAG